>PPYF01546302.1_pt1 | contig 20324 bp, 15 predicted proteins | sample 1559871 | NCBI WGS metagenome assembly PPYF01 (sample SAMN08240021, study PRJNA423297) | Human gut metagenome, whole genome shotgun sequencing project. | reverse complement strand
GCACGATACTCGTGCTTTGTCTACACTCCGTTCCGGTCCGCGCTGAACAAACGTCCACCGGACGTTTAGCGCCGCTGCTGTGCAGCTAATTTTGCTCATATGTGTGGGGTGGCTCTATTCGAGCCACCTAGAGAACAAGAAAACCTGCTGCTTACATGCAAGCATGACGCATCAGCTTTTCTTGTTCTCAGTGGTTCTGAATAGTTACTTTATTTTATAGTATACAAAAATGCGCGGAGATTGTAAAATGGATTTACGTGGAGCGGATTACGTGAGAGGAACGGTGTGAAACTGGAAAATATGAATAACGCATATGCAAATAAAAAATGTACAAATAACATATATATAAACAACAGATATGCAATAGAAGTAACCAGGAAAAGAATAAAAAACATGTATCTTCGTGTGAAGGACACGGATGGCACACTATCAGTGAGTGCTCCTTATGGCATGAGTGATACAGAAATCAGGAAATTTGTGGAGAGCAAATCAGACTGGATTGAGCAAACCATGCAGGAAATGCTTGTTGCAAGACAGCTTAAGGAACAGGAGCCTGTTTTAGCACCATTCATGGAGAGAGAGCTGCGCAGGGAGCTTAAAATGCAGCTGCAGAGGCTAATCGACAAATGGGAGCCGGTTATGGGAGTTAAGTCAGCCGGCTTTACGATAAAGAAGATGAAGACAAGGTGGGGATCATGCAACGTAAAGTCACATCATCTGAATTTCAACCTTCTGCTGGCTAAGGTGCCGTCGGAGTGCGCAGAGTATGTGGTGGTTCACGAGCTTACACATCTGCTTGAACCAAGTCATAATGCCAGGTTCTGGTCGCTGATGGAATATTATCTGCCGGAAAGCAAAAAGCTGCGTAAACAACTTGCTGGCTTTTCTGCGCAGGATATGATATGATATTATTAAAGACTCACTTAGAGAAAGGAAGCTTCAAATGGAATTTTGGGATATATACGATAAGGATAAAAAGCCGACAGGCCGTACAATGAAAAAAAACGACTGGATACTTAAGGATGGAGAGTATCATCTTTCAGTGCTTGGCGTGATTCACAGACCTGATGGCAGGTTCCTTATCACACAGCGTGTCATGACAAAGGCATGGGCACCGGGCTGGTGGGAGGTTTCAGGAGGAGCTGCACAGGCAGGTGAGAGCTCATTTACCGCAGTCTGCAGAGAGGTGAAAGAAGAGGTGGGTCTTGATGTATCACAGTGTCCGGGAGGGCTTGCCTATACCTATCACAGAGAGAATCCGGGCGAGGGTGACAACTATTTCGTGGATGTTTACCGCTTTGAGCTTGATTTCAAGGAGTCTGACGTACAGATTCAGACAGATGAGGCACTTGGGTTTAAAATTGCCACACTCGATGAAATAAAAGAGCTTGCTGCGCAGGGAGTGTTCCTGCACTATGACAGCATAAAGCAGGTATTTGAAAATTAATTGCTATGATAATAAGATAACATAGAATTATAAGATTACATAGAATTATAAGGAGCAGATTATGGCATTACCAAAGGATCCGGTTATGCTGCTTAGCTTTGTAAACACACAGCTTCGGGACAATTATTCAGGATTGAAGGAGCTTGCGGCAGCATATGATATTGATGAGAAAGAGCTTTGCGATAAGCTTGCACAGATTGATTACAAATATGACGAGACTGTCAATCAGTTTAAGTAGATTTTCAGCATACATATTAAAAGTGATGGAAGGATAAGATAATGGAGACATGCTGCGATTTTTGTGCATACAATGAATATGATGAGGATGATGAGGAGTATTATTGCTCGGTAAATATGGACGAGGATGATATGGCGAGATTTGTCCAGAGCAGCTATAAGCGCTGTCCGTTTTACCGCTCAGGCGATGAATACAGGGTTGTCCGTCACCAGATGTGAAGCATTATAACAAAATATAATAAATATAATTAAAAAATAAATTGCATTAATCAATTTAAGGCTGTATAATAAGTTGGTTATTTTAAAAATTAAGAATTTACAAATATACAAAGCATATTGATAAGGAGGAAAATTATGCCTGTAAAATACGTGTTCGTCACCGGTGGAGTTGTTTCCGGTCTTGGAAAAGGAATTACCGCAGCGTCTCTTGGACGTCTTTTAAAAGCTCGTGGATACAAGGTGACAATGCAGAAATTCGATCCATACATTAATATTGATCCGGGTACCATGAACCCTATTCAGCACGGAGAGGTGTTTGTAACAGACGATGGAGCTGAGACAGATCTTGACCTGGGACACTATGAGCGTTTTATTGATGAGAGCCTGACAAAGAACTCAAACGTCACCACAGGAAAGGTATACTGGTCAGTATTACAGAAGGAACGTCGTGGTGACTACGGCGGAGGAACAGTACAGGTTATCCCTCATATCACCAATGAGATAAAGAGCAGATTCTACAGGAATTTCACATCTGAGGATACCACAATCGCAATCATCGAGGTGGGCGGTACAGTCGGCGATATCGAGAGTCAGCCGTTCCTCGAGGCAATCAGACAGTTCCAGCATGAGGTGGGACACGACAATGCCATCCTGTGTCATGTGACACTGATTCCATACATCAAGGCGTCAGGAGAGCTCAAGACAAAGCCTACACAGGCCAGCGTAAAGGAGCTTCAGGGCATGGGAATCCAGCCGGATATCATTGTATGCCGTTCAGAGCATGAGCTTGATCAGAAGCTTAAGGACAAGATTGCGCTGTTTTGTAATGTACCGAATTCACACGTATTACAGAACCTTGATGTGGAGTATCTCTATGAGGCACCACTTGCCATGGAGCAGGAGAATCTTGCAAAGGTTGCATGCGAGTGCTTGAATCTCGACTGTCCTGAGCCGGATCTTGCAGACTGGAAGCAGATGGTTGAGGATCTCCGTCATCCTGATAAAGAGGTCAAGATCGCACTTGTCGGAAAATATACAGCACTTCACGATGCATACATTTCAGTTGTTGAGGCATTGAAGCATGGCGGTATTCCTGAGCATACCACAGTTGATATAAAGTGGGTTGACTCAGAGGAGCTTAATGATGACAATGCAGCAGAGGTATTCAAGGGTATTCAGGGAATTATCGTTCCGGGAGGCTTTGGAGACCGTGGTGTTGAGGGCATGATTGCAGCAGCTAAGTATGCCAGGGAAAACAATATCCCATATCTGGGACTTTGCCTTGGAATGCAGGTGGCAATCATCGAGTATGCGCGCCACGTATGTATGTTCCATGATGCACACAGTATAGAGCTTGATCCAAACACTACTCATCCGGTTATCGCACTTATGCCTGACCAGAACGGAATAGAGGATATCGGAGGTACACTTAGACTTGGCTCTTATCCATGTGTCCTCGACAAGACATCAAAGGCATACCAGGTATATGGCACAGAGAATATAAGCGAGCGTCATCGTCACCGTTATGAGGTCAACAATGACTACAGAACAGCTCTCACAGAGCATGGCATGAAGCTTTGCGGTACATCACCTGATGGCAGAATCGTGGAGATGATTGAGATTCCGGAGCATCCGTGGTTTATTGCCACACAGGCACATCCTGAGCTTAAGTCACGTCCGAACCGTCCACATCCGCTTTTCCATGGCTTCATAGAGGCGGCAAACAAGGTGAACAGATAATTTTTCGTTATATTTAATACAATATTTAGAAAGTGCGGTTGATTTTGACCGCACTTTTTCTTATAATAAAGTGAAGCTTCACACTTTATATATTGTGAGGAGACGGTTTCATATACAATATATTCCTTGGAAAATAAGAAGTCTGTAATGATATTTTTCAGGGATAGGGTTTCATGGGAATGACTATAAAAATTACATGTCAAAATTGCCTTGAAGCTTGTAATAAATAAGAAAAGAACGGAGAAAATATGGATAATCAGGGACCTAATAACTATAATTACAACAATGGCCCGGGCAATAATGGGTCCGGTGGAAACGGAAATAACGGTGGTAACAGACCTGGTGGAAACGGTGGCAGAAACAACCGTGGCGGACAGGGTATCATGGCATTTATCCTGCTGACACTCGTGGCATTGTTTGTGTATGCACTTATATCAAACAGCATATCGCATGCCAGCACACAGGAAAAGTCATACAGTGATTTCATAAAACAGCTCGACAGGGGTAATGTCAAGAGCGTGGAGTTTGATTCCTACGAGATAGACTACAAGCTTGTGGATGATGGACACAAGGATTATGACATCACATATTACACAGGCCGTGTGGCTGATGATGAGCTTGTGCCGACGCTCAAAAAAGCAAAGACATCAGAGGGCAAGTCTATTGAAATAAAGGCAGCGATACCTGATAATACATCTACATGGATTTTTAATATATTAAGCTTTATAGTTCCGCTTATTTTGCTGTGGGTGCTTTTGGCATTTGTTTCAAAGAAGATGGGCGGCAGCATGGGAATGGGAGTCGGCAAATCGACTGCCAAGGTATATGTGGAGAAGTCCACAGGCGTCAACTTCAAGGATGTTGCGGGACAGGATGAAGCCAAGGAATCTCTCCAGGAGGTTGTTGATTTCCTTCACAATCCTAAGAGATATACAGATATCGGAGCAAAGCTTCCTAAGGGAGCGCTTCTTGTGGGACCTCCGGGAACAGGTAAGACACTCCTTGCCAAGGCAGTAGCAGGAGAGGCAGGAGTACCGTTTTTCTCACTTGCAGGTTCAGACTTTGTGGAGATGTTTGTCGGAGTCGGAGCTTCGAGAGTGCGTGATTTGTTCAAGGAAGCACAAAAGATGGCACCATGTATTATCTTTATTGATGAGATTGATGCAATAGGAAAGAGCCGTGACAGCAGATACGGCGGTGGCAATGACGAGCGTGAGCAGACACTAAACCAGCTCCTTGCAGAGATGGATGGCTTTGATACATCAAAGGGATTACTTATATTAGCAGCAACTAACCGCCCTGAGGTGCTTGATAAGGCACTTCTTCGTCCGGGACGTTTTGACAGAAGAATCATTGTTGACAAGCCTGACTTAAAGGGGCGTCTGGAAACCTTAAAGGTACACTCAAAGGATGTCAAGATGGATGAGTCGGTAGACCTCGATGCACTTGCACTTGCCACAGCAGGACTTGTTGGCTCAGATCTTGCCAACATGATTAATGAGGCTGCCATCAATGCAGTCAAAAACGGCAGACAGCTTGTAAACCAGTCAGATCTCTTTGAGGCCTTCGAGCTTGTAGCAGTCGGTGGCAAGGAAAAGAAGGATCGTGTCATGAGCGATAAAGAGAGAAAAATCGTCTCATACCATGAGGTTGGACATGCACTTGTATCAGCCCTGCAGAAAAATACAGAGCCTGTACAGAAAATCACAATCGTACCACGTACCATGGGCGCACTCGGATATACACTCCAGACACCTGAAGAGGAGAAATACCTTGAGACAAAGGATGAACTTCTCGCCAAAATCACAACATATATGGCAGGTCGTGCAGCAGAGGTGCTGGTATTTAACTCAGTCACAAGCGGAGCCGCAAATGATATAGAAAATGCCACAAAGATAGCCCGTGCCATGGTAACTATGTACGGAATGTCAGATAAATTCGGCATGATGTGCCTTGCAACAGTACAAAACCAGTACTTAGAGGGCGGAGCAGGATTAATCTGCGGAGAGAATACAGCATCGCAGATAGATGATGAGGTACTCTCAATCATCAACAGCAGCTACGCAGAGGCCATGAAGCTCCTCGATGAAAACAGAGAAATCCTCGACAGTATATCAGATTATCTCTACGAGAAGGAAACAATCACAGGTAAGGAATTCATGAAGATGTTCCGCGATATGAAGGGACTCCCTGACCCGGACGAGGAAAAAGATGGTGAAGAGAGCAAAGAGCAGGAAGCCGCACAGAATGATGCACAGAAAGATACGACATCAGCAGCAGATCCGCTCCTTCGTAATGCCACAGACCAGCCTGCAGATACAAATGAATCTTCCGGATATACAGCGCCGGATGATAATACATTGAATAACTAGTACCTTATAGGTCAATTTTCGAACACAATGAGCAACCAAGCAATTTTCGCGTAGCGAAAGAGCGAAAAAAGAATTTCGCATAAAAAAAGCGCAGTAGAAAAGAGTTTCGCACACATAAACTGAAAAAGCCGGAGGGTGCATAGTGTGTTCAGAAGGAAAATATGAACTGCCGCGGGCTTCCAGATAAGAGAAGGGACGAAAAAGCCTTGCAAACAAAGAAAACCAAACGGAGAGAAAACCCGCGGCTGACTTCATATTTTCCTGAGGAATACACTGTGTGCCATGCCGGCAACTTCACAACCTGAAGGTGCGAAACTCCACAACAACCCAAAAGAGCGAATATGGAAAAAACATTTGATATCAAAGAAGAATTAAAAAAACTCCCGGATGCCCCGGGAGTTTATATTATGCATGACAAGGATGATGTAATCATATATATCGGCAAAGCCAAAAGCTTGACGAAGCGAGTACATCAGTACTTTCAGGCGAGCCACAATGAGGGCATCAAGAAAAAACAGATGGTAGAGCATATAGATCATTTTGAGTATATAGTTACCGACTCTGAGCTTGAGGCCCTTGTTTTGGAGTGCAACCTGATAAAGGAGCATACACCAAAGTACAATACTATGCTTCGTGATGACAAGACATATCCGTACATCAAGGTGACACTGGGAGAGGACTATCCGAGGGTGCTGTTTTCACGTCAGATGAAAAAGGACAAATCCCGTTACTTTGGTCCGTATACGAGTGCCTCTGCGGTGAAAAGCTCGATAGATCTGATAAACAAAATCTATAAGCTTCGCACCTGCAACCGCAGGCTGCCGCGTGACATAGGAGCAGACCGGCCGTGCCTCAACTATCATATACACCAGTGCAGTGCACCATGCCAGGGGTATGTGACGAAGGAAGAGTATGCCATAGCGGTAAAGGGCGCGATAGATTTCTTAAACGGCGACTATGAGCAGACAATAAAGGCTCTTAGCGATAAAATGCTAAAGGCCTCAGAGAGCATGGAGTTTGAGAAGGCGGCTGAATACAGGGATCTGATAAACAGTGTGAAACAGGTAGCACAGAAGCAGAAGATAACAAATGCCGACGGCGAGGATAAGGATATCATAGCACTTGCAAATGACGATACTGATGCAGTGGTGCAGGTATTTTTCATAAGAAACGGAAAGCTGATAGGCAGAGACCATTTCCATGTGAGGGTTGGAAGCGAGGAGGCTGCGGATGATGTGTTAAATAACTTTGTGAAGCAGTTTTATTCCGGAACACCTTTTATACCGCGCGAGGTCATGCTGCAGAGCGAGATAGAGGATATGGCTGTTTTGGAGCAGTGGCTCAGTGAAAAGCGAGGCAGGCGTGTAAATATAAAGGTGCCGCAGAAGGGCATGAAGGAAAAGCTTGTTGAGCTTGCCTACAAGAACGCACTCTTAGTACTCAGCCAGGATAAGGAGCGGATAAAGAGAGAAGAGGGGCGCACAATAGGAGCTGTAAAGGAAATCGAGGGACTTTTGGGCTTACATGGATTAAACCGTATGGAGGCCTATGATATTTCCAATATCAACGGCTTTGAGACCGTCGGCTCCATGATAGTGTATGAGAAGGGCAAGCCTAAAAAGAGCGATTACAGAAAGTTTAAGCTTCGCACAGTTACGGGACCTGATGATTATGCGTCAATGCACGAGGTGCTCACACGCCGCTTTACACATGGCATGGAAGAACAGAAGCAGCTTGAAAAAGATGGCTCTCCACAGGAAATAGGCAGCTTCAACCGTTTTCCGGATATCATAATGATGGATGGTGGAAGAGGTCAGGTAAATATATGCCTTCAGGTGCTTTCCGAGCTGGGACTCAACATACCTGTGTGTGGCATGGTGAAGGATGATTTTCACCGCACAAGAGGTCTTTATTACAACAATGTGGAGATACCTATCGACCGCCACGGCGAAGGCTTCAAGCTCATCACGAGAATACAGGATGAGGCACACCGCTTTGCAATAGAGTTTCACAGGTCACTGCGCTCAAAAAGTCAGGTACATTCGGTGCTTGATGATATTGAAGGCATAGGACCGGCGCGCAGAAAGGCGCTCATGCGCCGCTACCAGTCGTTAGAAAAGATAAAGGAAGCAGATGTCGAAGACCTTATGCAGACAGAGACCATGAACGAGAAAGCAGCACAGGCAGTGTATGCATTTTTCCACTCTGCCACGTAGATTTTGAAGCTAATCTGTGGTATACTAAAAAACAAATATACATCAAGGGGGACCGCGAATGAATGCATTACACTCAGTATCAGTTGCAAAGGTAGCAGAATTGCTCGATCTCAACAATCTCACAAAAGAGATGAATCTAAAGGAGAGGGCGATAGAGTGCTCGGACGTCAACAGACCGGCGCTTCAGCTCTCAGGATATTTTGATCATTTTGAGGAGAGACGAATACAGATTATCGGAAATGTAGAGTATACTTATATAGAGAAGATGAGCAGCAGCGAGAAAAAAGAGCGCTATAGCCGCTTCATGGAGTTTGATATACCATGTATCATCTTCTGCAGAGATTTACAGCCGGATGAGATATTTATGGAAGAGGCCAGAGAGCACGGTATTCCGGTGCTGTCAACAGGCCGTTCCACATCAAGCTTTATGGCTGAGCTCATCTATTGTCTTGGTGAGCAGCTCGCACCATGTATCACAGTGCACGGCGTGCTGGTAGATGTATACGGTGAGGGAGTAATGATCACAGGCGAGAGCGGTATCGGAAAGAGTGAGGCCGCACTCGAGCTCATCAGACGAGGCCATCGTCTCGTGACGGATGATGTGGTGGAAATCAGAAAGATCAACGAGCATACGCTCATGGGCACTTCGCCTGAGATTACCAGACACTTTATAGAGCTTCGTGGCATCGGAATCATCGATGTCAAGACACTTTACGGAGTAGAGTGTGTAAAGGAAAAACAGCAGATAGACCTCGTAATCAAGCTCGAGGACTGGAAAAAGGAGGCAGAGTACGACAGACTTGGCCTCGAGGAAGAATATGCCGAGTATCTCGGCAACAAGGTAGTGTGTCATTCACTGCCAATCAGACCGGGACGTAATCTGGCGGTCATCGTAGAGACAGCAGCAGTCAATCACAGACAAAAGAAGATGGGCTACAATGCAGCTCAGGAGCTGTATCGCCGCGTCCAGGCAAATCTTACAAAAAATTCGGAGGTATAATAAATCATGGCAATAGAAAAGAAAAACGCCTGGGAGAAATATCCCCAGGGACCTGAAAGAGAAAAATTATTTGCATTTGCAGAGGATTACAGAAGGTTTATATCCGGCTGCAAGACAGAGCGCGAGTGCACGGCAGCAGTTTATGCTGACGCCACAGGACACGGCTTTGTGGACCTTGATGAGCTCATCGAGACAGGAAAGAGCGTAAAGGCAGGAGATAAAATCATAGCAAACAATATGGGAAAGGGACTGGCGCTGTTTATCGTGGGCAGTAAGCCTCTTGAGAAGGGTATGAATATCCTTGGAGCTCATATTGATTCACCTAGAATGGACTTAAAGCAGGTGCCTTTATACGAGGACACAGACATGGCACTTTTAGACACACATTATTATGGCGGCATCAAGAAATATCAGTGGGTTACACTGCCGCTTGCACTTCACGGAGTCATCTGTAAAAAGGATGGCAGCACAGTGACAGTCAATATCGGAGACAAGCCAAATGATCCTGTAGTGGGTGTGAGCGATCTGCTTATTCATCTGTCAGGCGAGCAGATGGGCAAGAAGGCTTCAGAGGTCATAAAGGGCGAGAGCCTTGATGTGCTCATTGGAAGCATACCGGGACCAGAAAAGGACGAGGACGACAAGGATATCAAGGAGAGAGTAAAGGCCAATATCCTCACAATAGAATATACAAGTGTATGCCTGCTCGTGGACAAAGAGGAAATCGGCTCAGTGGGAGCCAGCGGCATGCAGTCACGCTTTTTTGAAAACTGTGTGGCAGAGGTGATGAACCTGGCAGGAGACTACAGCGAGCTTGCAGTCAGACGTGCACTGAAAAACTCAAAGGTACTCTCATCAGACGTATCAGCAGCCTTTGACCCGAACTATCCATCAGTTATGGAAAAGAAGAATTCGGCATACTTCGGAAAGGGTCTCGTATTCAACAAATATACAGGCGCCAGAGGCAAATCAGGCTCAAATGATGCCAACGCAGAGTATGTTGCAAGGCTTAGAAATATCATGGATACAGCAGATGTTTCATTCCAGACAGCAGAGCTTGGAAAGGTAGACGAGGGAGGCGGCGGAACAATCGCATATATCCTCGCAAACTATGACATGAATGTTATTGACAGCGGTGTGCCGGTGCTCAACATGCATGCGCCATGGGAAATCATCAGCAAGGTCGATTTATATGAGGCATTCAGAGGCTACATTGCATTTTTGAAGGAAGCATAGGCTAAAGGAATATAAGATGAATCAGACATTTGTAAAAAGTGTAACAGAACAATTGCCGCAGCTTGGTCTCCTGCAGGATGAGCCGATGAAAAAACACACGACTTTCCGCATAGGAGGCCCGGCAGATTACTATGCAGAGCCTGATATGAGCCAGATTTCAAAGCTTATAGAGATGGCTAAGGCATGTGATATGCCGGTTACAGTGATAGGAAACGGAAGCAATCTGCTGGTAGGAGATAAGGGCATCAGAGGTCTTGTAATTGGTATTGGAAAAGGCCTGTCCGAAATCGAGGTGACAGAAGCTGTGGCGCAGCAAAGCACAGCGCAGGACCTCACAGAACAAGACAACGGTCATATCATCACAGCGGGCGCCGGGGCTATCCTTGCAGCAGTGGCGGCAAAGGCAGCGGAGGCATCGCTTTCAGGCCTTGAGTTTGCATCGGGCATCCCGGGAAGTGTTGGCGGAGCGGTAGTCATGAACGCAGGAGCCTACGGCGGAGAGATAAAGGATGTCCTAATCGATGCCACAGTGCTTACAGCAGAGGGCGAGCTAAAGACTGTCACAAGGGATGAGCTTGACTTATCCTACAGGCACAGTATAGTCCCGGAAAAGGGATATATAGTGCTGTCAGCCAGATTCAGGCTCACACCAAAGCCTAAGGATGAGATAAAGTCATATATGGCAGAGCTTCGCGCAAAGAGAGTGGAGAAGCAGCCACTTGAGTACCCAAGTGCAGGCAGTACCTTTAAGAGACCGGAGGGCTATTTTGCAGGGAAGCTTATCATGGATGCAGGTCTTCGAGGTTACAGCGTGGGAGATGCACAGGTGTCGGAGAAGCACTGCGGCTTTGTAGTCAATAAGGGCGAAGCCGCTGCAGCGGATGTCCTGACAGTCATAAAGGATGTGCAGGAAACAGTTTTAAAGCAGTTTGGAGTAAAGCTCGAACCGGAAGTTAAGATGATTGGAGAATTCTAGTGAAATTTGTAATAGTGACGGGCATGTCAGGTGCCGGAAAAAGCACAGCAATGAAAATGATGGAGGATATGGGATATTTCTGTATAGACAATCTGCCTATACAGCTATTAGATAAGCTCATAGACCTTTCAAACACCTTCCACAGTGATGTGTCCAAGGTGGCAGTCGGCATAGATGTGCGAAACGGCTCAGGAATTGATGAGATTCCACAGACACTCGAGCAGCTAAGGCAGAAAAATTTTCCGTATGAGATACTTTTCCTCGATGCTGAGGATGAGGTGCTTGTAAAGCGATACAAGGAGACGAGGCGAAACCATCCTCTCGCAGGCAGTGAGCGCATCAATAAGGGAATCGTGCTTGAGAGGGAAAAGCTGCAGTATTTAAAGGACAATGCTGACTATATCATAGACACAAGCCAGCTTCTCACAAGGGAGCTCAAAATTGAGCTGGAAAAGATATTTGTGCAGAATGAGGATTACAAAAATCTGTTTATCACGATACTGTCCTTCGGCTTCAAGTATGGCATACCGTCAGACTCTGATATAGTCATGGATGTGAGGTTTCTGCCAAATCCCTACTATGTGGACGGACTGCGCGCGAAAACCGGCAATGATAAGGAGATACAGGACTATGTCATGCAGTTTCCGGAGGCAAATGAGTTTATCGACAAGCTTGATGATATGATAAAGTTTCTCATTCCAAACTATATCTCTGAGGGTAAGAACCAGCTTGTTATATCTATAGGCTGCACCGGAGGCAAGCACCGCTCGGTAACGCTTGCAAACGAGCTGTACAAGAGGCTTAGCGGCTGTAATGACTATGGACTTAAGATAGAGCATCGCGACATAGGAAAGGATGCATTGAGAGGTAAATAACATGTCATTTTCCAGTGATGTAAAGGAAGAGCTGGCAAAGCAGATATCAAAGAGCAGGCACTGTCAGCTCGCTGAGCTTGCAGGCATCATAGAGCTTTCGGGCCGTATCAATGAAAAAACAAAGGGACTTGAGCTCGACACCGAAAACCTGCTGCTTTTAAATAAATATGCCACACTTATGAAGCGTGCCTTTGGCACAGATACCACAAAGGCGCTGGATGAGCGGGATACCGGAAAAATACTTGCAGCGCTTAAAATCACGGCACAGCCTGTCAACAGACAGACCGCAGACGGACTGCTTCTTATGCAGACATGCTGCAAGAGAGCCTTTATCAGGGGAGCCTTCATGGCAGCAGGCTCGATAAGCGACCCCAACAAAGCGTACCATTTTGAGATAGTGTGTCATACGAAAGAGCAGGCAAAGCAGCTTCAGGAGCTCTTGTGCGGCTTTGATACGGATGCCAAGATAGTAGAGCGCAAGGGGCACTATGTAGTGTACATAAAGGAGGGCGCCCACATCGTGGACAGTCTCAACATCATGGAGGCGTATGTGTCACTCATGAAGCTGGAAAATGTGCGCATATTAAAGGAAATGCGCAACAGTGTAAACCGTAAAGTAAACTGCGAAACCGCAAACATCAGCAAGACTGTGAATGCGGCAGTAAAGCAGATAGAGGATATCAGACTGATACAGAAAATGAGAGGACTCGATGATTTACCGGCGCAGCTTCGGGAGATGGCGCTGCTTCGGCTTGAATATCCGGATGCACCGCTAAAGGAGCTCGGAGGATATCTGAATCCGCCAATGGGTAAATCGGGAGTCAACCACAGGCTTAGAAAATTATCGGCGATTGCGGAGGAACTGAGATAGATGAAGAAAAAGCTTTTATTTGTATTTAATCCCAAATCAGGCAAGGGACTCATAAAGGAGCACCTGGTAAATATCGTGGACATCATGACAAAGGCCGGATACAAAATCACCATTTATCCTACACAGTGTCATGGAGATGCCATAAAAAAGGTCAGGAAAAATGCTGAGAAGTATGACCTTGTAGTGTGCAGCGGCGGAGACGGCACACTAGACGAGGTAGTGACCGGCATGGAGCAAAGCGAGGTAAATGTACCGATAGGATACATCCCTGCGGGCAGCACCAATGACTTTGCAAACTCTCTCGGCATACCAAAAAATATGGAGGAGGCTGCAAGAGTTGCCGTAAACGGCACTCCATTCCCGTGTGATGTGGGAGGCTTCAACGGAGATACCTTCGTATATGTCGCAGCCTTTGGCCTTTTTACAGAGGTATCCTACCAGACCTCGCAGCAGATGAAAAATATACTGGGACATGCCGCATATATTTTAGAGGGTGCAAAGCACCTGATGGATATCACCTCGTACAGGATGAAGGTGAGCCATGACGGTGAGATAATAGAGGATGAGTTTATATATGGAATGGTGACCAACTCCCTTTCGGTAGGAGGCTTCAAGGGCATATCAGGTCCTGACGTACTGCTTGATGACGGTCTTTTTGAGGTGACACTCATCAAGAATCCAAAAAACCCAATCGAGCTCAACAAGATACTTGCGGGACTGGCAAACCGTGAAAATGACAATGAACTCATCTACTCCTTCAAGACCAGTGAGCTGCATGTGGAGAGTGAGGAGGAGGTACCGTGGACACTCGACGGAGAGTTTGGCGGCAGCCACACGGATCTGACCATCACTAATCTGAACAAACAGATTACCATTATGTGCTGATAAATACAAAATCGGGCATAAAATAGTAATAGTACACAATTTTTTGTCTGATTGTGTTAAAAATTTAACTTTATTTTTATAAGGTTATGTAATATAATAACATTAGCTTTTAATTAACAGGAGGAAAAAATATGTTAGTATCTGCAACAGAAATGCTTAAGAAAGCAAAAGAAGGACATTACGCAGTAGGTCAGTTCAACATCAACAACCTTGAGTGGACAAAATCAGTACTTTTAACAGCAGAGGAGCTTAAGAGCCCTGTAATCCTTGGTGTATCTGAGGGTGCCGGAAAGTACATGACAGGCTTCGGTACAGTAGCAGCAATGGTTAAGGCTATGCATGACGAGCTCGGTATCACAGTACCTGTAGCACTTCACCTTGATCACGGCACATACGAAGGATGCTACAAGTGCATCAAGGCCGGCTTCACATCAATCATGTTCGACGGATCTCATTATCCAATCGATGAGAACGTTGCAAAGACAAAAGAGTTAGTAGCAGTTGCTCATGCAATGGGCATGTCTATCGAGGCTGAAGTTGGTTCAATCGGTGGCGAGGAAGACGGAGTTGTTGGAATGGGCGAGTGCGCTGATCCAGACGAGTGCAAGAGAGTTGCTGATCTTGGTGTAGATATGCTTGCAGCAGGAATCGGAAACATCCACGGAAAATATCCTGCAAACTGGCAGGGACTCAGCTTTGAGACTCTTGACGCTATCCAGCAGAAGACTGGTGTTATGCCATTAGTACTTCACGGTGGTACAGGAATCCCGGCTGACATGATCAAGAAAGCAATCGACCTTGGAGTATCTAAGATCAACGTTAACACAGAGTGCCAGCTTTCATTCGCAGATGCAACACGTAAATACATCGAGGCCGGAAAGGATCTTGAGGGCAAGGGATTTGACCCTCGTAAGCTTCTTGCTCCAGGTGCTGAGGCAATCAAGGCAACAGTTAAGGAGAAGATGGAGCTTTTCGGATCAGTTGGAAAGGCTGAATAATATTGCCATAATTTAGTGCGTGGTGCGGCAGACTCGCGGATATACTCCCGACTCGTCTCATAATTGTGCACGCAAGTGGCTGTAAGAATTGTATATTTAGGTTGTGAAAGAGTGACACAACCGTCGGAACACGCCGTCCATGGCGTGTTTCCTCCTTGCCCCGGCATCCGTGCCGGGGCATTGTTGCGTTACAAATACAATTCTAACAGCCACTAGTGTGCTTCATAAATCGACGAGCCGGGAGTATATCCGCGAGTCTGCCTTTTTCCGTATTTAAGCATAAAAAATACCACATAATAAACATTATGTGGTAAATTTCTAATTCATCTCTATTATTCTACCACTTGACGGTTAAAAAACAAAGAATTTAGTCATATAAAATTCTTTTTTGTCAAATAATGACAAGAAAAATGTATCCATTTAATTATAATTATACAATTTAGCGGTGTTCTAGACACCTTATAAGGCCAATAAAACCTCGTTTCTTTACCACATAATGTTTATTATGTGGTACCCGCAGGAAGGTCATGATGCCATGAAATTAGAACTCTTCGAGCACAATCAAAAGGCATATGAAGCAGCCATTTCTATGATGGCTGAGACCGGAAAGGCAGCTATTATACATCCTACCGGAACAGGGAAGTCGCTCATAGCATTTAAGTTGGCGATGGCGCATCCGCAGGCGAGTGTGTACTGGCTGGCGCCAAGTAGCTACATATATCATACGCAGCTTGAAAATCTGCAGAAGCTTATGAAGCCTGATTCATCAGACAAACAAATACAATCCCCGGACAATATCACATTTATCTCATATAGCAGGCTCATGCACAATGAGGAGCTGATAGAGAAAATACAACCGGACTACATCGTACTCGATGAGTTTCACAGATGCGGCGCGGCAGAATGGGGAAAGAGCGTCAAAAAGCTGTTGGACGCTCATAAAACAGCAAAAATACTGGGACTGTCAGCCACAAACATACGATATCTCGATAATCAGAGAGATATGGCAGAGGAAATATTCGACGGTTGCATAGCATCAGAGATGACACTGGGCGAAGCGATGGCGAAGGGTATACTCTCTACACCAAAGTACGTCATGGCGATGTACTCCTATGGAGAGGAGCTCAAGAAGCTAAAGCAGCGGATACAGGCAATGGAGAGTAGAAGCAGTGCCAGAAAGAATATGGAGCTGCTCGAACAGCTACGCCGTGCGCTGGAAAAAGCGGACGGACCTGACAAAATCTTTGAAAAGCATATGCGCATGGAAGGAAAAATACATGGCAAGTACATCGTATTCTGCTCCAGCCGTGAGCACATGGATGAGATGACAGAGCATATGCACGAGTGGTTTGATAATGTGGATACAAGCCCACACAGATATGTGGCATACTACAGTAACCCGGAGACCTCAAAGGCATTTGCAGAATTTAAAGCAGATAAGAGTGAGCATCTAAAGCTCTTGTACTGCATAGATATGCTGAATGAGGGAGTACATGTGGATGATGTGGACGGAGTCATACTACTTCGGCCGACGGTGTCGCCAATCATCTATATGCAGCAGATAGGCAGATGCCTCTCGGCAGGCACAAATAAGACATCAATCATATTTGATCTGGTGGATAACTTCGAGAGCCTCTACAGCATCGACTGTCTGACAGAAGAGATCGACCAGGCATTCTCGCTCATGCCATGTACACAGTTGGAGAGAGAAAAGTTCAAGGACAGATTCCGTATATACGACGAAGTGAAGGAATGCCGTCAGCTATTCGGACAGTTGCAGAGCAATCTGTCATCAACCTGGGACAATTACTATCTGGCAGCCTGCGCATACCACAGAGACCATGGCAACCTCAAGGTGCCAAAGGACTATGTGACAGACGATGGTCTGACATTGGGAAGCTGGATACAGACCCAGCGCAAGGTGTATTCAGGCAAGATAGCCGGAGGACTCACCGCAGACAAGATAGAAAAGCTGAACCTGATAGGCATGATATGGAATGTCAGGAAAAACAGCTTTGATACGGCCTATGAAGAGCTGGAAAAGTATCATGAACAGCATGGAAATCTGGATATCAAGTCAAGATATGTCACGGAAAGCGGATATCCGCTGGGCAAATGGATCAACAACATCCGTGTGTCAGCCAAGAAAAAGGGCAGGGAAGCAGTGCTCAATAAAGAACAGCTCAAAAAACTCGAAGCACTTGGCATGATCTGGGACAAAAACAGCGAGATATGGGATGTCTATATCAGTGCTGCAAAGAAATATTATGAAGAAACAGGTGATTTGCATATACCGGTAAGGTATGTCACCGAGGACGGTGTGGCACTCGGCAACTGGCTTTCATCCATAAAGAATGGAAAGAACGGCAGGAAAATGAGAGCGGAAACACTGACCGATGAGCAGAAAGCACAGCTCAAAAAGCTGGGCATCAACCTGGAAAACACCAACAATACGGTGTGGAACAGTAAGTATGAGCTTGCAAAGGAATACTACACCGAACACGGCAATCTCAACATTCCGGTGGCATATTGCGTGGATGGAGTGAAGCTTGGCAGGTGGATATCAAATATACGAAGTAAAAGAAAAAATCCAAATTCATCAGGGATGATGCTGGACGAGAGCAGAATAGCGATGCTCGACAGCATAGGGATGGATTGGAAGTAAGGGAGAACATATGATTCACGAGAAGCAATGGAAAAATGCAGGACTGTTTCTGTTACAGGTCTCAATAGTATTAATCAACACTATACTCTTTGCAGTAATATGGTATGCATATTACAAGGGAAGAATGTGGGGAACAACATTTTATAGAAAGGGTGATTACCTACTAGTACTCCTGTACCTGTGCTTAATAGGAGTAATGACAAAGCTGTATGGCGGTGTGGATTTGAAGATAAGCCGAATATCGGAATTGATTTATTCACATGTGATTGCAATATTTATTACTAATGCAATGATGTACATAGTCATACTCCTACTCACCAGAAGACCAAAGAGTATATTGCCACTGCTTTTGGTAACAGTATTGGAAATAATAGTAGGTGCAATATGGTCATATATAGCCAATCATCTGACTAATAGATTGTTTAAACCTGCCGATGTGCTTTTGGTATATGACAATGAGGAAGCCTTCAAAAATGGTGGAGAAATAATAGACAGACTGACATGGAGATTCAATCCAGTAGGAGAACTTAAGCTTACAGGACAGGATGAGATGGATAAGCTGGTTGAGAAAATGAAAAACACTAAAGCAACAGCACTTATGCTTTGTGGACTTACATCTTCACAGCGAAATGACATCATAAAGTACTGTGTGGAGAATGATATAAGAGCATATGTCAGACCAAATATAGGTGATTTCATAATCAGCAATGCAAAAACTCTACAGATGGCAAATCTGCCGGTTATGATATGTGAGAGAGCAACGCCGAGCCTGTTCTATGTAGTGATGAAGAGATTGATGGATATACTAATCTCTCTCATAGGACTGATTATAGCAAGTCCATTCCTGCTTATAACAGCTATAGCTATCAAGGCATATGATCATGGTCCTGTATTTTACAAACAGGTGAGATTGACGAAAAATGGCAGAAAATTCAAGATACTCAAGTTTAGGAGTATGAAGGTAGATGCAGAGAAAGATGGTGTGGCAAGACTTTCATCAGAAAATGACGATAGAATCACACCGGTAGGAAAAGTGATCAGAGCTTGCAGAATAGATGAATTACCACAACTTATAAATATTCTAAAAGGAGATTTGGCTGTGGTAGGTCCTAGACCTGAAAGACCGGAGATAGCAGCACAATATGTGGAAGAAATGCCGGAGTTCTCATTGAGACTACAGGTGAAGGCAGGACTCACAGGATATGCGCAGGTATATGGAAAGTATAATACAGAACCATACGATAAGCTGCAGATGGATTTGATGTATGTAAATCAGATGGGGCTTGTGAGTGATGTGAAAATAATACTTGCCACTATAAAGATACTGTTTATGCCGGAGAGTACAGAGGGGATTGCTGAAGGCCAGACTACGGCTAGTGGAAAAGTTAAAATACAATAGAAGGGATATTTAATTGTGAAGAAGGTACTTTTTTTAATACATACTTTAGGAGCCGGAGGGGCAGAAAAAGTTCTTATTAATCTTGTGAATAATTTGGATCAGTCTAAATATGATATAACACTTATGACAGTTATTGATACTGGAATATTTAAACAAGATATTGCAAAAGGGATAAAATATAAAACAATTTTTAAACTTCCACATGGAAATGCTAAAAAAAGCGGGGAGAAATCAGGAAGTTTACATGAAAATTATTCCTATTTATTAAATGAAAGAAAATCTGAATCTTTTTTCAAGAATTTAGATGAAGAAAAGAAAATATATGGACAATTTAACAAGATTGTATGTGTTTCAAATGTTGTAAAAAATAGTGTTAAACAAAAGCTTGGAATTAAAGAACAGAAGTTAGAAACTTTATATAATATTATTGACAGTAAAGAAATTTCGAATAAATCATTAGATAGAATTGAATTAGAAAAAGACTGTTTAACATTTGTGTCTGTTGGTAGACTTTCAAATCAAAAAGGATATGATAGATTGATTGATGCTGCAACAAAATTAAAAAAAGAGAATGCAAAGTTTAAGATATATATAATAGGTGAAGGTCCCGAAAAGAAAAATCTAGAGAGTCAGATAGAAAAAAATAATATGTCCGATGTGATTTATCTTTTGGGTTTCAAAAAAAATCCATATGTTTATATGAATTTTGCAGATGTCTTTATATGTTCCTCTAGAGCAGAAGGTTTTTCAACTGTAGCTAGTGAAGCTGTTGTTTTAGGAAAGCCATGTATCGTGACTGATTGCTCTGGTATGAGAGAATTATTTGGTGAAGAGGGACAATATGGATTTATTACTGAGAACTCTACAGAGGGTATTTATGATGGCATGGATAAATTTATTAAAAACAATAAAATGCTAACTGAATACGCAGAAAGAGCAAAAGAAGGGGCAAAACGATTTGATGTAAATATTGCATTGAAGACTATTGAAAGGAATTTGCTTGATGATTTTTAATTGTTTTACAGCACTATTCATATTTTCGACTATTAATAGGGAGTTCCTTTTTTTGGGAATTGATTTGCGATATATATTAGTCATATTAGCTTTGTTTTTAATAGGAAGAGCTATATTAAATAAAAGAAAAGTTCAGTTCATAAAAAATGATCTCTATTTATTTTTATTATATGG
>PPYF01171978.1_pt1 | contig 20325 bp, 20 predicted proteins | sample 1559871 | NCBI WGS metagenome assembly PPYF01 (sample SAMN08240021, study PRJNA423297) | Human gut metagenome, whole genome shotgun sequencing project. | reverse complement strand
GCACGGTTCTGGAGGGGGTTACGCCAAGACCACGGACGAAAGGAAGTATGGCGTGGCGTTTCCTACCTTATGAGCTTTATACAATTATGCGTTACCTGCAGTATGATACCATCCAGAAGATGGGTCTGGGACATTTTGACTCCTGGGCCGCCGCTTTTGGGGAGACAGTGACGGCGATAGAGTTATCGCCGGAAGGAACGGGCTACCGTGCAAAAACACGGTTTGCCCGTTTTTTTAATCTTCCGGAGTTAATTTCCCTGTTTAAAGAATCTGCTGATATTCAGACAGCGGATATGCTGCACCTCCCTGTGCCGGAAGCAGAGTACATCAACGAGGTATTGAAGCCCAGCCCGGAGCAGGAAGATCTGGTCAGTACCTTTGCTGACCGGGCGGAAATGGTGCGGGCCGGCGCTGTGGAGCCTCGTGAAGATAATATGCTTAAGATCACCAATGACGGACGTAAGTGCGCCCTGGATCAGAGGCTTATCAACGATATGCTCCCGGATTACCCGGACAGCAAGGTAAACCGTTGTGTAAAAAATGCCTTTGATATCTGGCAGGAGACAGCACAGAACCGTTCCACACAGCTTATCTTCTGTGACCTTTCCACGCCGAAAAATGACGGTTCTTTTAATGTATATGATGATGTGAGGGAAAAGCTGGTGGCAAAAGGCATTCCCAGGGAGGAGATTGCTTTTATCCATGAAGCAGGGACAGAGACAAAGAAAGCGGAACTGTTCGCAAAGGTGCGTTCCGGGAAAGTGCGTATCCTGCTTGGCTCCACGCCAAAGCTGGGTGCGGGAACCAATATCCAGGACAGGCTGATCGCTCTCCATCATCTGGACTGCCCGTGGAAGCCGGCAGACCTGGAACAGCAGGAGGGGCGTATTCTCCGGCAGGGAAACCAGAATAAAAAGGTAAAGATCTTCCGGTATGTGACGGAAAACACCTTCGATGCCTATATGTGGCAGATTTTGGAGAATAAGCAGAAGTTTATCAGCCAGATCATGACTTCAAAAAGCCCTGTCCGTGCCTGTGAGGATGTGGATGATGCGGCGCTTTCCTATGCGGAGATCAAGGCTCTTGCCACGGGAAATCCGTATATCAAGGAAAAGATGGATCTGGACATCCAGGTGAGCAAGCTGAAACTGATGAAAGCCAACCACACCAGCCAGAAGTACCGTCTGGAGGAGGATATCGCTAAAAATTATCCCATGCAGATTACAGCGGCGAAAGAACGTCTGGAGGGGCTGAAATCCGATTTCCAGGCAGTGAAGCCGCTCTTGGAAAAGGGGAAAGAAAAGGACGAGTTTTCCATGACGATTGGCGGCAAGGAATACACGGACAGAAAAGAGGCGGGGACAGCGCTGATCGCTGCCTGCGCCGGGCTAAAGGAGGTGAAAACCTCCGGGCAGGTCGGGGAGTTTTATGGATTCCAGATGAGTGCGGGATTTGACAGTTTTAACCAGAAATATATGGTGACGTTGAAACGCCAGTGCAGCTATAAGATTGAGGTCGGGAAGGATGCCCTGGGGAATCTGCAGAGGATCAGCAATGCGCTGTCCGGTATTGAAAAGAGAGTGGCAGAGACACAACAGAAACTGGAAACATTACAGCAGCAGTTAGAGACAGCGAAAGAGGAAGTGGCAAAACCCTTTGACAAGGAAGAAGAACTGGCGGAAAAGTCTGAACGTCTGGCAGAGCTGAACGTTCTATTGAATATGGACGAAAAAGCCCCCTCGGAAGCGCTTGGAGCGGAGGATGTGACAGAGGCGGCAGACCAGCCGAGAAGCAAGGTAAATTATGCCGGGAGGGTAGCGGAGGAAGCCGTTGTTGCAGACAGCCCCCACAGGCCGTCTGTACTGGAAAAACTGGAAAATGCGAAAACCCGGATTGCAGAACAGAGGGGCAGCCATCCTTCGGCTGTGCGGAAACAAGCAGTGGAACTTTAATTTATATAGAAATCCCGTCAGAAATCTGGCGGGATTTTATGCCAGAAGAAAGGAAAGTAAATGTCACAGATACAATACAACTTTAATAAAAATGACGAGTACCGTACACCGGCTTATGCGGTATATCCAATCCTGAAACGCCTGAAAAAGAATACATCTATATGGTGTCCTTTTGACAAAAGCGACAGCCAATATGTGAAAGTGTTTCAGGGGCATGGTTTCCATGTAGTTTATGGGCATATCCAGACGGGACAGGATTTTTTTGATGTTCCAGTACCCTCTTGTGATTATATCGTCAGCAATCCTCCATACAGTCGGAAAGGGGAAGTATTTCAGCGATTATTTGAACTGCAGATTCCTTTTGCTATGCTGATCAACTTCCAGGGGATTTTTGATCAAAAGGACAGATTTGAAATGTTTCGACAGCAGCGCATAGAGCTGCTGTGGCTAAGCCCCAGAGTGAATTATGATACAGACAATCAAAGAAAAAGCACAAGGGTTCCATTCCAGAGCTGTTATCTCTGCCAGGGGATTTGTAAACGGCAACTGGAATTTGATTACCTGGATACAAGTTTATTGGAATAGAGGGGGACAGATATGGCGGAAAAAGACAAAAACAAGAAAATGAAAGAGATTATGGAGCGTCTGGAACAGGGAGTAAAGGAAATCTTTACTTCGGAAATGTACATGGAATATTTGAAAACCATGTCGCAATTTCACAATTACAGTTTTAACAATACGCTCCTGATTCATCTTCAGAAGCCAGATGCAAGCCTTGTTGCCGGGTATCAGGCATGGCAGAAAAAGTTTAAACGGCAGGTCAGGCGTGGGGAAAAGGGGATACAGATCATTGCCCCGGCACCGATCCGGGAAAAGGAAGAAGTCGAGAAGATCGATCCGGCTACTATGGAGCCGGTCTTAAAACCGGATGGTACGCCGGAAACGGAAGAAGTGGTGTACACCATTCCCCGTTTCCGAATCACCACGGTATTTGATGTGTCACAGACGGAGGGAGAGCCGTTACCGGAATTGGAGACACCAGAACTGACAGGGAGTGTGGGAAATTATGAGATTTTCATGCGGGCCATTCAGGATGTTTCTCCGGTGCCGTTTCGGTTTGACGAGATCGAGAGCGGAGCAAAAGGATATTACAGCAGTACAGAGAAAGAGAATGTAATCCAGGAAGGTATGAGTGAGATGCAGACTGTGAAAACGAGCATCCATGAAACCGCTCACGCAAAACTCCATGACAGGGATCTTATGGAAGAACTGGGGGAGAAAAAGGATCAAATGACAAGGGAGGTTGAAGCGGAAAGCATAGCTTATACGGTCTGCCAGCACTTTGGTCTGGATACCTCTGATTATTCTTTCCCTTATATTGCCGGCTGGAGCAGTGATAAGAATATGAAAGAACTCCGGGATTCCATGGACACTATCCGGAAAACCGCCGGAGAAATGATCGATCAGATAGAAGAAAGGATACGGGAGATCCAGAGGGAAACGCAGCGTCATCAGGAAACAGCGCTTTTCCAAAGCGAACAGGATAGATACGGGATTTATCAGATAAGAGACGACAGTAAAGGAAATCAGTACCGCTTTATGGGAATGAGCTATCTGCAGGAAAAGGGGCTGTCTGTAGATGGGGAGGATTATCAGTTTATTTATGGGGATGTGTTGGAAAATAATGATACTCTTGAGACTCTCTATGAAAAGTTTAATGTGGCTCATCCGGATGACTATACGGGACATTCCCTGTCTGTAAGCGATGTAGTGGTGCTGAAAAAGGATGGGGAACTGACGGCTCACTATGTAGACAGCTTCGGCTATCAGGAGTTGCCGGGATTTGCGCAGCAGAGAATGGCCATTACTGAAATACATCTGGAGACAAAAGAATACCCGCCGCTTTATCTGTCGGATTTATCCTACGCTATGGAACATAAAAATGTGGATGCTTATCTGGACTCCCGGAAGCTGAACCTGGACTGTAAGAAGGCGATTGAAACGGCAATTAGCGAACATTTTGACGGGTATCATTTGGCAGAGGATGCTGCGTCAGATGTGGTAGAGGCATACGGATCAGAGAGAGTGTCATTTGTGCTTGCCTGTACTGTCCAGCATCTTAAAGCTGACGGGCGGCTTTCCAAAGAGACAAAGGAATGGGCGGATAGCTTTAAAATCCCGGAGAATATCAGCCGTGGCATGGATTTAAACGCCGATTATGTTGTAACTAGCCACCCGGCGGTGCTGGACGGTTTTATTGACCTTGCGAGGCAGACAATAGGAGCAAGGGAACAGCTTATAGAGAAAGAGACGGCACAGGTAACGGCAGAGACAAAAGGCTTTCGGGCAGAAGGATATTTCGGAACCTGGCATACGGCTGAATCAAAAGAGATTGCCGGTGAGAAATTTTACCGGATGGAACATGATGAATATGGCGATACTGTAGGCGGTATTATTTTAGATGCGGATGGGAAGCTGGTTGCGGAGGACTTGGAGCATGGATTTGGTGCCGGTGCTATGAAAGCGGTCACGGAGTATTTGTATGAGAAAGTACCGGAACCGTTTATTAAGCAGTTTTATGTGGTAAATGACACATATGGGGACAAAGCAGACCGGGAGTATCAGTATTTTGCCACACTAAAGGAAGCCCTGGAAACTTATCATGTTCATCCAAACCACTTAGACAAACAGCTCGGTATGGAAAGCCGGGAGCCTGTCACTTCTAGGATGCCCCTGATCTGCTGTAAAAACGGAATTGAGGAAGTAGAAGATATTGAAAAGGTATCTTTAAGTGGGAAGTGGATGAATCCGGAGGTGACAGATGCTGTGAACCGGGCCGTTTTTTATCTGGATAACCGGGATATGGAGGCGGTCTATTTCCTTCCGGGAATGGAGCAGTATTTTTTTATCCAGTCTACAGATGGCGGGTATGATTATACCTTTTACGATGCGGATTACCGGGAGATTGACGGGGGTATCTATGAAAATGAAGATGTTTCCGAGCAGGAAGCGATTGAAGATATCCTCTCCGGCGAAGCCGGCGGGAAGCCTGTCAATTACAAAGTAATGGAACTGGAAGGGTTTTTAGATGAAGTGGAAAAGAGGCAGGAGATTGCCACGACGCAAAAAGAGGCGTCTATCTGTTTTTATGCTGCCGAGTGCATGGAGTTCCCGGTGCTGGGGGAGTATTACGGCAATCTGACACTGGAGGAAGCCTTTCAGAAATACAAAGAAATCCCATCGGAACGGATAAACGGGATCAAAGGGATTGGTTTCCGGCTGGAAGATGGAAGTATGTATGACGGGGATTATGAGCTTATGCGGGCAGGAGTGATCTCAAAAGATGCGATTGAACTGGTTCCCCACTATAAAGAGAGTCCATTGGTGCAGAAAGCCATGGCGGATCTGGAAGAAATGCTGATAAAGGAGAACCAGAAAGAAAATGAAGTGCAGCCAAAGCATGAGGCTGGCCGGGAAGAACAGGACAAACAGGCACAGAATGTACAGAGGCAGGAAGCAGAAAAACCTACCGGAGTGCGCCAGTCCGTTCTTGCGGCGCTCAGGGAACGTCAGGCAAAACAGAAAGCGGAAAAGAAAACCCAGGGACACAGGAAAGGAGAACCGGAGATATGAGAGTAAGATTTGAAGAAGATGAACGTTTTGTCATAGCAATGTTTAAAAAGAACTGCCGGACGGAAACCATGCAGGAGATTCGTAGGATACTTCCCTTTGTGAAAGAAGATACGGAGATGCTCACACTTGTAAACAGTACGCTAAAAAAGATGGAGCAGCTAACAGATCAGGAATTTTCTGTAATGGATCTGGAAGAATACCGGCAGGAACTAGCGGAGGGAGAGGAATAGTGGAAGTCAATCAGTTTGCATGGTATCAGCTAAAGACAACGCCGGAAAACCGCCTGATCCGGTTCCGCTGTTATAAGGAGCTGCAGGAGAAGAAAATCCCGGTGCGCCATGAGAATTATGGGCAGGTATATCTGGGGCGAATGAAAAACGGCGATACGCCCGCAAGCATCCGGAAACGTCTGGAAGAACATCCGCCCCGTTCCACAGCCTGCCATTCCCTTAGTGTCAGTGATGTGCTTGTCTTAAACAGCAATGGTGAGATTACCGCTTACTATGTGGATAAAGAGGGATTTATCGTGATTGCGGGCTTTCTCCGCCTGGGTTCTTCCGGTGCGCTGATCTCTTATGATACGATAGACTTCCATATCGAGGGAAAAGAGGGAAGCTGGCTTGCATACGACAGCATCATCATAGATGGCCGGGAATTTTTCCTGATGGAGCATACCGCATACGGGGCGCAGGCGGCAAATGTAGTCCTTGACGGGGACGGAAATCTGGTAGTGGACAATGTTTTCCATGGTTTTGATGAAACCGTCAAACAGCAGATCCGTGAGTATCTGCATCCGAAAAAGACGGAGCCTGCAGAGGTTAAACAAGATAAGCCGGTTTTGGAAAACTGGCAGAAAGCCTATGAAAACGGGGAATATCTGCGGAGCGCAGAGATTACAGAAGAACAGAATTATAATATGATCGACGGGCGCATGAACAATTTGCCATTGAAACCACGGAAGATCGGGGAGCGTATCTCTGTCCTGGATCGTCTCCATCTGAAGCAGGCGGAGATTGCCAGAAAGAGCGGGAAGCCTGTGCCGCAGATGGCGGCGGAAGAAGAAATGGAGCGGAGAAGAAAATAAAAAAGAGGAAGATGTTTTGCTCATGGGGGCAGGCATCTTCCTTTTTTTAGGACACAAGGTCAGGAACGTGCGTTATCTTTTTCCTGTTCATTCTGCCGGGAGCGGTCTTTCCCCAGGAAAGCTGCTAGGTTTGCCTGGACAGTATTCAACTCTTTTACATATTTCCGGAGATTCTGGTATGCGTCATACTGGCTGTTTTTCCGTGCAGTCAGTTTTTCCTTTTCTGCTTTCAGGAGCTTCATGGACGGCAGCTTTCCATCTTCCGAGTATCCTTTCAGTACATTACGGGCAGTTTCATAAAGAGTGATTTCTGTCTGATGTTCCTGGCGGAACTTCTTCTTATTCCTGCTGTTAAGATACTGGCGGTATACAGATTTATTTGCCAGGTATTGTCCTGTATAATGGATCTGTTCATTCACCTGCCGCAATTTCTTTTCCGTAGAGCGGAGCGCTTTTCGCATATCGGCGGTCTGTGCCTGTGCTTCTGTAAATGCGTTTTTCAGATCATCTTCGGTGTCATATCCGTGCTCCTGGATATATGCGACAGTTTTTGCCATCTGCTGTAAATTGGACAATCGGACTTTCCGGGCATAAGCAGAACTGGCCTGCGCTTTAGCGCAGCTTTGCAGGTCAACCACAAGCCGGAGATCGGATTTGATAAAGACGAAAGCGGGTAGATCATTCTGATCCGCAAAGGCAGAGCGCTCGTCGGATATGGCTGCTCCAGGCGGCAGGTGCTGCAGGCGTCTGGCATTTTTCTCCCAAACTGACAGTAGATATTCCTTTTCATATCGTGTTCCCAGGCTTCGCCCTGTAATATATTTCCCACGCTCCGGATGGAGATAGCTGAATCGTCCACGGCTGACCTTGAGGGAAATATGGTATTTTTCAGTGAGCAGCTTCTGAAATTCTTCCAGACTGTGAGCGGAAGCGGCAGATTCTTCAATGGCGCTGCGGAGGAAATCTTTCTGTGTTTCAAATTTTGTTTTGCGTGGGGTGATGCCGCCGGCAGTCATTTCCCGGTTCAACTTGTCCATTTTTTTCTGCCCTCTGCGCCGTGCGTGATATTCCCGGTCAGTTATTTTCTTTTCCGCAGGAGAGAGCAGATCAACCTGGTGGAGCTGTTCCCGATGGCACAGATCCATCACATCCTGTTTCAGATAGGAGAGGTAATCATTCGTGAGATGATGTTTAAAACCGGCACGGGAATCGCAGGGACGTTCCATGAAGTCCCGGCGTTCCACATCAAGTTTCCGCAGGCTGTTAATTACAATATGTACATGGATGTTGCTGCTTCTGTTATGCCCGTCCGTATGAGTACAGACCAGAGCCTGATGACCGGGAAAATTTTTCCTGGCATACTCCAGGCCGAGCTGCTGCGCCCGCTCTCCGGTCAGCCCGCCTTCTTCCACATCTTTTGGATCAAAACTCAAAATGTAATGATGAGATTTGATTTCATCATAGGTCTGATTTTTACGGTACTGTGCGTTCAGTTCTTTACATTCCATATCAAAAGTAAAAGGATCACAGTTGATGCCGTCCAGGTAATATTCTTCACGGGGAATCAGCCTGCCATTCTCATCCAGGATCGGCTTCATGGTATCTTCATTATATTGAAACATCAGATAACGCTGTGCCTCCCCATAATCGGCATTTTTACTGGCGATATGCTTCAGGATTGCCATGGAAGGAGTCTCCTTTCTGACCAGAAGCATCTCCCGGAGAGAGGGAGAGGAAGTCTCCTGCCATTTTCAAAACTTCGTACTTCATCTCATAAATATCAGACATCCCCTGGTTAATTCTTGTTCGCATTTCCTGTGAATGGATACCGCCGCTGTTAAAGTGGCGGGCAATCTGATTTAGGTTACTTCCGATCTTGCCAAACTCTGCGATCAGCTTTTTAAGTTCCGGCAGATCTGCCACAATCTCATATTTGATTTTCACCTGTTTCCCTGTGACTTGTTTCCGGATATACTCTGCGAGGGGAAGGCTTGCGGATTCTGCAAGGGATAAAAGGCGTTCATACTCTGTGTCCGTGAAACGGAGCATGACGGGGTGGGTGCGCCTCAGTTCCTTTTGTTTTCTCGGTCTAGCCATAAAATTCCTTTCTGCTAAAACTTGTATTCATACTATAAGCCGATTTAAAGAGCATAAAGAGAACGAAATGAATATTTTTAAAATGATTTTTTTTCGTGATGGGAACCGATCACGCTGCGACTGTCTTTCACAGGAGCCGTAATAACACATTAAATAAATGCGCTGGAACCGAGGGTATGGGGAGCGGAATCCCCATCAAGTTTGCCGGGTAAGCAAAAGCCAAGAAGTGGGTTTTGAGTTACGCAGGCGAAACTTGCTCTGAAAAAGTGTCCCCATCATAAAGCTGATTAGCGGAAGTTTATGGGAGGATTTATTTAATAAAACTTTTTGTGGCAGAAATAAAATGCCGTATAACTAAATTTAGAAAGTGCTAACAATGCTGTTGTGGATGCGAAAAGCGGAGGCATTGCTCGTAATTCCAGTAACAGTCTTTCTATTTAGGGAGACAGCGGCATTGTCTTTAATGGATGTACCGTACAGTATACGGTAATGCCAGCTTACAGAAGGTTACTTAAACTTTATGGATTTTATGTCCAGTCTGTGGCTGTAAAATCCGGTTAAAAATCCGGGAAGATACGGTTCTTGAAAATTTCCCACTATACTGTCTGAAATGCAAACATGAAACGCTGATAGCAGTACGTCAACTGAATATGTTCGTTATCTGATCATTGGCGAGGGCGAGAGCCTGACGCTGGATAAAGGGGAAAGCCAAAGAACGCCTGCTGTGCGGCACAGAAGATTCCTTATCTTGGCGTATTTCTGAACCGGCGTGGGAAAAAGCTGATCTTAAAGGTGGAACGCTGCCCGACATGCGGCAGTATCTACCTGCCCTGTAAAGTCTATCAGAAACAATGAGCGCAGCTAAAAGATTATCACTTCATCCACACCAAAACCGGGAAATCAACTGCGGAAATGTTGATCCTGAACCGGTCGCACACTGACCCGACCGCACCGGTACAGGAAAGCCGGTACACGCCGCCGGAATATAAGACACCGGCCTATCTGATCCGGGCGTTGAAATATCCCTGTCAGGGTGGGCGGTGTTCTGGAAAATAGTATCTCTTAAAAATGACAACAAAGATATATCGTGACGAAAATATATATGCCAAATAGCAAGAAATATGTTATACTAATTAGAAGATTTGTGAGAAAGGCGGTGAGCTAATGGCGGGAAAAAGCAAGTATACGTTTGAAAGCAAAATTCATATATATCGGGCAACCAAGCGGATGACGCAACAGGAACTTGCTGATCTTGTAGGCGTATCCCGCCAAACAATAAGGCAGCTTGAAAGAAACCGTTACAATCCTTCTATGTTGTTAGTATATAGCATAGCAAAAGTATTTGATGTAACGATTGAAGATTTATTTGATTTCAAGGAGGTCTAAATATGGGAAACTCAATATATGAATTTCTAAACAGCACTACAATAGTACCCATTTTTGCACTCTTATGTATCGTTTTTTTTGTACTATTTGTTGTTTATGCGCTATCAAAAGAAGGGAGAGACGAACACGGCCGGGCAATTTTGGGAACAGCCTGTTTTTATGGCACTATCGTTCTATTTATCGCAATGAATATTTTTACGCAGTTTACATACACCGTGACTAGCAATGTGATAATTTTTACCAATTCAATACGCTTAGTCTTTATAGCTTTCTTCCTTACTGTGGATATAAGCATTGTAATATTACGAAAAATAAGATGACGTTAAGAAATTGTCGTTTATGTATTCGTTAATCTGCGAATAATATAGCGACAATTTTTTTAAATCAAAATGCAAGAAATATATTGCTTTATGGATGGTTTGTGTTATACTAAAATTGGTTCAATGAAGAATGAAATTTTCTATTGGAAAAAAGTACAAACATTAGAATATTCTAGGGAGGCGGTAGTATGGGAAAGTAATGGTTTTAACTTTTAAAGAAAATGAGGAACGTATCTTTCGCAAAATATTATCTGTGCTGTCTGATGAAAAGGAAATGGTTTCTATTCAGCCACAGACAATGCCGGTGATGGCTTTTCCTAATCTTAAAATACTGCCTTACCAGCGACAGGTGTTCAGGGGAGAGACAGAAATACCGTTGACACATCTGGAATTTAGCGTTCTGCTCTATTTGGCACAGCAGCCCGGACGGGTGTTTAGCCAGCAGCAGATTTTTGAGGCGGTCTGGAATGAGGACAGCGACACATGCCGCCATGCGGTTGTCAATATCATCCACCAGCTCCGCAAGAAGATAGAGCCTGATCCGGCGCACCCGATCTATATCCAGACCGTGATCCATACTGGGTATAAATTTCTATTACCAAAATCAGAATTTAGAGAGGATATTTTATGAGTAACTATAATGTAGAGTTTCAAAATATGAAAAATCAATTACTTAAAAAAGGGTACAAAGAAAAAAATGTAACATTTTCTTCTGGTAAAGCAATGGGATTAGGTTTTCTTTATGCCTTGCCTTTTGTCATAGTCTTTAGTTTAGTATATCGCTTTTTACTCATTGACCGGGCACATCTGTCAGAAATAGGTGGTATTTCATTTTATATTATGCTGATAGTGATTATTGCGCTTTCTGCTATCATACATGAGTTACTACATGGTATCGGATGGACGATTTCAAGTGGCAAAGGTTGGGGCGCAGTTCGATTCAACATAAATGCTATGATTCCGAGCTGTGCTTGTAAAGCCGCTTTAGAAAAGCGACAATATTTAGTTGGAGTTTTGGCACCTTTTGTTGTTTTAGGAGTAGGAAGTGTTCTATTTATTTTTATTTACCCCGGTACTATTTCCCTACTTACTATGATTGTAAATTTTATTGCTGCAGGAGCTGATTTAATTATTGCATTGAATGTGATAAAAGAGAGCGGCAGTTTAATTGTTGATCATCCAACAGCAGCAGGTTATATTTCGTTTTATAAGTAATGATTTTTTAATTACTAAATATCTTTCACCTAGAGCAATCGAATCCCTGGTTGCTCTTTTCTTATGCAAAAAGGAGGAAATTTTTATGCAATTAGTCATTGTGGAAAAGCCAAGTGTGGCTATGAGTACGGTAATGCCAGTTTACAGAAGGTTACTTAAACTTTATGGATTTTATGTCCAGTCTGTGGCTGTAAAACCCGGTTAAAAATCCGGGAAGATACGGTTCTTGAAAATTTCCCACTATACTGTCTGAAATGCAAACATGAAACACTGATAGCAGTACGTCAACTGAATATGTCCGTTATCTGATCATTGGCGAGGGCGAGAGCCTGACGCTGGATGAAGGGGAAAGCCAAAGAAAGCCTGCTGTGCGGCACAGAAGATTCCCTATCTTGGCGTATTTCTGAACCGGAGCGGAAAAAAGCTGATCTTAAAGATGGAACGCTGCCCGACATGCTGCAGTATCTATCTGCCCTGTAAGATCTATCAGAAACAGTGGCGCAGCTAAAAGGCTATTATTTCATCCGAACCAAAACCGGGAAACCGACAGCGGAAATGTTGATTTTGAACCGGCCACACACTGACCCGACCGCACTGGTACAGGAAAGTCGGTACACACCACCGGAATACAAGACACCGGCTTATCTGATCTGGGCGTTGAAATATCCCTGTCAGGGCGGGCGGTGTTCTGGAAAATAAACATCACCCATCACTTTTAGCCTAAAGTCTAGGATTGTATAACAGACCAGAGAATGATAAAATTATATCCATCATTAACAAAAATCGAGGGTTATAAATATGTTTGAATGGATTAAAAAACACAAAATATTTGTTGTAGTTCTTTCGTTTTTTATCATTTTGGGTATTCCTTTCCTTATCCATGTATTATTTAAAATTCACCCTAAAAATGATTTTTGGGTTGCTGAATGGACTGCAGGAGAGTTGTTGGGATATTATGGTGCAATCCTAGCTTTTATAGGAACTGTCGTTTTAGGCATGTTAGCTTTATACCAGAATCATATTATCAAAGTAGAATCTGACAGACGAGCAGAATTATTAGAAGAAAGAGAGAGGGAAAGTAATATGCCAAAATTCATTGCAAGTTGTAGGCAATGTAATGGAAATACTTCCAATTTGAAATTTTCAATCAAAAATATTTCAGAAAATTTGGCTAGTGATATTACGGTTCAAAATATTAAGATTGTTAAACCAGATAATACTGTTTTTTGGACTGCAGAACGCACATATAAAAAAGATTCATTAACTTCAACCGAAGAAATGAAAGTAGATTTAACCAATTCTTCAATTAGAGAGGATGGATATACCTTTTTAATGGAAATGACTTGCCGAGATAAGTTTAGTGAATTGCATAGGTATATTATTAAAGGCGAACATGAAAAAGTTGATACTTTTCCAAAATTCAAAATAACAGAAATACAATAGCGAATAAGTTTTTAGAGCAATCGAATCCCCGGTTGCTCTTTTCTTATGCAAAAAGGAGGAAATTTTTATGTGATTATTACGGTGCGGCGGAGCCGTCTGTCCAGTAAAGTAAGAGCCATAGTTCCGGTGCTACAGAGCCACCTTGATTTTGCTTGTTCACTCTGGACTTACTGAGGCATGCTTGTCAAGGCCGGAGCCGCCATAGCGGGGCGTTAGCCGCCTTTACAAGTAGTGTCTCGGTAAGTAATCTACCAAGAGCAAAATCCTGAATTTTGACTGGCTCTCAATTCCCGGAATGGTGGCTCTCAAAATCCGGACAGGCGGCTCAAAGTCCTCCGGAATAATCATGCAATTAGTCATTGCGGAAAAGCCAAGTGTGGCTATGAGTATCGCGTCTGTGCTGGGCGCAACCGACAAGAAAGACGGATATACCGAGGTCAACGGGTATCTGGTGAGCTGGTGTGTCGGCCTTCTGGTAGAACTGGTGGACGCGGCGCACTATGGAGACTACCAGAAATGGCGTTATGAGGACTTACCTATCCTGCCGGAGCATTGGCAGTATGTTGTCACGCCGGATAAGCAGAAATAGTTTCAAATCCTGAAAGAACTTATGCACCGCCCTGATATTTCCGAGATTATCTGTGCCACGGACGCAGGCCGGGAGGGAGAATTGATCTTCCGGTTTGTCTATGACATGGCCGGATGTGAAAAGCCCTTCCTGCGCCTGTGGATTTCCAGTATGGAGGAAAGTGCTATCCGCAAAGGATTTGAGACTTTAATGGACGGCCATGCTTATGACAGCCTGTATCATTCTGCCTTGTGCCGGGCAAAAGCGGACTGGCTGATCGGGATCAACGCCACCCGCCTTTTTTCTGTCCTGTACCGGCATACTTTGAATGTTGGCCGTGTCCAGACCCCGACCCTGTTCATGCTGGTACAAAGGGATGAGGCCATCCGCTCTTTCCAGAAAGAAAAATACTATTTGGTACGGATCGGCTGTGATGGAATTGAGGCGGTCAGCGAACCCTTCCGACAGGAATAGGAGGCGAAGGTTGCTTAATGCCATTGGCATGAGTGGAAAGCAAATGAAAAAAATGCTGATCTGGGAAAGCGCAACATATATCGGTGGCGCAATAGTTTTAACTGTGACGATGGGTAATTTGTTAGGATGGCTAATTTGTCAGGCTGAAATAGTAAAAAATCAGTGGGCTTTCATTTATCACTTCACATTGGTACCAGTAATCGTGTGTTTGCCGTTATTGATTTTAGTGGCGATTGCTATTCCACTGACATTCTACAAAAGCATCTGCAAGAAAAGCATTGTAGAACGACTTCGAGTTGAGTAAGTACAGAAATCCTGTCGGCTAACAGTAAAAAACTGTCGTTCAGTAATCCTTATCCTATGCCAAATCGAAAAAAGCCGAGAGGTTCATTACGAAAGTCCCTCGGCTTTTTTGCGCTCTATCGCCAACTCCACCTAAAAAATATCTCAAAGGCTTTGCGGGAAGAATATGCCGAAGTGCTGGAGGCCAAAAGAAAAGCCTATGCGGAATATAAGCAGGTACGGGAAGAAATGCGGGAACTGCAGAATGTGAAGGCCAATATTGACTATCTGCTGAGGCCATCTGCGGAAAGAGCGCAGGAAAAGCACCCCAGATGATTTTTGGGCATACTTTTATTCTCCATAGCTTGTATTCTTCGAGAAAGCGAAGTATAATAAATGCTGGAGGTATGTGCTATGGATTATATGACTTTAAGGGAAGCTGGCAAAAAATGGGGGATCTCTCCCCGGCAGATCAATAGCTATTGTTCTGATGGCCGTATTCCTGGAGCCGAAAAAATGGGACGGGTTTGGTTAATCCCGAAAGATGCAAAAAAGCCGATTGATGGCAGAACCAAACTTGGAAAGGAGCGCAAAGGGAATGGCGAATAATATTCTGCTGTTAGAAGATGACATGAGTTTGATAGATGGACTGCAATATTCTCTGAAAAAGAACGGGTATGCTGTTGAGGTTGCCCGTACTGTATCAGAGGCAAAAAGATTGCTGCAGAACATCGACCAATATGATTTGCTGATTTTAGATGTTACCCTGCCGGATGGCACAGGTTTTGAAATATGCGAGATGGTCCGCAATAGGAACGAACAAATTCCAATCATTTTTCTTACTGCTTCCGATGAAGAAGTAAATGTCATTCGAGGCTTGGATTCTGGTGGGGATGACTATATTACGAAGCCTTTCAAACTTGGAGAATTGTGTTCCCGTATTCGAGCCTTACTGCGCCGCGCCGGAATTTCTAAGAGAGAAAAAAGATCGGAGATTGAATGTGGCGATATTTCCATAGATTTTTTGAGCAATCGAGTTCTGCTGAATGGGCAGCTACTTGATCTAACCAATGTAGAATACCGGCTGCTCTGTCTTTTGGTGCGGAACGCAAATCAAATTGTCACAAGAGAAATGATCCTGAATGAGCTGTGGGATGATAACGGTAACTTCGTGGATGATAATACCTTATCTGTATATATCCGGCGGCTCCGTGAGAAGGTTGAAACAGATCCCTCCCACCCCGAACATTTAATGACCGCCCGCGGGTTCGGGTATCAATGGAAAGAGGTGTCTGTATGAGTTTCCTTCAAGATAAACAGATACGCAGATATGTCATTTTTCTGGCGATCTTTACGCTTGTGACTTTATGTGCGGGCGGTCTGTTTGTCATAGATCAGAGTGATGCTGTCAGAAGCAACTATCTTGCACATGATGAAGCTATTGCTTCTTCGCTTTTGGAACAAGGTGTTCCAAAAGACGCAATCGCCAATGCCCTGACAAGTACCGAAACAAGTCAAGGCGGAATCGAATTGCTTACGGAATTGGGAATTGAAAGCCAAGCGGCAGCTAATTCTCTGCCTTATCTTTCCCACTTTCAAAGGGACACGCTGATAACGGTATTGATTGGTTTGGCTGTTTTGCTTACTTTTCTTTTCGCCGGAACGCTTGTTTTCTTCCTGAGAAGGAAAAAGCTGTATCAGCAGGCCGTGAAAGTAATAGAGAACTATATCAATGGCGATTTTTCCTTTCATCTTCCACAAAACAGCGAGGGAGCAATTTTTTATATTTTTGCTTCTGTTGAGCAGCTTGCCACAATGCTTCAAGCCAAAAGTGATACAGACCATAAAGCAAAGGAATTTTTGAAAAGTACGATTTCTGATATATCCCATCAACTAAAAACACCATTGGCTGCCATTACAATGTATCAGGAGATTATTGCGGATGAACCGGAAAACCCGGAAACCGTAAAAGAGTTTTCAGAAAAGATCGGGGTATCTCTAAAGCGAATGGAAGAATTGATTCAATCCATGCTGAAAATTACCCGGCTGGACACAGGGAATATTGTTTTTGAAAAAAGAAATTGCCCTGTGACAGAATTGATCTCCCGTTCCATCAGTGAATTGACAGACCGGGCCAAAACGGAGAATAAGCAAATCATCCTGAAAGGCAATTCAGAGCAGACGGTCTTTTGTGATCTGGAATGGACGAGCGAAGCCATCGGAAACATTGTGAAAAACGCTTTAGACCACACAAAGCCGGGAGATACGATTCAAATTTCATGGGAACGTACACCGGCGATACTTCGTATTTTTATTGCTGACAGCGGCAGTGGGATTGCACCAGAAGATATACACCATATTTTCAAACGCTTCTATCGGAGTAAATATTCCCTTGAAACACCGGGGATTGGCCTGGGGCTTCCGTTGGCAAAGTCGATTATCACCGGTCAAAACGGCCTGCTTTCCGTTCAGAGTGAGTTGAACGAAGGCACAACCTTCACAGTTTCCTTCCTTACTGAATCGTAAGATTAAATTCACCTGATTGTAAGCTGGCTTTGTTATCCTTTAGGAAAGGAGGCTGATGATATGGAAATCTTGAAAGTACAAAATTTATGTAAGACCTATGGTAAGGGCGAAGCAAAAGTTGACGCCTTAAAAAATGTTTCATTTTCTCTGGAAAAGGGAGAATTTGCTGCCGTTGTTGGTGAATCCGGTTCTGGAAAAAGTACCTTGCTAAACTGTATAGGAGCTTTGGACCTTCCTACTTCCGGCACGGTATTGATGGATGGTCAAAATCTTTTCTCTATGAAGGAGGAAGAACGCACCATTTTCAGACGGCGGAATATCGGATTCATTTTTCAATCCTTCCAGCTTGTTTCCGAGCTGAATGTGGAGCAGAATATCATGTTTCCGCTGCTTTTGGATTATCGCAAACCTGATCCGGCGGCAGTTAAGGAAATCCTGGCGCTGCTTGGTCTAACGGAGCGCCGCCACCATCTGCCAAACCAGCTTTCCGGCGGGCAGCAGCAAAGGGTTGCGATTGGCCGCGCTTTGATTACAAAGCCAAAGCTGATCTTGGCGGATGAACCTACCGGAAATTTGGACAGTAAAAACAGCCAGGATGTGATTGATCTGCTCACACAGGCTTCCAGACGCTTTCAACAGACGATCTTAATGATTACCCACAATAAAAATCTGACCGCTTCGGTGGATCGGGTGTTCCGGGTAACAGATGGCGTGCTTACAGATTTAGGAGGGAATACGGATGAAGCATTATCTTGACCTTGTTCCTATTTCTGCAAAAGTCCATCGCAAGCAAAGCCGGATGTCCATTTTCTGTATCGTACTGGCGGTGTTTCTGGTGACGACCATTTTTGGCATGGCAGATATGTTTGTCCGCAGCCAGATCATTAAAACACAGGCGGAAACGGGGAATTGGCATATCGCACTACGCAATATTTCGGATGAAGATGCGGCAATTATCGCTGCGCGCTCTGACATAGAGGCGGTTGTTGCTTATGATGTCTTAAATTTTCGCGGCGATCAGGGATATACCCTGAATGGAACAGAAACACTTATTTGCGGAAGCGATGAAGGGCTGTTCACCCAAATTCTCTCTGACATAATCGTAGAGGGCAATTTCCCGCAGAACGATAACGAGGCTATGGTATCGGTAAATGCAAAAGAAATGATTGGCTTGTCGATTGGAGATCAGATTGCCGTTAACCTGCCTGACGGGACCGAACTGGCATTTACCATATCCGGTTTTGTTGAGAATACTGCAAATCTTATGAGCAGTGATTCTTATGGCGTGTTTATCACAACAGAAAAATACCGCACAATCACTTCCACTGCTGCGGATGGCGAGTCATCTGAAAATAATACATTTTTTTATGTCCAGTTTTCAAATACGGGGAATATCCAAAATAGGATCTCTGAACTGAAATCTCAATTTGGATTAAGCGATGAGCAGGTTTCAGAAAACACAAAACTTCTCGGATTGCTTGGACAGAGCAGCGATTCCTTTATGGTGCAGGTCTATATTTCTGCTGCCGTTCTGTTTGTGCTGGTTTTGTTTGCAGGCACTATGATGATCGCAAGCAGCCTGAACAGCAATGTTGCCCAGCGTACAGAGTTTTTCGGATTGATGCGCTGCATCGGGGCAACACCCAAACAGGTCATGCGGTTGGTACGGAAAGAAGCTCTCAGTTGGTGCCGCTTTGCAATTCCCGTGGGCGTTTTAAGCGGTATGGTCGTCATATGGATCTTATGCTTTATCCTTCGGCTCCTTAGCCCTGAATTTTTCGGAGAAATGCCTGCGTTTAGTATCAGTGTGCCAAGTATTGTGGCGGGAATTATTGTAGGATTGCTGACGGTGCTTTTGGCCGCCCGGTCTCCCGCAAAGAGGGCTTCAAAGGTTTCCCCGCTGGCGGCAGTTTCCGGCAATGCGAATGACTTGCAGCCGATCCGCAAAGCGGCAAATACAAAGCGCCTCAAAGTGGATACCGCGCTCGGTATTCACCACGCAAAGGCAAGCCGCAAGAATTTTGTGCTGACTGTGTGTTCCTTTGCCTTGAGCATTGTCCTTTTCCTGGCTTTTTCTGTAACGATAACATTTATGAACCATACCCTGACCCCGTTGTATCCGTGGGCGCCGGACCTATCCATTGTAAGCTCGGACAATTCCTGCTCCGTTGACAGGGCATTTATCGACGAGCTGAAAGAAAATCCTGCTGTGGATGCGGTTTATGGCCGGATGTTTGCGTATGATGTGCCTGTTACGGTGAATGGGGCAGAAAAGACCGCCATCTTAGTTTCGTATGAGCAGCAGCAATTTGAATGGGCCTCTGACTATTTGCAATCCGGCTCATTGGAAACGGTACAAAGTGAATTGAATACCGGGCTGACCGTATATGATACACAAAACAGTATGCAGGTTGGGGACACGGTAACAATGCAAATTGGCGGCCAGCCTGTGGAGATACAAATTACAGGGCTTCTCTCAACCAGCCCGTTCAATAATACCGGTGATTCCGGCATTATCATTGTTTCCGAAGATACATTCCGTCAGATCACCGGGGAAGAAAACTATACCATCATTGATATGCAGTTATCCTCCGACGCGACAGACGAAGTTGTGAATGCGATTCATCGCACCTACGGAGCCGGATTTGATTTCGTAGACAAACGGATGGATAATAGCAGCACATTAGGCGTTTATTACTGTGTATGGCTGTTCCTCTATGGTTTCTTGGCGCTGATTGCTTTAATTACCGTATTCAATGTGATCAACAGCATTGCGTTGAGTGTTTCAGCCAGGACAAAGCAGTATGGCGCTTTCCGGGCGATTGGGTTAAGTACCCGCCAGCTTTCCAGAATGGTAATTGCCGAAGCATCCACCTATGCGATAACCGGCTGTGTAGTTGGCACTGTGCTGGGATTGATCTGCAATAGAGCCCTCTTTGCCCTGCTGATAAATTCTAAGTGGGGAGATCCTTGGACTATCCCCTGGGTGGAGCTTGGGATTATCGTATTGATTATGGTACTTTCTGTGGTTTTGGCAGTGCGTGGGCCAATTAAGAAGATGCAGAAAATGTCCATTGTAGATACAATCAGCGCACAGTAATAGCTTTTTAACAGTATATATAAGTGGGACTGCCACATCAATGGGAAATCATAGATGCGGCAGTCCCTTTCTTTATCTTTGGAAGGCGATGACGGCTAAGGCATAAACAAACTTCGGACTATTTTGACCAGAAGATTATCTCATTGCGTCGTCCTTAAAGTGGTGGAAGAAGCACCTCCTATCCTAATATATTTTACTTCATTTGCACCATATCCGCAAGGAAGTGAAAGGTCCTGACAACCGCA
>PPYF01638775.1_pt1 | contig 20330 bp, 17 predicted proteins | sample 1559871 | NCBI WGS metagenome assembly PPYF01 (sample SAMN08240021, study PRJNA423297) | Human gut metagenome, whole genome shotgun sequencing project. | reverse complement strand
CTCCACATCCCGCCCATAGGAGCGGGCAGCTCTGGGGTCCAGCGCAATGATGGAGATTGCCTTTTTTTCCACGCAGCTCACCTCCCAATTAACCATTTACTTTGACCATTTTCCCATAATTCGCTCTCCTTTACAAGGGGGAGAGGCTGTTTTTTCAGGAAATTCACGGGGGAGGCAGTTGGCACGAAATTTGCTTATCTTATCAGGTTGAATATGTTGCGGGCCATTGGAGATTCGCCTGGATACAGAAAGGAGCTTCCCTCATGATTACGAAAGAAGAACTGCTGACCCTGCTGCGGCAGGAGGTCATCCCCGCTCTGGGATGCACGGAGCCGGTGTGCGTGGCCCTGGCCACCGCTGACGCCAGCCATGCCATCGGCGGAGACATCGTCTCCATCAAGGTGGAAGTCAACCCCGGCATCTATAAGAACGGCATGAGCGTGGGCATCCCCGGCTTCTCCCGGGTGGGGCTGAAGTACGCCGCCGCTCTGGGCGCCTGCTTGCACAACCCGGAGAAGAGCCTCCAGCTGCTGGAGGACATCACCCCCGCCGTCAGCGACGAGGCCATCCGGCTGGTGGAGGGTCGCCATGTGGTGGTGATGATCAAGCAGGAGGAGACACAGTTGTATGCCCGGGCAGAGGTAATCACCACCGCCGGCATCGGCATCAGCGAGATCCGGGGTACCCACTCCAACATCGTCCTCACCGTGCGGAACAACGACGTGCTGGTGAAGAAGGAGTATGCGGCCGGTGGACAGGATGAGCTCCATGAGCGGCTGGCTCCCATGACTGTGGCGGAGATCCGCGCCCTGGTGGACCAGTGCAGCGAGGAGGAGCTGGCCTTCATGCTGGATGGCATGGATATGAATGAGAAGCTGGCCGACTTCGGCCTGGAGCACACCCTGGGCGTTGGCATCGCCACGGCCCTGAAGAAGGCAGACCTGCTGGGCGACAGCTTCGCGGCCAACACCATGCTGCGGGTGGCCAGCAGCGCCGAGGGCCGCATGAGCGGCTGCCCCTACGCCGTTATGAGCAGCGCCGGCAGCGGCAACCACGGCATCACTGCCATCATCCCTGTGGTGGAGCTGGCCAAGCACCTGGGCTCCTCCAAGGAGCAGCTGGAAAAGGCGCTGGCCTTTTCCCACACCCTGAACGTGTATATCAAGATCTTCACCGGCAAGCTGTCTGCCACCTGCGGCTGCGGCGTCTCTGCCGCCACCGCCTCCGCCGCGTCCATGGTGTGGCTGATGGGCGGCAGCGATGAGCAGATCGGCAAGGCCATCATCAACATGAGCGGCAACCTCACCGGTATGATCTGCGACGGCGGCAAGATCGGCTGCGCCCTGAAGCTGGCTACTGCCACCAACGCCGCCATCATGTGTGCCCAACTGGCCATGAGCGATGTGGTGCTCCAGTCCACGGACGGCATCTGCGGCAAGACGCCGGAGCAGGCCATCCGCAACATGGGCCTGGTCAGCACCCCCGGCATGGTGGAGACCGACAAGATCATCCTGGACATCATGATGAAGAAGGACGCCTAAATGTATGCGCCTGCGTCCTTCAAAGCCGCCCGGCGGGAAACTCCCGCCGGGCGGTTTTTTTCCGGGGTTGATTTTTCCGGCGAAATCCCCTACCATAGGAGTATCTTAAGCAGCGCGGTGCGCTGCGGAAAATGGAGTGAACAGGACAGCCGGGAGGAGCTGCTGATCCTTTCTGCCAGGAGACCGTCCGCATCCCCGGCCCCTCCGGCCGGGAGCAGGGGGTGGCAGAACTGGTACAGTGGGAAGATGGAGGAATCCGGCTTCGACGAGGTCCAGACAGACCGCTGCGGCAGCGTGCTGGGGCGGATCCGGGGCAGGCGGCCCCCGCCCGTATGGGCGGGGGCCGCTCCGTGCGTTCAGAGATTCCCGTTTGTCCGGCTGTGCCGCCCGGCGGAAGGCGGCACCGAAAGCGGTCTTCATAAAATCTTAAGAAGTTTCCCGGTTTTTTATTAAACCGCCATCCGGTATCATGGAAGCCAAGGAGGGAGCCCCATGTACAACATCCTGATCTGCGACGATGAACAGGACATCGTCAACGCGCTGAAAATCTACCTGGCCAATCCGGACTACCATTTGCTGGAGGCCCACACCGGTCAGGAGGCTCTGGATGCCCTGGAGCGGAAGGACATCCATCTGGTGCTGCTGGACATTATGATGCCGGAGATGGACGGGATTACCGCTTTGGCAAAGCTCCGGCAGGTGAGTAACGTGCCGGTGATCCTGCTGACTGCCAAGAGCGAAGACACGGATAAGATCCTGGGCCTCAACGTGGGGGCAGACGACTACATCACCAAGCCCTTCAACCCGGTGGAGGTGGCTGCCCGGGTCCGCAGCCAGCTGCGGCGGTACTTCCAGCTGGGGGGCGGTGCACTCCGGCCGGAGGTGCTGACCCTGGGCACTATCCAGATGGACGACCGGGAGAAGACCGTCGCCGTGGATGGGGATCCGGTAGCTCTGACGCCCACGGAGTACGATATTCTGAAGCTGCTGCTGGAGCACCCGGGGCAGGTGTTCTCCCCCAGGGAGATCTACCGGAAGGTATGGAAGGACGCTCCCTTCGGCAGTGAGAACACAGTGGCGGTTCACATCCGCCACCTGCGGGAGAAGATCGAGATCGACCCGGCGGAGCCCAGATACTTAAAGGTGGTCTGGGGCCAGGGGTACAAACTGGAAAAGGGGATGCGGACATGAAGGCCATCGAACAGAACATCGAAAAGGAGATCGCCCAGGCGGTGATGGAGGAGCAGCCCATGCAGCCTCCGGCACCGAAACGGAAAAAGAGGCTCACGGAGAGTACGGCGGCCAAGGTCATAGCCTTTCTGCTGATGCTGGTGATGACCGCCGTTACCGCCGGCGGTGTGCTGGGCGCGGTGTTTTTGTACAGCACCGACGTCTATGTCACCAGCGAGACGGCTTTCAAGCAGGAGCTGTTTTCCAATATCGCCTGGGGAGACGGGCAGACGCTTCTCAATTTCCTGATCTGGAACAGTGAAGAGCAGGTATACCAGATGAATACGGAAGCAGCAGACAGCTACTGTGCGGAGCGGAACATCTCTTACGTCATGGTACAGGATAAGACCGGCAGGGAGCTCTGGTACACGGGGCTTGCAGAATATGATAGTCCGTGGCAGTTCAGATTTTCCTATGACTGGGCAAATCCGGAACGGCCCAGCGCCGGCGTTGTTGAGAACGCTTATACCGTGCGGATTACAGTGCCGCTGTCCTCTGTGTTTGTTTATGACGACGACTACGCCCTGGCCAACCGGCTGGCGGAACTGGCCTACGCCCTCCGCTACTGGATCTACGCCATCATCGCTGCTGCGGCGCTGCTGGTGACAGTCTGCTTCATCTTCCTGCTGTGTGCCGCCGGGCACCATCCTTACGTGGACGGCGTCCGTCCCGGCTGGGGGACACGGATCCCACTGGACCTTCTGACGGCGGCGGTGGCACTGGGGCTGTTCCTGGGCATCCAACTGGTGGTGGAGGCCAACTTTGGAGGCATTGGCGTGGTGCTGGCTGTGGTACTGGGGCCTGCCGCCCTGGCGGGCGTCTTTACCGGCTGGTGCATGTCCCTGGCCCTGCGGCTCAAACTGGGTGGCTGGTGGAGAAATACGGTGGTCTATGTGGCCCTCCGCTTGCTCCGCCGTGGCGGCGGGGCGGTCCTTCGGACCCTGGGCAGCGGCCTCCGGGCCGCAGCGCATGGGCTGGCGGGACTGCTTCACAACGTCCCCCTGGTGGGCAAGACCGTGCTGGTGTTCCTGGGCCTCTGTGTCCTGGAGGGCCTTGGGATCCTGTTCAGCATGTTCGCCTGGAGCTGGGGCCTGCTGGCGCTCCTGTGGATCTTTGAGAAGCTCCTGCTGCTCCTGGCGGTGCTGGCTTTGGCCCTCATGTGCCGGAAGCTGCTGCTGGGCGGCCGGGCTCTGGCCGCCGGGGACCTGAGCTATCAGGTGGACACCAGCCGGATGGTGCTGGACTTCAAATCCCACGGCGAGGACCTGAACCACATCGCCCAGGGCATGGCGGCGGCGGTGGACCAGCGGATGCGCAGCGAGCGGATGAAAACGGAGCTCATCACCAACGTGTCCCACGACATCAAGACGCCCCTGACCTCCATCATCAATTACGCGGACCTCATCGGAAAGGAGCCCCCGAACAGTGAGAAGATCCCGGAGTACGCGGCTGTCCTCACCCGCCAGTCTGAGCGGCTGAAGCGGCTGATCGAGGATCTGGTGGAGGCGTCCAAGGCCTCCACAGGGAATCTGGAGGTGAATCTGGCCCCCTGCCAGCCTGGCGTGCTGCTGACCCAGGCGGCAGGGGAGTACGAACAGAAGCTGAAGGACGCGGGCCTGGACCTGGTAACCCGGCAACCGGAGACAGCGGTGACCATCCTGGCGGACGGCCGACGGCTGTGGCGGGTGTTCGACAACCTGATGAACAACATCTGTAAGTACGCCCAGCGGGGCACCCGGGTGTACCTGACGCTGGAGGAGCGAGACGGCCAGGCGGTGATCTCCTTCAAAAACACCTCCCGGGCGCCGTTAGATATCCCGGCGGAGGAACTGCTGGAACGGTTCGTCCGGGGAGACGCCGCCCGAGGCGGCGAGGGAAACGGCCTGGGCCTTTCCATCGCCCGGAGCCTGACAGAGCTCCAGAAGGGCACCCTGGAGCTGACTGTGGACGGAGACCTGTTCAAGGTGGTCCTACGGTTCTCTGAGCTTTCGTGAGAGACAGCGCACGGGGAAGAGGCACCGGCAAAATGGCCGGCGCCTCTTCTGTTTTTCCCAATCGGCTTGCGCCGCCCCTGGGAATGGGATATACTACAAGGCGGAAACAGACGGCGGCGCCGGGAGAATGGCCCGCCGGGAAAGGAGTGTTTATGCGCGTGTTGGAACAGTTGGAGCCCCAGGGGGTGTTCCGCTTCTTTGAGGAGCTGTGTGCCATCCCCCACGGCTCCCGGAACTGCCAGGCGGTCAGCGACTGGTGCGCAGCCTTTGCCAGGGAGCGGGGGCTGGAGTGCCATCAGGACCAGGCGGGGAACGTCATTATCATCCAGGAGGCCACGCCCGGGTATGAGGCGGCGGCACCCGTCATTCTTCAGGGCCACCTGGATATGGTGTGTGAAAAAGAGCCCGGCTGCACCAAGGACATGGCCGGAGAGGGCCTGGACCTGCTGGTGGAGGACGGCTGCGTCCGGGCGAAGGGCACCACCCTGGGCGGCGATGACGGCATTGCGGTGGCCATGGCCCTGGCGATCCTGGACGATCAGGCGATCCCCCACCCCCGGCTGGAGGTGGTCCTCACCACGGACGAGGAGATTGGAATGCTGGGGGCGGAGGTCCTGGACACCGCGCCTATCCGGGGGCGGAAGCTCATCAACGTGGACTCCGAAGAGGAGGGAATCTTCACCGTCAGCTGCGCAGGCGGAAGCATGGCTCGTTGCGCTCTGCCTGTGACCCGGGCGCCCTATGGCGGCGCGGCGCTGGAGGTGACGGTCCGGGGGCTTGCCGGGGGGCACTCCGGCACAGAGATCCACAAGGGCCGGGCCAATGCCTGTGTGCTGCTGGGCCGGTTGCTCCAGGCCATGGCGGAACGGACGGAGCTGCGCCTGGTGACGGCGGCGGGCGGCGGAAAGGACAACGCCATCGCCGTGGAGGCGTCCGCCCAGGTGGTGGTATCTGACGATGCCGTCGCCCGGCAGGCGGCGGAGGCATTGGCCGCGGATCTCTCCCGGGAATATACCGCAGCGGACCCGGGCCTCCGCGTGGAGGCGGCGCCCTGCACCGTGCGGGAGACGCCTATGGACTGGGCGTCCACAGAGCGGGCAGTCTGCATGCTCACCTGCCTGCCCAACGGCGTCCAGGCCATGAGCATGGAGATCCACGGTCTGGTGCAGACCTCGCTGAACCTGGGCATCCTGGCTGCGGACCAGACGGCCCTGACGGCCACCTTCTGCGTCCGCAGCTCCCTGGGCAGCCAGAAGGAGATGCTCCACCGTCGCCTCCGGACCCTGATGGCGCAGCTGGGGGGCACTGTCTCCATCTCCGGGGATTATCCCGCCTGGGAGTACCGGCAGGACTCCTCTCTGCGGGACTTGATGACGGAGGTCTTTCAGGAGCAGTACGGCCGGAAGCCAAAGATCGAGGCCATCCACGCGGGCGTGGAGTGCGGTATTCTGAGCGGCAAGCTGCCGGGGCTGGACTGCGTGTCCATTGGCCCGAATCTGCTGGACATCCACACCCCGCGGGAGCGGATGGAGATCGCCTCCGTCCAGCGGGTGTGGCGGTTCGTGCTGGAAGTGCTGAAGCGGTCCAAATGAGGCGCAGGGGCGCGGCGGAAGCCGCGCCCCTGCACATTGTCGCCGGAAATCCGTTGTACGCGGCGCCGTTCCGTGGTACAATAGCCGCAAAGCCGCCGGAGACGGGGGCAATCAGGGAGGGAACATCATGTATCATTGTTTCCGCCTCCGCCGGGGGCAGGATTTGTACGAGGAGATCGAGGCCTATGTGAAGGCGCATCATATCGCCGCCGGGGCAGTGGTTTCCGGTGTGGGCTGCGTCTCCCGCTGGCGGCTGCGGGACGCGACCGGTGTCCGGGTGCGCAGCGGAGACGAGGATGTGGAGATCGTCTCCCTGATGGGCACCGTATCGGAGTACGGCTGCCACCTTCACGCCAGCTTCAGCCGGGAGGACCTCTCCGCCTTCGGCGGCCACCTGCTGCCGGGGTGCACGGTGAACACCACGGCCGAGATCGTACTGGCGGAAATCCGGAGCTGCGTGTTCACCCGCCGGCCGGACAGCGAGACCGGTTATGAGGAGTTGGAGATTGGGCCCGCATACCCGGAAGAGACACGAAACGACAGGAGAGAAGAACGATGAACGTATGGATCGCGTCGGACATTCACGGCAGTGCCCTGTACTGCCGGAAGCTGCTGGACCTGATGGAGAAGCGGGGGGCGGACCGCCTGGTGCTGCTGGGGGACCTGCTGTACCATGGCCCCCGGAACGACCTGCCGGAGGGATACGATCCCAAGGCGGTCTTTGCCATGCTGAACAGCGTGAAGGACCGGATCCTCTGTGTCCACGGCAACTGTGATGCGGAGGTGGACCAGATGGTGCTGCACTTTCCCATCGAGGCGGACTTCCGGGTGGAGGAGCTGTGCGGCAGGCGGCTGTTCCTGACCCACGGCCACCATTTCAATGTGGATCAGCGGCCCTCCCGGACCCTGCTGGACGGGGCGGGGTATGTGGTCTACGGCCACTTCCACGTGCCCATGAGGCGTCTGGAGGACGGGGTGTGGTATTGGAACCCCGGCTCTGTTTCTATCCCCAAGGAGAACAGCTGGCACGGCTGTATGCGGATGACGGAGGACGCCGTCCAGTGGCTGGATCTGGACGGCAATTTGAAGGACGAGCTGCGCTGATGGGAGGCGGGGATATGACGGACATCCAAACTGCGCTCTTTGCCCTGCGGGACCCGGCCTATCAGGCTTTTCAGAGCAAGCTGATACCCACCATAGACCCGCAGACGGTGATCGGCGTCCGGATGCCGGCTTTGCGGAAGCTGGCCCGGGAAATCGCCGGAACGCCGGTGGCAGAGGGCTTCCTCCAGGAGCTGCCCCACCGCTATTATGAGGAGAATAACCTCCACGGCTTACTGATCTCGGCGATCCCGGACTATGACGGTGCCGTGGCGGCGCTGGAGACATTCCTGCCCTATGTGGACAACTGGGCCACCTGCGACCTGTTGAGCCCGAAGGCATTCCGGAAGCATCCGCCGGAGCTGCGGAAACAGATCCGCCGCTGGGTGGAGGATGCGCACACCTATACTGTCCGCTTCGGCCTGGGGATGCTGATGAGCTTTTATCTGGATGAGGGGTTTCAGATGGAGGACTTGGATCTGGCTGCCGGTGTCCGGCGGGAGGAGTATTACGTGAAGATGATGGCGGCTTGGTATTTTGCCACCGCCCTGGCCAAGCAGTACGACGCGGCGCTGCCCTATCTGCGGCAGCGTCGCCTGGACCGCTGGACCCACAACAAGACCATTCAGAAGGCTGTGGAGAGCTATCGGATCACGCCGGAGCAGAAGGACGAGCTTCGCAGCCTGCGCTGGAAGGACTGCGCAAAGGAGGAGGGGGTATGAAGGGCCGGAGCTGCGGGCTCTTTCTCTGCCTGTTTCTGGGCATTGCCTGCTTCAGCGGATATCAGGTCCTGCGGATCCTGCACGAGTACCGGGTGGGAGCAGACGCCTATTTCAAACTGGAGCAGTTTGCGTCCCTGCCCCCTGCGTCGGAGGAGACGGAGGAGACGCCGGCAGAGCTGGCCTGGCCGGAGGTGGACTTCACGGCCCTGGCGGCGGTGAATCCGGATGTGACTGCCTGGCTCTACGGCCCGGACACCGGCATCTCCTACCCGGTGGTCCAGGGGACGGACAATGACTATTACCTGGACCATCTCTTGGACGGCACGGCCAACAGCGCCGGGTGCCTTTTTGTGGACACATCATGCCGGCCGGATTTTTCTGGCCGCAACACGGTGATCTACGGCCATCGGATGAAAAACGGCACTATGTTTGCCGCCCTGGGGAATTATCAGGAGCAGGTCTACTATGACGCCCACCCGGTTTTTCTGCTGGTGACGCCGGAGGGGCGGTATGTGGTGGAGCTGTTTTCCGGCTACGTGGCGGACACGGCGGAGAGTGCCTGGATGCTGGATTTCTCCGATGAGCAGGCGTACCTGGCCTGGCTGGAGGAGGTGGGGGAGAAGTCCGCCTTTTCCAGCAAGGTGTCACCCAGGGCAGAGGACCGGGTGGTGACGCTCTCCACCTGCAGCTATGAATTTGAGAATGCACGCTTCGTCCTCCACGGTGTCCTGCGGCCTGAAGAGGAGTGAAAACCCCCTATTGAAAAAATTTGAAAAATCGAAAAATAAGTGTTGACATTTGGCGATGATCTTGTTATACTTATCAATGTTCCGAGCGCGAAAGCCGCATAGGACAAGCGGTTCGGGGGTATAGCTCAGCTGGGAGCACGGTTGGTATGTATGCCGACCCCCACTTGAGTAGCACAATCCGACTGTACACGACAAAAGAACAAAGGTTTCCTCAATTTCCTCTAGGCAAAGACACGGGGGTATAGCTCAGCTGGGAGAGCGCTTGACTGGCAGTCAAGAGGTCAGCGGTTCGATCCCGCTTATCTCCACCATCGGGAAACCGGGAAAGCTCGTTTTGATGAAAGTCAAAACGAGCTTTTTCCTTTTCCTACTATTCGGCAGATTGGCATATCTCAGACTGCCAGTTTTGCGCTTTCCTCTAACGGGCGTTCCGTCTGGACCGCCCGTTTTTTATGTCCAGATATAACGGGCCAAAATATGGTTTGATTATTAGGGATATGTATGTAACCAATTCATATCGATATGGTATTGACTTGTTTAGATTGTTATTTTATGACGAATAATATATAATATACTCACATACTGTAAGATGGAGGATAAAATTCATGTACAAAAGTGAAATCAGGCCATCTCAAATTAAAAAATTGTTTGAAAAATGTCAGAAATTGAACTACCAAAAGTATTTGTGCAAAGTCGGTTTAATGAAATGTCGGGCATTTAATAATCAAAAAATTACATTTGATTTCCCTGTTACGGCTCTGATCGGTCCCAACGGAGGGGGCAAGACAACCATTTTAGGTGCTTGTGCCCTGATTTATGACTCTATAAGCCCTCGCCAATTTTTTACAAGAAACCGTCAATTAGACGAGGATATGAAAAACTGGTCTATCCAGTATGATATGATAGACCGTGAAAAAAATAAAATGGATATAATTAAACGAACAGCATCTTTTTCTAAAGAAAAGTGGTACAGAGATGCAGTAAGTAGACCGGTCCTGTTCTTTGGCGTTTCTCGTACGCTACCTGCTGTTGAACGGAAAGATCTATCGAAGTTCACAAATAGAAATGTTGTTTTCAAGCAGGAGGAAATTCAAATATTAGGAGCAGAAGCTGCTGCACATATTACCAAGATATTAGGTAAAGATGTTAGTAAATATTCTGTTATTAGAACTGATAAATATGGTAACATCACACTTTTATCTGGGAGAACAGAAAAGGGAACATCTTATTCTGAATTTCATTTTGGAGCTGGAGAATCCAGCGTAATTAAAATGGTTTTAGGTATTGAGCGGACTTCGGATCAAAGCCTTATTTTGATAGAAGAAATTGAGAATGGATTACATCCATTGGCAACTGCCCGGTTAGTCGATTATTTAATTGATGTAGCTGATAGGAAAAGTGCCCAAATTATTTTTACTACACATTCTGAATATGCTACTGCATCACTTCCAGCGGAAGCAGTTTGGGCTGCGGTCGATGGTACAGCTATTCAAGGCAAATTAGATATTCATTCCTTAAGAAGTCTTACGGGTGAAGTTTCATCTAAATTAGTCATTTATACAGAAGATTCTTTCTCTAAAAAATGGATGGAGGCTATTATAAGGTTAGATTCAGAGATAGCTTTTGACGCAATCGAAGTATATCCGATGGGGGGTGATGGAACCGCAGTAAAAGTTAATGAATATCATAATCTTGATCCAAGCAACAAGGTGAAATCTATTTGTATGATTGATGGTGATTCGCAGCAAGTAGATAATTCAGATAAACGAGTTTTTCGCCTACCAGGAGAATCACCTGAATTGCATATTTTTGATGAAATCTGTGATAAATTAGAGGACTGTGCTCCTATTTTGGCGGTTCGAGTTATGCGCAAATATACCGATGCAGAAGCGGTAAAATCAATAGTAAAAACAGTAGGCAATACCAATAGGGATCATCACCTTATTTTTTCTCAAATTGGAGAAAAAGTTGGATTTGTTTCAGAAAATATAATAATTGATGCCTTTTTAACTACATGGTGTGAACATTATCCTGATGAAGTCGCTAAAATTCTCGATCAAATAAGAGAGTTTTTACCTCGTATATCGGACAAAACTTAACGATTTTGTGTTCACCAAGGAAAGCATCCCCACTAACCCAAGGTTCATGTTTCAGAGGGGTAGCGTACACTTCTGCTAGGAGAGAGCATACTTGGCAGTCATGAGGTCTGCAGTTCGATCCCGCTTATCTCCACCATTGGGAAACCGGGAAAGCTCGTTTTGATGAAAGTCAAAACGAGCTTTTTCCTTTTCCTGCTATTCGGCAGATTGACATATCTCAGACTGCCAGTTTTGTGCTTTCCTCTAACGGGCGTTCCGTCTGGAACGCCCGTTTTTTTATGGATAAGGTAGAATAAGTTTCGCAAAAACAAAAAGGGACATGGTTTGCAGATCTCTGGTAGAATGAAGTCGCGACACACCATTCGAAAGGAGACAGCAAACCATGTCCGAGAAAATTGTACAACTAAACGAAGAAGTTATCAAGGGGCAGCTCAAGGAATTGGTACGAGGCAGTGTAGAGGAGACGCTCAACGAGCTGCTGGAGGCTGAGGCAGAGAAGTTGACCCAGGCAGCCCGGTATGAACGCAACGAGCAGCGCCAGGGCTACCGCAGCGGCCACTATAACCGCAACCTCACCACCACTTCCGGGGATGTCACCCTCAAGGTACCCAAGCTCAAGGGAATCTCCTTTGAGACTGCCATTATTGAGCGGTATCGCCGCCGGGAGAGCAGCGTGGAAGAGGCTCTTATTGAAATGTACTTGGCTGGCGTATCCGTCCGGCGTGTGGAGGACATCACCGAGGCCCTCTGGGGCAGCAAGGTTTCTCCATCCACCATCAGTGAGCTGAATAAGAAAGCGTATGTCCACATTGAAGATTGGCGGAACCGTCCTCTGCAAGGTGGGCGGTATCCGTATGTCTATGTGGATGGGATCTACCTGCGCCGCAACTGGGGTGGAGAGTTTGAAAATGTGGCTATTCTGGTGGCGATTGCGGTCAATGAGGACGGATATCGTGAGGTTCTGGGCGCCGCAGAGGGTATGAAGGAGGACAAGGCCAGCTGGGTCAGCTTCTTCCAGTGGCTGCGTAGCCGTGGTCTGGACGGTGTGAAACTTATTGTTGGCGACAAGTGTCTCGGTATGCTGGAAGCCGTGGGAGAGGTGTTTCCTGAGGCCAAATACCAGCGGTGTACCGTCCACTTTTACCGCAATGTGTTCTCCGTTACGCCACGCTCCAAGGTAAAGCTGGTAGCCAAGATGCTCAAGGCGATCCATGCCCAGGAGAGCAAGAAAGCAGCCCGTGAAAAGGCCAAAGCCGTGGTAGAAGAACTCCGTTCCATGAAACTGAAGGAGGCCGCTAAGAAGGTGGAGGACAGCATTGATGAGACTTTGACCTACTGCGATTTTCCCAGTGAGCACTGGACCCGTATCCGCACCAACAATGTCATTGAACGGCTGAACCGGGAGATCCGACGCCGCACCCGTGTAGTAGGCAGTTTCCCGGACGGCAACTCTGCTCTCATGCTGGTCTGTGCCCGGCTGCGCCATGTGGCCGGCACCCAGTGGGGCAACAAGAAGTACATGAATATGAAGCACCTGGAGGCTGCCCTTGAGGACGCCTCCATTGCCGGCTGACTTCATTTTTCCCGGAGCCTGCAAACCAATTTGCGCAAAACTCTTGACACTACCTTTTTATGCTCAGATATCAGGAGATTGACTATAAAATCATGCCGCAACCAATTATCATGTGGTCAAGAAGCCTACGCAGAGGGTGTCCCGAAAGGAACACCCTCTTTTTTATTTTCAGCAACAGGAGGACAGCTGCAAATGGGTGATGTACAGGTTTTCGATTACTACTACGGCGATGAAAGCAGTCAATTCAGCTTTTACCGCATCCCACGCCTCCTGATCCGTGACAAGCGGTTCAAAGGGCTGTCCACGGAAGCGAAGTTGTTGTATGGCCTCATGTTGGATCGAATGGGCCTTTCCGCAAAGAACGGTTGGTACGATGAAAAAGGGCGGGTCTATATCTACTACACCGCCGAGGAAATCCGTGAAGACTTGTGCTGCGGCAACGATAAGGCATTGAAACTGCTGGCGGAGCTGGACATGAAAAAGGGCTATGGCCTGATTGAGCGGATCAAGCAGGGCCAGGGGAAGCCAACCAAGATATATGTCAAGCGGTTTACCACCACAACAGTCCCGGAGCCGCCTACTTTGTCGGAGGTCAGAGGTGCAGACATCGGTTTTTCCGATTTCCAGACCTTGGAAAAACCGATGTCTGGACCTCGACGAATCCGATGCCTTGACCTCGGAAAAGCCGACCCAAGTTATATTGAATCCAATCAAACGGATTATATTTATCCTGATCCATCCATCAATCCACTCTCCGCCCTATCGGCCAGCAGATGGATAGATCGAAACGAACAGCGCAGAGAAGTGGAGGAAAACATCGAGTACCAGGCCCTCTGCCGGCAGTTTGGGCGGGAGGACGTGGAAAGCGTGGTGGAACTGATGACCGACGTGCTGTGCAGCACACGCACCGCGGTCCGTATTGGCAGGGAGGATATTCCCACCGCCCAAGTCCGCCATCGTTTTTTGATGCTTGGCCGCAGCCATTTGGAGTATGTGTTTGAGTGTTTGCGGCGGAACACCACAGAGGTCCGCAACATCCGGGCTTATCTGCTGACGGCCTTGTATAACGCACCCGTAACGATGGGGCCCTACTATCAGGCAGAGGTCCAACACGATTTTGGTTGAGCATCTTGCCTCAAATTGAGGCAGATTTCGACAAATAATACCAGGAGGTAATCAAACATGGCAGACCCAAAGAAAAACCCCTTGATCGGGGCATTCCGAACTCCAGCCCCCGGCTCTACCCCTGTTACCTCAACAGAGGGGGAGCCGAAAACAGCACCCCCGGTTCAGGACACGCCCCCCAAAGCAGCGGAACCGCCAAAGGATGCAGTTCCCAAAGTCAAGGCGGATGCCACTGCCCACACCACTCCTGGCGATGTAAAGAAATCCCAGGAGCCGTCAGATCCGGAGAAGCCGTCCACCGGCGAGGTTGCAAAGTCCATTGATGAGAAGAAAGGCGCAGAGGCTTCCAAAACTCCCACTGAAGAAAAGGAACCCTCCGATCAGGACGGAGATAAATCCAAGGGTAAGAGCATCGACATTGTATCGCAAGTCCCTGTGGATGAAATCATAGCGAAGAGCCTTTTCAAGATTGATGAAAAAGACCCATCTTTCAAAGAGTTAGTGGAGGACATTCGCAAAAATGGGATGAAAGTCCCCATCAATGTCAACCGAACCGCGGACGGCAAGTATGAAGTCATTGATGGAAACCGGCGCCTTGCCGCGGCGAAGAAGTTAGGCATGAAGACAATAAATGCCACCATTATGAATCTCCCGGACAGACTTTTGAGAAAGGGGCAGTTTCATAGCAATCTGGCACCTCGCCTAATATTGGAGGTCCCTGGTGAAGGCGGCGATAAAAGCCCGCAGTTATCTGACTCCGCCAAACCTACCAAGGTGAAGAAGCCGGAAGAGCTACCTAAAGCCACAGACCCCAAGGGCAAGGCGGAGGGTGTTACTCCTGCCGGACCCACCGAGGGGAAGAAGCCAGAAGAGCCGCCTGAAACCACAGACTCAAAGGGGAAGTCGGAGAAATCAATCAGGACACCCACCCCCAAGGTGGAGATCGTCTCCGGCACAACACGGAAAGCGGCCGCTTCGCAAGATGAGATCCCGCCGGATTTTTCCCTCACGATTGTTCCCAATGATAAGCTGGGGACTGTGGCGATGATGCCGATTGATCTGATCGATGACTTTGAGGGCCACCCTTTTGAGGTGCGGGATGACGCCGATATGAAAGAGCTGGTGGCCAGCATCAAGCAGGTAGGACTTCTGGAGCCCGCCACGGTTATCCGCAACGAGCGGAAGATCGGCAGGTTTGAGATGGTGGCTGGCCACCGGCGCAAGCACGCCGCCAAGCTGGCCGGATTGACCCATATCCCTGTCATTGTACGGGACATGGACCACGACGAGGCCACCATTTACATGGTGGATTCCAACCTGAAGCGGGAAAAGCTGACTCCCATGGAAAAGGCCAGAGCCTACACCATGAAAACGGAGGCGCTGCGGCGCAAAATGGGGCGGCGCTCCAAAGAAGAGCTTGCGGCCCTGGAGGCAGAGGGGAAGAAGCCCATGACGGCAGACCAGGAGCTGGCAGCTCAGACAGGAGAGAGCGTTGCCACAGTCCAGCGGTTCAAAACCTTGACAAAGCTGACGCCGCCCATGCAGCAGATGGTGGATAAGGGAGAGCTCCCTGTCAACACCGCCGCAGACATTGCGCAGATGAAGCCGGAGGAACAAAACGCCCTGGCGGATGCCATCGAGAAAGAGGCCAAGGTCCCCTCCGGGACCGCCGCCAAGGAGCTGAAAGAGGCCAGCCGTGCCGGAACCCTGACCCCTGAAAAGATCCAGGCAGCAGTGGCACCCACAAAGCGGGAGGAGACTCCGCCTCTCAAGCTGACATTGAATGAAGAGGACCTACGGCCCTACTTCCCGGACAAGCGGACTACCGTGCCGGACGCGAAAAAGGCCATCTTTGAGGGGTTGACCCTGCGGAATAAGATGATCGAACGGCAGGCGGCCAAAGCGAAAGCGGAAAAGGACGCCAAGAAGAAGCCTTTATCCCTTGAGAGGTGAATACCATGACAGATCTTGCTATTACGTCAGCGATTGAAAGCAACTACCAAGGCATGATTGCCATGGTGGGTGCGGATCACCGTGTCTACCTGGGAAAGCCCGAGAACTGCTATCTCAGCCCCGAGGGGGATGCCCCGGCCTATTACGACAATTCGGATCACTCCTTGCAGCTGATTTCCGACAACATCAAGATGTTCCATTTCCTATACAGCCGGGACCTGCCAATGTCCCAGCGGGAGATGTGCTTCACCAAAGCAGATTACATCGAGTTTGCCAGCCTGCGGGAGGGAGTCCTCTCCCGATATCCCCTGATTCGGGAAGTGACATTTGCAGGAAAGCCTTTTGTCCCGCCCAAGGCGCACCGCCGTATGCACGGTTCCCATCGCGCAGCCCTCGCCCGCTGAAACCTGCCTCAATTCGAGGCAGGTTTCGACTTTATCCGAGGAATAGTCCCTACATCATTTCGGAAAGGTTGTGATTTCCATAGCAGCTGAAAGCAGAATGAAAGAGATAACCGGCAATCTAAGGCAGGATGTTAAGGATCTGCTGGGCGAGAGTGCCAGCCTGTTCACCGGCTTTTTTAAGCGAGGAGTCTGTACGGTCCGGGCTGTGGCCGACAAATGGAAAGCCTTTGCCCATGATATTTCAGGCACCGTGGACGAGCTGATGAAGCCGCCCTTTGCGGAGGGCGGCCCAGAGGCCCCAGCCCCGCAGCTGAACTCCAAAGACGAACCCATGGTTACCGTTGTGGAAAGCACGGATGAACATTTCCCGGAGAAGCTGCAAATGCCGCTGTCCCAGGCCGAGCGGCGCGTTCTCCAGATCAGCGAGCTGTACCGGGCTCATAACCAGGAGCCCCAGCCCGTGAAGGTAAAAATCGACTACATGAAGAACGGGCAGACAGACCGCTATTTTCTCCCTCTCCAAATCGGTGCGGGTGGTTCTCTGCTGTCCCAGATGCGGGAGCACATCAGCAGTTATCAAGCGAATCAGGAAAAAATCAGCCAGTTGTTCCACAGCGTGCCGGATGAATACCGTAAGGTTCTACAGAAGGAACTCACTCCATTTCTCCACAACAGTCTTGACGGCCTTTCCAAAGAGTTGTTGCCCTACTTCCAGTGGCATTGCGGCGTAGGAGAACTGGGAAGACAGCTGGAGGAACAGGCGGATATGCTGCCAGAGAATGAACGGGCGTCGTTCCGGTCCGGTGTACAGGAAGCCTTGGATGGCCTGCGCCAGTCAATCAATTTGGGGACCATCCCAGAACCACCCGCTCTATATCGAGAGCGGACGGCCCAGCAGGAGGCAGATCGAACGGCTCTCCTGGCAAAAGCGCCGCGCCAATTCCGGGAATCTGCCAAAGTTCGTCTGCAACAGCTCCAAAAGAGCGAGGATAAGGCGTCACCTCTCCCACAACATGAACCGGGTAGACCAGTTAAGAGCAAATACCACTCATGGATAAGGGCGCAGGAGGCGAGAAAGCGTTCTGTCTCAGAGCATAGATCCCGACAGTCCAAACTACGAAAAAGCCCAGAACGTTGAGGTGATGACCATGAAATACAAATATTATTCCACACAGCGCCCCATTGATATTGGGACCTATCCAAAGCCGCCAGAGGCCCCGGAGGTGGAGCTGGTCTTTTACGACCAGAGGAAGCCGGTGGAAAACGGCACCGCCTTGGCATGGGGCGAACTGATCTATGATGCGCCACTCACGCCTGAACAGGTGTCTGGCTATGAACTGCGGCCTTCGCGGGATAACCTGGATATCCGAGAGCGCATGGGCGTCCAGGCCCAGGCCGTGGGCGCGTGGGAAAAACGGAACCATATTCCGGAAGAAAAACGCCTGACCAGTTGGGAACCGAATATGCAGGCGTTTGTCCCCCTCCCGCAGACCACAATAGAACAGCTGGCCCGGCAGTTTGAACTCGCTTTGGATTTTCCTACCGTTACGGCCCGCCCAATGAAGCCCAGGCAGCACAGACCGCCCCAGCGGGGCGGCAGATAGGAGAGGCGTATGGAAAAGAACTTTTATGAGATTTCTGCCGGCGGCACAATGCTGCGGGAGGGATCCTATCTCGATATACAGCGGAGCTTGGTTTACCGGGGAGAGCGTGCGGATTTTACCCCATTTCTGAATGTTCCCCTCAAGGAGCTGGAGAAACAGCTGAAAGCAAGCAAGGTGGAGGAACAGAAGATTTACGACCAGCTGAAGGAGGCCGCTGAAGCATGGGATGAGCACGGGGCCCAGACCCTTCTCCTGGAAAAGGCCATCGAATATCTCAAAGTCCCGGAGGTCAAGCACACTGCCAATGAATGGAAACAGCAGGAGGACGGCTCCTGGGAGATCAGCAACCTGGTTTACAAGATGACCTTCAGTATCGTAAAGTTCGGGGATGAATGGAAGCTGACCTGGGAGCTATCGTACACCGCCCCTGGCCTGTCTGTAGGGTATTGGGGGTACACCCGGTCCCCCAGGCAGCGGATCGAGTATGAGGGAAGCAAGAAGTACAAGACACTGGAGGGGGCGCAAAAGTACATCCAGAGTAAATTTGACCAGTACGCGGACCATTTTGAAACCCTCTCCCCACGCATTCCCAAGGAGGCCAAGCCCTTTTTCTCTGTCAACGGGCAACTTTTACAGGGCTATGCGGTCATGCGTCAGGTAAAAAAGGAGAGTATCACGCTGGAGGCTCTGATGGCCCAGCTGGATGCCAGTTTCCCGGCAGAGGCACCTCAAGAGCAGGTGGAAACAGACCGTGACGGGGATGCTGCCCAAGAACAGCTCCCCTCTGCTGCCCCAAAAGCCCCGCAGACAGAGGAACCGAAATCCAGCGTTCCGGAAGAGCCCGGCCTGGAGAAACCAACACTTTTTGAGACTTCACCAAAGCCGTCCGTTATCCCGGCAGGTCCGCAGACTGCGGCATCGGAACCATCCCCGCCCAAGGCAATCTGGTCAGGCCGTAAGCAGAGCCCGCTTCATAAGAAGCGGGCGGCCATGGTTAGGTAGGGGGGGACGGGATATGTCTTATTCCCATCTGGACCCGGGCCGGGAACTGGAGATTTGCGGGCATCTTTATTCAAACCAGATGGATCTCTCTGAACTGGTCCAATTACCCCCAGCAGAACTGTGTAAGCGGGAAGAGGCAAGCGTAGAACAGGAAAAAGCCATCTACGCCAAAATGCTGGAGATCGAAAAAGAGTGGGTACAGCAGGCGATTCAAACCTTAGCATTTCGGAAAGCACAGCAATACCTGAAAGTACCCCCTACCCTGCACACCTCAAACAAATGGGTGAAGGGGGAGTATGATTGGCATGAGATCAGCAACATGGTCTACAAGTTTACCTGGCACGTCTACGAGAATTCCAGCTGGAGCCGTGCGGAACAAAAATCCATTATCCATTCTTATGACTTGTCCTGGTATCTCACCTACAACACGCCTAGAGAACCAGACTATACTGGTCCGGGGCGTCAGATTGCCGGGCAGGAACGCAAGCATTTCGCCGAGAAGTCCGAGATGGAAAGATATCTGCAAGGCCGTATCAAAGCCTACGCCCATCTGTTCACAGAGATTTCCCCACCCATTCCAGCGGAGGAAAAGCGCCGTTTCTGCGTAAATGGGGTGCTGCTGCCTGGCTATACCGTGGAAATTACCATGGACCAAGCCGTGTCAGACCTATTGGCGTTGGCAGAGGACGATGATCTTGCGGCATTGGCACAGGATACATCCACGAGGGCACCAGTTCAGGAGGGCCGTAAGGAGGCACCTGCCAAGAGACCCACACACAGCAAGCTCCACAAGCGGAAATGCGCACCCACCCGGTAGACAGCGGCGCCGGTAGCGCCGCTGTCCGCGCCAGCATGGAATTTTGACAGCAAAATTCCGCTGTTCAGGGGCTCCGCCCCTGACACCCCGGCCCTCAAAACTTCCCTCAATTTGAGGTAAGTTTCGAGCAGGGAAATCCCCTCCAAAAAATGACTGTGGAGGTAATCAGATGATTTATGAGAGAGTAAGTGAAACCATCACCTTGGAACGGTCTTTGCAATATCTGTTTGGCGAGAAAAGCTATCTTGTGGAGAGAAGACCATGCACCGGAAAATTCCGAGGACATTATGACTACATTATCATCTTTGGCAGCGGCAGAAGATTATTCATTGGTCAGGATCAGAGAAACTATCTAAGAGAATTGAGAAAGCAAGAAGAACTGATCCGTCATTTTCGTGAACATCAGTCTGAAAACACGGAGAAGATCAAGGCAGCCCTTGCCGCCCACAACGCCCCCCTTTGTGATGCCGTGGTGGATGTAGTTCCATACGACGGCTCAACCGATTTGGTTGTCTATGGCGTTGTCATTCTCACGCAGCAGGATGGGCAAAAACTTCTTTATCGGGAGACCACCATGCACAACTATCTGGTGGATGGAGAACAGTCCGGTTGTTCCTTTGACGAGTGTATGGCCCATCTGTTGAAAGACGCCTGCGGAGATCGAGCTTATTGCAAGATCTGGAAGCCTGAAGACATAGCACCAGAGCAGAAGGCTACGGCAACAAAACGACGGAAAAGAGGAATCAGCCGATGAAGCCCTTTAAGACGATCACCCTGCGCCTGAACGCAGGTGAGTCTGCTCACCTGCGAAAACAGGCGGAGGT
>PPYF01242138.1_pt1 | contig 20337 bp, 30 predicted proteins | sample 1559871 | NCBI WGS metagenome assembly PPYF01 (sample SAMN08240021, study PRJNA423297) | Human gut metagenome, whole genome shotgun sequencing project. | reverse complement strand
GAAATATTCTGGGAATATAAAAGTAAGGTTTACGCGGATTGGTGCTATCCTGACGGATATAAATGGCGTAATTGATTATGACAATCTTAGATTAAACGGATCAACAAGCAATATATCGTTTTCTGTGAAACAGATTCCTGTACTTGGGGAGGTAGTGATCGATGAAAATATTTCATAACGACGACCGTCCCAATTATCTTGAAGTTATAAGCTATGGGCCAAAGTGGCTGACAGAATTCAGGGAAATGGATGCAAACTATCAATATGCAGGTTGGACACTTGATTTAATGGCGTATTGGTTGGAACAGATTATCCGAAATACTTTTCCGTTACATGCAGATGAAGAGACGATTTCGAAATTTGAAAAGTTTCTCGGAATTGAATTTGACCCGGAAGCCACGCTGGAGGAACGGAGAAAAGTTGTTGCGGTCTATTATTATTTTGGCTTTCGAAAATTTTCAAGGACAGCGATCATTGATTTGATAAAGGATTACACAGGCTGTAACAGTGATGTTCTGTATGATGGAAATGCTTTTACTATAGTAGTTGATGGCAAGGGAATGGCTGTCCTTGTTGATGATAAAATTTTAAATATCATAACGCGCAGAATGCCGGCACATTTAGGATATTCGGTTCAAATCCAGGAAGAAGCACAACTTACAGAACATATGGGATTTGTACAGGTGATAACACCGCATATTACGCTTGAATCGGAGGAATTAAATCAGATAACTTTTTCCGAGAGGGTAGCGGTTGGTCATGTGATGATACCGAGCATTGTTCTGGCGTGAAGGGAGGTGTGAAATAATGGCGCAATTTAGAAAAGCGGTTATAACAGAAAAAGGGCTTGCCCTTATCCAAAAGACGCAAATCCGGGAAATCAAGCTGGAATTTGCAAAAATTGTAACCGGAGCTGGTGAGTATGACGAAGACGAAATTCTTAAGGACAGAACAGAGTTAAAAGATAAGAGACAGGAATTTGGAATTTCTTCTTTTACCGTAACAGACCCCAAGACGATTAAAATGACGGCTGCGATTACGAATACCGAGCTGACGACGCCCTATTATATTGGCGAGATTGGTATCTATGCTTCGGATCCGGATGAAGGAGAGATTCTATACTCCCTTGCAGTGGCATATCCCGGAAAAGCGGATTATTTGCCCGCTTATAATGGAAAGGTTCCAGTTTCGATATATCTTGATACCTATCAGGCAGTGTCTGATTCTGAAAACGTAACAATAAAGGCAAATGCAGGAGCATATGCTCTGGCAAAAGACCTGGAAGCTCTGCAGGAAAAGTTAAAGATACTTGAGGAACAGATGGGTAGAGGCAACATCAAGATAGGCGCTGCAGATACTCCTCTGGACAAAGGAGATACCCTCTTTATTGTGGAGGGTATGCCGGTATCTTTTAGGGCAGCAGCATTTGACAACTTAGATTTTGGTTCATCGCCGCCGGAACATGGCGATTATTGGGCGGGCGCAAATCCGCCAATAACAAGAAAAGGCGAAGAGCCATACATAACAAACGGCAAACTGGCAGTATCGACAGAGCAGGACGCTCCGAAAGATACTGCCTTTTTAGCAAAAATAAATAACAAACAAGAAAGAGAGGAAACAGAAAATGGCAAATGAAAGAGTGTGGCTGTACCGCAACAGAGGTACGGAAGAGTCTCCTGTATGGGAGAAATGGTTTGCAAAGACCGTAGCGGACGCAGTTAAGATGGGAGAGAACGATGAGAAGAGCATTGTTGATTATGTCGATGAAAAAATCGCAGCTCTCATTAATGGTGCGCCGGAAACATTCGATACCTTGAAAGAGGTTGCAGAGTATATCGAATCTCATAAGAGTGTATCAGAAGCTTTAAATGCGGCTATCGCAGGTAAGGCAGACAAAAACCATACACATGCAGATGCTACACAGTCTGCATCCGGTTATATGTCCGGAAACGATAAGAAGAAGCTGGATGGCGTAGCAGCAGGTGCGACAGCCAATGACACCAAATACAAGAATCAGACACCATCTACCGTAGCAGTCGGAGGAATCCCGAAAGGATATGTACCACCGAGCGAAGGAGTAGAAGCAATCGAGATGCTTAATAAACTGCTCCATGCGTATGTTGCTCCTACTGTAAGCGCTGCTATGACTCCATCCAACGGAGGAGTAGTGGAAGTGGGAACCACTCAGAATGTAACAGGTGTTACGGTAAACATTACAATGGGAAGCGCTGCCATTACAAAGATTGAAGTCCTTGACGACGAAGAAGTAATCGGCAGTCTGGCAGAAGGAATTAAAGCAGGGGCAAATGCGATTACCCTTTCAAGGGCGCTGACTGTAACAGCAAACAAGCAGCTTTCCGTCAAGGTTACAGACGCAGAAAAGAAAGTAGTTACAGCAAAGACCGGCGCTTATACTTTTGTATCTCCATATTACTACGGTGCGATTGCAGCAGATGCGAATCCGACAGAAGAGCTTATCAAAGCGGCTACTAAAGTAGTGCAGGCAAAAGGAAATAAATCCTTTAACTTTACCTGTGCAAACCAGAAGATGATGTTTGCTTACCCGAAATCTTATGGAAATATCTCTAAGATTCTCGACGCTAACAATTTTGATGTAACCGGCACATTTAACAGGGTTGAAGTAACGGTTAATGGTGTTGCTTATTATGCGCTGTCTAACGATGCGTCTACGGTATCCAACTTCAAGATGACATTTAACCACTGATAAAAGGAAAGAGAGGACAAAGATATGAGTTTCGAAAATAAAAAAGGAATTACCGTAGCCTCTGGGTTTAAATTACAGGCGGAGGCACTTCTGGACGCCAGAGGACAGGTGGATACCATTCAGGAACGCGATGAACTTGTGACGTTACATGCGGTCACAGAAGGTCTTAATGTTTTTGTAAAAGAGACTAAAACCACCTATGTATGGAATGGAACCGGTTGGGACGAACTCTCCAAAGGTTCTGGATATGTTCATCCGGATGGCCCTGGGCATAAACATATCCCTGCAGGCGGAACAAAAGGTCAGGTATTAAAGAATAAGGCAGACGGAGCAGCTGAGTGGGGATCTCTGACGGCAGCAGATGTGGGAGCAGCATCCCTGGATGAATCCGGTAAGGTTCCGGCGGCGCAGTTACCATCTTATGTCGATGATGTACTGGAAGGTACATATGTAAGTAATACCGTTTTTAATAGCGAAAAAGGAACACCTTATAAGGCAGAATCTGGAAAGATCTATGTTGATACAACTTCCGGAAAAACATATCGCTGGTCCGGAACACAGTATGCGGAGATTTCCGCCTCACTCACTTTGGGCGAGACATCTTCTACAGCTTTTGCTGGCGACAAAGGTAAGGTAGCTTATGACCACAGCCAGTCAGCACATGCACCAGCCAATGCTCAGAAGAACGTACAGGCGGATTGGAATGAAGCGAATCCCGAAAGTGATGCTTTTATCAAAAACAAACCGGAAAGCTTTCCGGCGTCTATGATCACAGAAGACGCCGCACATCGTTTCGCAACAGATGAGGAGAAGAAATCCTGGAATGCAAAGGCGAATATTTACTTTGGAGCAGAACTCCCGAAAGAGGCTCCGGTTGGCGCTTTTTGCTTCCTGACAAAATAATATCTCTTAAAATGATGCCCTCCGGAGGAAATCTGTCTTCGGAGGGTTTTGAAAGGAGAGCGAAAAATGGTAACAAGACAGATTAAACATAAGCAGGAGGACGGTTCTGAGGTCACTCTGGATATTGGAGCGCTGGCTGCGAATGTGGAAACAGACGAATCACACCAGTTTGTAACACAGCAGGAGAAGGAAGCCATTAAATCTCCCTCTACATCCAATATCACAGACTGGAATCAGGCAGTAAAAAATGGTTGGTATGCCGCTGCGAATGCTGCGAATGCTCCGGTTGAGAGCGCAAGTTTTTATGGTTTTGTGGTTTCTCAGGGGGATTTTGTCCGACAGATTCTTTATCAGTATGCTGTGGACGGGAACGTAGATGGAGAGAACTGTGATAAGTATGAGCGCATTATGCACAACAAGGTCTGGGGACCGTGGGTAAACACCTCTGTAAAGGCAGAAGTCCCGAATCTGGATTTTTCCGAGTACGCCAGAAAGCCCAAAACCCTCAATGTCACTATCCCACACACAGCTTGGACAGGCTCAAAGGCTCCGTATACAGCCACTATCACAGTGGATGCGCTTACCGGAGCAACAACGGAGTATGTAGAGGTATTTGTGCCTTTTGAAGCAACGGCACAGCAAAAGACCGCATGGGCTGAGGCTGGTGTAGCTTCTGGAGACAATAAGGCAAAGCGGCTCATTTTAGAGGCTTTGGGGGATAAGCCAGGGATAGATATACCAATTACACTAATAGTGAGGGAGGAGTAGAGATGGCAGTATGGAACAGGGACTTGATAGTCCAGAAAATTGATAAAGTCTTAGGCGATACCAAGCAGATTTTAACAGCCTTATCTGGCGGGACGGGTGCGGTCAAGAGTGTGCAGAGAGGGACGGCGAGGTTTACGGGGAAAGTCACGCACGTCCATTCTAACAATATTGAACAGATTAATACATTGGATATTAAAATCGACGAAGTAAATCCGGCAAAGTGTGTTGTGTTAATTGATGGTTGGGCTTTCGATAAAGGAATAACCGGAGATGTTTCTTCGGAAGTAAAATCAATACGAATTTGTGTTGCAAATATCACAACAAACACGCTGACACTAAGAACAACTGTAAACGATATTATATCAGGTATGTACGACGAAGAATATTTTGTTTTTGATGATTCGTCGCTTAAAGTAGGGGACATTGTTCCGTCAACTGCAACTTTTGGCTGGCAACTTATCGAGTACTATTAAGGAGGGCAAGGTATGAGATATGCACAAATCACAGATTCCGGCTATGTCATTTCGGACAGCCACCTTACTGACAAGGTTGAGCTTCCGGATATGATTCCCATTCCGGAGGATTTTGACCTTACCAATAAAAAATACGTAGGCGGCAAGTGGGAGAGTTACACCCCAGCGCCACCGCCCGAACCACAGCCGTCGGAAATGGAAAAATTGAAAGCCCGTGTAACAGAAATCGAAGAAGCACAGGACGCCATGATTTCCGGAGCACAGGACGTTGTAAAAAACGAATCAAGTCAGGCTCACGCCTGAGAAAGGATAAATATATGTTTATGTTTACCCCCCCCCAGACTAAAATAGTCTACTTTAAGGAAAAGAGGTGCTGTGTATGCCGGTAGTTATCCAGAAAATTAAGAGTGGAACGATTACAGCGCCTCAAGAAATATCTTATTACTTCCGGGAAATAGATGTAATTACCAATGATGACGAAAAAAATGACCTTACGGTTACTTTTTACGACAGAAGCGGCGTACAGGCTGGAAGTTTTGTTATAAAGCCAGGCGAATCCTTAAATGATGTAGAGTTTCCAGGCAGCAAAATAGGCTTTGCCGGAACAAAGGTAAATGCCAGATATATCCTTCTGGGTTAGGCGGTGCAGTATGGGATTAGATAAACCTAAAATAAAATATGTAGACCCGCCACACACAGACGCTACAGCCATTCCCGAAGATGTAAAGAAAGGAAAGGTTTTTTACAATAACAGCGGAAGGCAAATTGGAAACCTTGAAGGAATTACACTCAATTTATTAAAGGCAATTTATGGTAATATGAAAACTCATGTTTTTAACAAAAACAATGGGGTAGGGACAGAATATGGGGACGTGCATTATGACATTGTTTTTAACGAAAATATGGAAGTGACGAATTTCAATTCTTATGGATACCTTTATACACAGGGTTACCAAAGAGCAACGCCTAAAATTAATGGAAAAATAGTGGCTTTAGAATGGAATGGAAAAATGATTTTGATCCCCTCTAACTTATACTCATGGAGTAGTGATGGAGAAACAGATACAACAGAATTTTCGTTCCCTAAATTTTCAATTTTTCAGTATACCAGCGCAACAAGTTCTACGGAAATAAGTCGTGTGAGAAAGTTTTTCGCAGAGTTCAAAACAGATTCGACTGATACAGTAACAGTATATTATGTTTAGGGGGTGCAAATTTTGGGCGTTTTAAACTCGAAAGTAATCATAAAAACATCTTCTCAAGAGGACGCAACGGCAATGCCAGATGATGTTATAAAAGGGAAAATTTTTTACAATAAAAAAGGAAAACAGACCGGAACGCTGAACAAACTTTCTTTAGAAAATTTGAGAGCTATTTATGGTTCTGATTTAAAAAGTGTTACTGTAAATAAAAATCAGATGGTTTCTGTTCCGACAATTACGGAAAAAGATTATTATATTAGAGTTACGGATTATGGCCAAGGACTTGCTATAGGTGACGTCTATGAGGGGTATTCCAATATAACAATTAATAAAGCATTTACCTTCACAGGTAAAATTATTGGGATTGAGTTTCAAAGTGATATTTTAATTTTACCATTTGCTACTAATTTTCCTCAAAATTTATATGGAATAAATATTAAGGAGTCGTCTACAAATCCAATTATTATTAGACATTCAAAATCTGATAATAAAAATTATGTATCATTTTTTCAGTCTGATGATACTCGCAGTATTACAATTTTTTACAAATAAACAGGAGGTATTTAAAATGCAGGTAATTTACGACAACACAGGCTACATCTATTTAGCAGGAGAGGGCTTCCCAGAACCACAGGGAATCCCTTTTTTAAATGTGGAAATTCCGGAAGGCAAACTTCTGAAATCCATTGACGTTTCTTCTGAGCCGCACAAGCCGGTTTTTGAGGATATTCCAAAGTCAGAAATGGAACTTATGGAAGAAAGAGTTAGTACACTAGAAGCACAGAACGCAGCGCTCATTGAAGGAGCGCAGATTGGAGGTACAGTATGAACACAGCAGCAAAAGAAGTAAAGAAACCAACAGTTGAGGATTTTCGGGCGTTTGGCCAGAAGGTAGGCGAGACAGCCAAAAGCGCTACCGAAAACAAAGATGCTACGGCGGAGCTGTCTACTACTGTAGATAGCATATTGACAGAGATACTGCCATCCCTTATGGGTATGTAACATATAAAAAACAAAAATTAAAGGAGAAAAGGAGAATGAACAGTATGACAACATTTATTGCGAGAATGATTATGGAGCAGGCAGACAGAGCAACAGAGAAAGGACAGGACAAGTACAGAGCATACTTTGTACGCACAAAGCTTTATGAAAAATGGAGAAAAGATGTGGAAACCATTCTGGAAGCAGATGGCTACGGCGACTGTATTGTAACTGAATGAAGCATCGGGATGGCAGTATTCAGGGAGGTTTTTACCTCCCTGAGCATTTTATATGATGCAGTGTTTATGAGGAGGTAAAATTGGACGCGTTTTTAAAAGTATTTGGAGATTTAAAAGTAGCTACCGTAGTCCTTGTGATTGCGGCAGTTATTTTTTTGGCAAAAATCTATAAAATTGTTGCCGCACATTTCAGAGAAAAATACCGAATTGAAATGGAAAAGGAAGAGCAGATGAAAGGTATTCTGGAACAGGTGAAGATGTATCCGGCATGGCGGGAACAGAGTATCGAGAGACAGAAGGAGTTTACCCAGGCGATTGATAAGCTGCAAAGAAATCAGGCGGAAATAACTAAGGAATTGAAAGAAATTGAGGAGCGCCGGAAGAAAACGAAGCGGAACGAGCTTCGAGACCGGCTTTTGCAGACATATCGGTATTTTACAAATAAGGAGAAAAATCCTCTGCTTGCATGGAGTGAGATGGAGGCAGAAGCATTTTGGAAGGTTTTTGGAGACTATGAAGATGCAGGCGGTGACGGTGATATGCACACCACGGTACAGCCAGCCATGCGCCGTCTGGAAGTCGTACCCATGCACGAACAGGAAAGGGTAAGTGCCCTGATGCAGAGCAGGAGATGATGGAATGAAAAAAAGAAAGATAAAAACTCTGGACATAGTACTGATCTGCGTGTTTGGGTATATGATATACCTTAACTGGCAGATGTTGGAGGTGTTCCGGGAATTTGGGAGCGCTCCGGAAACTGCGTGGTGCGCATTAATTGCTGCGCTTATCGGAGAGTGCGGGATCTGCGGCTGGATTAAGACCAGCAAAGAGCGCAACCGAAGAAAAAGAGAAGACACAGAAGAGCTTGAAGAAATGGAGGATGAGGAATTATGAGTATGGAAGTATTTTTAATGCTGTTACTGGGAGTGTCGATTGCGACGGGGCTTTTTACAGAGGCACTAAAAAAGCTGTTTGATGAGTGCGGGAAGGTATACAAGTCCAATATCCTTGCAGGAGTTGTCTCCGTAGTTTTATCACTGGCAGCAGGAGCAGGATATATTATCATGGTTGAGACGCAGCTTAATGCCAAGATGGCGGTAATTTTGATCGCTCTTGTGTTGTTGAGCTGGCTGTGCGCTATGGTTGGATATGATAAGGTTATGCAGGCGATTTCGCAGATTAAGATTGCCAAAATCAGAAGCAAATAACGGAAATGTATTGCCTGTATATCAGGCAATGTGATATGATACAAAGCGGAACAACCGTGTTACAGGGTGGCTGACCTCTATTCTACATAGAATGGGGGTGGTGCTGATGAACAATAATCATTTTGATTTCAAAGACCTCATGTCTTTTGGCATGTTCATTCTATCACTGCTGACATTCATTTACTTGATTTGTCACTGATATTTTAAAGCATAGAAAAACCACCCTCAATACTTTGGCGAGTTTAGGGTGGCATTTTCTATGTTAGTCTAAACAGGTCAACCCCTTGTGGGCGGTTGTTCCTTTATCTATATTATAGAGCAGGCAACAGAATAATGCAATGATTTTTTGAGAGCTTGGGAACAGGCTCTCTTTTTGATTGGAGGAATGTATATGTATTTTAAAGAAGCACTTAATGCAATGAGACAGGGATATAAGGTGAAAAGACCTTCATGGGGAGGATTTTGGATCTGGGATAATGATAAAGAAACAGTCATGATTTACTGTAGACCTCAAGATGGTACTGATGGAGGAATACTGGACATCAGAGAGACAAATAGAGTTGCATATACGCTTGAAAACATCTGTGCAGATGATTGGATAATCGCAGATGAAATAAATTGTCCTGTTCTTGGAGGAGAAGCTACCTTTAGTTTCGGTGATGCCGTTAAATATGTGAAACGCGGTTTAAAAGTTACAAGAAAAGGCTGGAACGGAAAAAATCAATATATTCAGCTTGCAAAGGGAATCTCTTATACGTTTGGAGATGAGATTGTTAATTGTGAGCATAATGCAATTGGCAACATGGCAATAGCTTTTGTCGGAACGTCTGGCGTGCAGATGGGGTGGCTTGCATCACAGGCTGATATGCTTGCTGATGACTGGGTGTTTGTTAGATGATTTTAGAGGACGATTTCCGTTCTCTTTTTTAATTGGAGGAAAAAACCATGAATGCTGAACAGAAAAAAGTATTACGAAAAATCATCTACGCCGTGGAAACCGGTGGACAGGTATATGGTAAACAGGACTATAGCGACTTTACGGAAGCGTACACCAACAGTAGCACAGAGCACGCTATCACAATCGGAGCGGGGCAGTGGTACGGACCAGAGGCAAAGACATTGTTGCAGCGGATCCGGAAAGCGAGCCCGGCGGAGTGGCAGTACTTTGATACAGCGGGAGTCTGGGGAGATGTGCAAAAAGCGGACTGGGATACCTATAATATCTCTGCAAACTCCGCGAAGGCAAAGTGCATTGTAAGCATTATTAGCACTGCGTCCGGTATTAAATGCCAGGATACTCTCCTTGACGAACAGATGGAGAGTTATGTCCGGGAAGCGGAATCCCTGGGGGTTACAGATCCGGCAGGACAGGCTATGTGTGCTAATTTCCGGCATCAGGGCGGATTGTCGGCAGTTAAGCGTATCCTTACCAAGACAGATAAGCCATACACGCTGGACAGCCTGTATAAGGCTTGTCAGAGCGATACGGGTAATCAGGTGGGCGCTTACAAAAGCCGACAGAAATTTGTATATGAATCACTTAAAAAATACTTTCCGAAGGAGGGAACAGACATGGCAAACGACAAGGCAATCAATGCTTTAATCAAAATTGCAGAGGGAGAAATAGGATACCTCGAAAAGAGATCCAACAGCCAGCTTGACAGCAAGACCGCCAATGCAGGTAGTGCGAATTACACAAAATACTGGCGTGATGTATACCCGTCCTATCAGGCACAGCCCTGGTGTGCAGCTTTTGTCTCTTGGTGCTTCGAAAAGGCTTTTGGATTGGAGACGGCAAAGAAGCTTTTAAAACACTGGCCATATACATATTGCCCGACACTAGGAGATTTATTCACCAAAAATGCAAATCCAAAGGTCGGGGATATTGTTATCTTTTATCGTGGCGGCGAGTTTGCCCATACCGGCATTGTGACAGCGGTTTCCGGAGACAGATTCGAAACCATAGAAGGAAATACGTCCGGAGCGTCTGGGATTGTAGATAATGGCGGCGGAGTATGTAAAAAGAGTTATTACAACAGCAATCTTCCGGGAACAAAGTTCTGTACGCCGAATTATAGTCTTGTCAAAAATATAAGTACAGGCTCTTCCGGGGCAACATCTCAGTCGGCAGACGAAAAGAAAATGAACACAGTTGCTTACGTGGCCAGAATGACCAAGGACTGTAAGTGTTATGTAGAGCCGGGCGGAGCACAGGCTAAGATGTTCCCGGTGCTCAAAAAGGATGCAGTTGTGGATGTGATGCAATATACAAAAAACGACTCTGCCGGAAAAAAGTGGTATTTCGTGAGGTTGCCACATCCGACCGAAGGGTTTGTGTTTGAGTTCGTGCCAAGTGGGTATTTTAGACAGCTTAAATAGGTGTTTTCGAGGGTAGCTTCGGCTACCCTCTTTTTTTATTGCAAAAAAACGTCAAAAATGACATGAAAGCACTTGACAATACGCTAATAATAGCGTATAATGCAATTAAAGATAAGGAAAGGGGAACACTAAAATGACAAAGAAAGATGCGATCCAGAATATAATAGATAGAATCGAAGAAATTAAAGATGAATGTGAGTACGAATATATCGGAATCCGTATCCAGGAAAACGAATTCACAGAAGGCGAAATCCTTGATAATTCTTTTGTTTGGGTAGATGGAGAATGTACAGACGAAGAACTTGACGGAACATGCGCTATCAATCTCGATGACGCAAAACTCGCTTTAGAAAATGGATATTACGGAGAACACGTGGCGATTGTAGCTGGCGATCATCGTGAATGGGGGCAGGACGAAGGAGAAGTTATCATCAGAGAAGCGACTGTAATCGAGGTGTTAGCATGAAAAGATACGAAGACTGCATAAGAACAGATGGGATGTGCGGAATATGTGCTCTTGCAAGCCGTGGTATGGACTGCCATAATAACAGAATAAACGGTATTCTCTATCAGAGGACAAGTATGGAAATGTCGCAGCGAGAACTTTCGGAGAAATCTGGGGTAAATATCAGGCAGATTCAAAGATACGAGAATTCCACAAGCGATGTAGGAAATATGACTCTTAGAAATGCGCTTTCTATTGCTTCTGCATTAGAATGTGATGTGAAGGATTTGTTATGATAAACAATTTTGAAGGAATGAAATTCGGGCATTTACGGGCTATCAAATGCCTTGATGAAAAGAAAAACGGGAAATCTCTATGGGAATGTCGGTGTGATTGCGGAGAAAAATGTATCGTTTCATCAAGAGATTTGAAATACGGAAGAAAAACGAGTTGTGGGTGTCAGAAAGGATTCCAGAAGCATTTGGAAGGAGCACGTTTTGGACAGTTAACGGTAATTAAGGATTCCGGAGAAAAGCAGAGAAATATAAAATTGTGGTTATGTAAATGTGATTGCGGGAAATCCTGCAGGGTTAGAACCGACTCCCTTACAGGTGGAAAAGTAATAAGCTGTGGGTGCGTAGCAAAAGGACCAGATAAAATAAAGATGCTGAAAGATAGCCGTAAAATAGAGGATCATACTTCAAAGGTTTTCTTTTCTGGAACAATAAGTAAGAATAATACAACTGGAATCAATGGTGTATCCAAATTAAAAAGTGGAAAATACAGAGCGTCTATCGGTTATAAAAATAAAGTGTACAGTCTGATCGAGGACTACAATATAGAGATAGCGCGGCAAGCCAGAACCGAAGCGGAGGAGGCAGTAAAAAATGGAGAATTTGAAAAATGGATTGGAGAATTTAAGAATGGAAGAAAAAAATAAAATAACAGACTTGATTGAGGGAGCTTTGAAAGAAGAAGACTATGAGTTACGGATTAATTTTTTGATCGGTGGAATGATGTGTGAAGAGAGTAACGACTCTCCCGAGAAGATCAGAAAAAATCAGGAATGGTTAAGTGAGATTGCTGAGTTTTGCAAAGTCTACACAGGAGATAAGAAATCCTATTTAGACCACATAAAAGAAAATATAGAGAAGTTCCTTCCTGTTCTGGAAAGGGAACTGGAAATATTTGAAGCATAAACAAAAGCAATAAGTAAGGCAGGGGAGTAAAAATCCCCTGCCTTACTTCTGAGAAACAATAACCTTGTCGAGAGTAGTAGAAAACAACGGAATACTGTGGTAGTCAAGAAAAGATGTGCGGAAAGAAGAAAAATATAGAAAATTCGTATGTAAAAATAAAACCTCTGAAACTACGGAAAACCAATAAAGGAAAAATATTTGCATTTATAGATTAAGATTTTATAACAGATATTGTTATTTTATAACATTTCTTACCACGCCGTAAAATTAAGTAGTAAATTCTAAGTTGAAGGAGCAATGGTAGGAAATGATTAAGATTTTACTGTCAAAAAAGCTTGGGGAGATGAGACTTACTCAGGCAGATTTGGCGAGGGCAACCGGGATAAGACCTAATACCATCAATGAGTTGTACCACGAGCTCGCAGAAAGAGTAAGTCTGGAACATTTGGATTTGATATGCGAAGCGTTGGGATGCGAGCTGAACGAATTGATTATTAGGACACCAAACAAAGAATCGGTTATAACTCACACTCGCCAAGGCACTCGAAAGCCTGGCAAAAGAAGATAACCGCTGCAACGGTTCCTTCTAAATAGATAGGAAAGGATTTTATCCCTTCCTATCTATTTTGCTCTTTTAAATTATATTTCTGGTCTTCCCTGTGCATACCGAATTATTCTTGTCTGATAGTAAGTATAATCTAATCTGGAAACCGTAGTTCCAATGATTTCTGCAACGACCTCAGTTGCCAGTTTCCTTATGATGCCTGTAAATTCAACCTCAGCTCTGCAGTTCTGTTTTTTTTAGTTCTGATATATCATTTCCTCCATTAATTTCAAAACCTTGTACCGTCTATGTGAGTGTATGTTTTGTTGCTTTGCATGCTGTATATTGCTATATATAGTACATATAATTTTTGAAAAATATTCTCAATAAATTAGAAATATATTGATATAGTAGAAAATATTGATTAGAATATAAGACGTAAAGAGTGAGGCTTTGAATAGGAGATGATAGAATGATTTTTTTTACAAACCGCAAGAATGAACAAAGGAGATTTGAGTGCAATAGCCAGTATGGAAAAAACGAGCCGGTTAATTTAAAGCAAATTGATCGTATCTGCAAAGCTCTGCAGTGTAAAAGCGAAGATGTAAATAAATAAAAAGGTTAATAAGAAGGTTGATAGGAAGGCTAAGGGAGACAGCATACGTAAAATTTAACAGATGTTAAATATTGGTTGCTTTTCGCAAATATTGGAGATGCCATGCTGATCCTTTGAAAGACTTCCTGAAACGTCTTCTTTAAAGGAGATTCTATGACGATCAAGGAAATTGCCGGTCTTGCGGGAGTATCCAGCGCTGCGGTATCCAGATATATGAACGGCGGCTATATAAGCGAAGAAAAGAGAGAAAAAATACGTCAGGTGATTGAGAAGACAGGATACCGTCCCTCTGTCCAGGCGAGGACGCTCCGCACGAAAAGAGCCTGTCTGGTTGGCGTGATTGTTCCGAAGATCAATTCGGAATCTATCAGCCGCGTGACAGCGGGAATCAGTCAGGCGCTTTCGGAAAAAGGGTATCAAATGGTGTTATCGATTACAGATAATAATCCTCAAAAAGAACTGGAGGCAATGGATTTATTTGTACATTATCCTGTGGACGGGATCATTCTTGTGGGAACTGTGATCACGGGAAAACACAAAAAGGTTCTGGAAGAACTTTCTGTTCCGGTTGTGGTGATCGGACAGAAAGTAAGAGGGGTAAGCTGCGTCTACCATGACGATTACGATGCTGCGAAAGAGATGGCGCAGATGCTGGCGGAAAAAGGGAAAACCAGGATTGCCTATCTTGGAGTGACACGGGCGGATAAAGCGGCAGGCGCAGGAAGAGAGGACGGATTTGCAGCGGGGCTTCGTGAGAAAAAGCTTGTTTTTGACAGAGAGTTATACAGACAGGCGGAATTTACAATGGAATCCGGTTATGAACAGGGACGTGATCTTCTTGAGAAAAACAAAGATGTAGAGGTAATAACCTGCGCAACGGATACCATTGCAGCAGGTGTGATAGAAGCCTGCGCCGCGCTTGAAAGAAAAGAAGTGATTGTAACCGGATTTGGGGACAATCAGTTTTTAAAGGCAGTGACCGGCGGGATCCCAACGGTTCATTTCGGCTATAAAACAAGCGGTATCAAAGGGGCGGAGCTGCTTCTTGAACAGGCGGAAGAAAAAAGCCGGATTCCTGTAGAAATGAAGCTTGGATATGAAATCGTAGGCATAAAATAAGCGGAATAACAGAAAGCAGGATTCAGCATAATAAACAAAAAAGAATATAAAAAATCAGTAAAAATGCCATCTTTACAAGTGGCATTTTTTTCTGTATGATAAAAACAAGATATGAAATCGATTTCATAAAATCAAAAAGGGAAAGGAAGAAAATCATGGATTACAGGAAGACGGCAGAAGAAATTCTGCAATACGTAGGGGGAGGAAAAAATATTGTCTCTGCGGCGCATTGCGCTACGCGGCTTCGCCTTGTCATTGCGGATAACAAAAAAGCAGATAAAACAGCTCTTGAAAATATTTCCGGAGTCAAGGGCGTATTTGAGGCTTCCGGACAGCTTCAGATTATTCTGGGAACAGGAACGGTAAATAAAGTATTTGAACAGTTTATTGCTGCTGCAGGCGTTACCGCAAGTTCCAAAGCGGAGGCAAAGGAGGCGGCTGTGAAAAAGCAGAACTGGTTTATGCGGGCAATTAAGGTTCTCGGAGATATTTTTGTGCCGATCATTCCGGCTATTGTGGCAAGCGGATTTTTAATGGGAATTATGAATTCCCTGGACTTTATGAACAGCAACGGGTTCATTAATATAGATACAACAGGTTCTCTTTATGTATTTGCAAATCTTTTCAGCAACACAGCCTATGTATTTTTGCAGATTTTAATTGCGTTTTCTGCTGCAAAGGCATTCGGAGCAAATCCGTATCTTGGAGCGGTCATCGGAATGATCATGATAAATCCGTCCCTTCAAAATGCCTACACAGTTGCAACGGAAGGCGTACAGGCAACACAGTCTGTATTTTTCGGATTGTACGACATTGATATGGTAGGGTATCAGGGGCATGTAATTCCCGTTGTCATTGCCGTATGGCTTATGTCTGTAATTGAGAAAAAGCTTCATAAAATAGTGCCGGAGGTATTAGACCTTTTTGTGACTCCTCTCGTCAGCGTTTTTGTTACGGGCTATCTTACTCTGGCAGCGATCGGACCTGTTTTTGTCTGGGCAGAAAATGCAGTTCTTGACGGAATCCAGTGGCTTTTAACGCTTCCTTTTGGACTGGGAAGTCTTGTGATGGGAAGCCTTTATGCACCTACGGTTGTAACGGGAATCCATCAGATGTATACAGCCATTGATCTCGGGCAGATTGCTCAGTATGGCGTTACATTCTGGCTTCCTCTTGCAAGCGCCGCGAATGTGGCACAGGGAGCTGCTGCTCTTGCAGTCGCATTAAAATCAAAAGATAAAAAAGTGAAATCTCTTGCGCTTCCGTCTTCTTTAAGCGCGTTTATGGGAATCACGGAACCTGCAATTTTTGGTGTGAATCTTCGGTTCTTTAAGCCGTTCCTTGCTGGCTGTATCGGCGGTGGCTGCGGCGCCCTTTATGCTTCTATTGTACATCTGGGAGCGAAAGGAACCGGCGTGACCGGCATTTTCGGTGTGCTTCTCTGTCTGGATACGCCGGTTCAGTATTTGATTGAAATGGCAATAGCAGTCGGTGTTGCTTTTGTTGTCTCCTTTATTCTTTACAAAGATAAGAATGATACAGTAAAACCTGCACAGAATGAACCGGCAGGAATGCCTGCAGCTTCAGAAAATGTAAAGACAGAAAAAGATTGTTCGAATGATACGGAAATGCAGGAAACAGAAATTCTTACAAGTCCGGTAAAAGGACGCGTCATTCCGGTTTCTCAGGTAAAGGACGATACATTTGCAGAGGAAATTCTGGGAATGACAGTTGCGATCGAGCCGGAGGAAGGAACGATTAAAGCTCCCTGTGACGGAGAAATCTTAAATATTTACGAGACAGGCCATGCAGTTTGTATGGTGACAAAGACGGGAGCGGAGATTCTGATCCACGTTGGAATTGATACAGTAAAACTGAACGGAAGAGGTTTTAGGAAAATGGTATCAGACGGAATGAAGGTTCATGCGGGAGATGTTCTGATTGAAATGGATATGGAAGAAGTAAAAGAAGCGGGATATGAAAGAACCACTATGATGATCCTGACAAATGAAGATGAGACAGAAGGAAAGAAACTTTTAGTTGAAAACGCAGAATCGGGAACACCCGTGATGGAGTTGAGGAAAAAATAATATGAATGCTTTGACAAGAGATTTACGGAAGCTTGTGGAAAAAACAGAAAAAGAGGCGGCGCATTATGACCGATTCCGCCAGAAATTTCATCTTATGCCGCCGGTAGGGTGGCTGAATGACCCGAATGGGCTTTGCGAGTTTAAAGGTGAGTTTCACAGCTTTTTTCAGTATTCTCCCTTTGACGAAGAGGGCGGACTAAAATTTTGGGGACATTATATCAGTAAAGATATGATCCACTGGACGTATAAAGGCGTGGCGCTTTATCCGGATCAGCCTTTTGACTGTCACGGCGTATATTCCGGATCAGCTTTTATAGAAGATGGGAAAATGTACCTTTATTATACGGGAAATGTGAAACTGGAAGATGGAGAGTTTGACTATATCCGTACCGGCAGGGAGGCAAATACCGTTCTTGTGATAAGCGAGGACGGAAGATCTTTTTCGCATAAGAAAGAATTGATGAGAAACAGAGATTACCCTTCAGACGTAACCTGTCATGTCCGTGACCCGAAGGTGTGGAAAGAAAAAGACAGGTATTATATGGTACAGGGGGCAAGGACAGAAAAAGACGAAGGGCAGGTTCTTCTTTTTGAATCGGAGGATAAACTGAACTGGAAGCTGAAAAACAGGATTTCCACAAAAGAAAAATTCGGCTATATGTGGGAGTGTCCGGATTATTTTGAGATAGACGGGATAAAGCTGCTTTCAGCTTCTGTGCAGGGTCTGGAAGGAGAAGAATGGAAAGACAGAAACGTCTATCAGTCCGGTTATTTTTTTCTGAATGGTGATGTAAAAGGGGAATGTCAGCTTTCCTCCTATTTTCTCTGGGATTACGGATTTGATTATTATGCGCCGCAGACTTTTGAGACAGACGACGGAAGACGGATTCAGATTGCGTGGATGGGAATGCCGGACTGCCCGGAGTATACAAATCACACAATCAAAGATGGCTGGCAGCACTGCTTCACTTTTCCGAGAGAAATTTCGGTAAAGAATGGACGTGTACTGCAAAATCCGGTGAGAGAGCTGGAAACGGTGCGGAAAAACAGAGAGGAAGCGGAAGGAATCTTCCATAAATCAAATGGAACAAAGACATATGAGATTTTTGCTGAGAAAATAAAGGACAATCATTTTTATGCTGTTCTGGGAGAAGAGCTTGTTTTGGAATACAGAGACGGTGAATTTGAAATGTGCTTTCAGGATCAGAAGAAAGAATCAGTGTCAGCAGGGAGAAAGAGCCGCAGATGTACGGTAAAAGAGCTTTTAAACGTACGGATTCTGGCAGATGTATCTTCTGTGGAAGTGTTTTTAAATGATGGAGAGCAGGTTTTTTCCACTCGCTACTATCCTGAAAAAAATTCTGCCCGGGTGGAGGCGTCAGATGCAAAAATTACATTCTGGGAGCTTTGAGACGCCTCCGGAAAAAGACCTTTACAATTAGAGCGGAAAAGGTTATAATACAAAACAGAACAAGAGCAGCAGCGAATTATATCTGAAAAGATGATTCGCCGCTGCTTTTTGGATTTTATAAAACATTTACTTCAAGGGAGGGTCTTACATGAAAAACGAAAAAATAAGAGAGGTTGCCACAGATATTTTTGTGGAGATTCTGGGAAGTCTTTTGATTGCTCTGGCTCTTTATAACTTTGCGCTGGAAGCAAAATTTCCAATGACCGGTTTTTCCGGAATTTCCATGATACTTTACCGGCTTTTCGGGCTGCCGATCGGTCTTACTACCATTTTCCTGAATATTCCGGTGGCGCTTCTCTGTTATAAGCTTCTTGGAAAAGGTTTCTTTTTCCGTTCCGTCAGATGTATGATCATTTCATCTGTATTTATCGATTATATCGCGCCTCTTTTTCCGGTGTATCAAGGAGAAAGACTTCTTGCCACCATTTGTACCGGCGTGTTGGGCGGACTCGGATATGCCATGATTTATATGCGCAATTCCTCTACTGGAGGTTCTGATTTTATTATCATGGCGGCAAAAGCCCTGCGTCCGCATCTTTCTCTGGGGAAAATTGCCTTTCTTTCCGATGTGGGAATCATTCTTGCGGGCGGAATTATTTTTAAGGACGTAGACGGTATTATTTACGGTATGATCATCAATTATATTTTTGCCATTGCCGTAGATAAGGTAATGTACGGAATCAACGCAGGGAAACTTACCCTGATTGTGACAGACAAGGGACCAGAGATTGCAAAGAAAATTGACGATACCTGCGGAAGAGGAACGACAATTATCAAGGCAAAGGGCGGCTACCAGCAGGATCACAGAGACGTGGTGATGTGCGCCTGCAGTACGAAGGAAATGTACATGGTAGAAAAGGCTGTAAAAAAGGTAGACCCGATGGCATTTACGATTATTATGGAATCCAATGAGGTGCTCGGAGAGGGCTTTAAAAATACAAGGGTGGCGGAGATACCGCCGTCAAAACAGAAGAAGGAAGCCTGACAGATGAAGATGTGTGATAATGGGAAGCAAAGGAACTTATTTTTATTATGTGTAACAAAATTTCTTTCCGGGTTCGCAGGCTATATATATGATATAGGTATTGTGATTTATCTGTTTCAAAAAACAGAGTCTGTTGTGGTAGTAGGAGGCTTTTTTGTTTCTCAGTTTCTTCCGGCTTTTATTATTTTGATGACGGGAGGAATCATTGACAGATATAATAAGAAAATATTGATGATTCTCAGCAATACTGCAAAAGCAGTTTTAATGCTCATTTTATTATTGAATCAGGGAATATGGTGCATTTATATTGTCACATTTTTGATGAATCTGATTCTGGAATTTGAGAGTAGTACTGTCAGCGCTCTTATGGTTCATGTTTTTCCGAAAGAAAAATTATTCAAAGCAGCTTCCGTGGTTAATTTTCTGGAATCTTTTTATGTTTTGCATAGGTCTTGCGTCTCCTCTGGAAATCAGTATGATAGAAAAAACGCTTAAAATGCCATCTCACTGGTATGGAATTGGAAATGCGGCAGAAGGTGTAGGAATTCTGACTGCCTCCTTTTTCATTTTGCATAAAATGAAAAAAATGTATCCTTCTTCTATAATTAGTGCAGGGCTTTTCAGCGCAGCATTCAGTTACGTTGTGATTGGAATATCCGGAAATATAGGAATGTATTTTATAGGAGCATGTCTGGTAGGAGTTACCTCGACTTTTTGTCCTCTTGGATTTAAAACAGAAATGCAGATAGAAAGTCAGCCGGAAGTAATAGGCAGAACTTTTGCAGCTTCACGATTTATGATTTTATTATTTAGAATGGCAGGTTCGCTGATGGTGGGACAGATTCTGAAAATCTGTAATATTCGTATTGTATATATAGGAATTGCTGCGCTTTTATTTGGGACGGCTTTTCTTTACAGAAGTTATATGGAAAATAAAAAAAACTGAAAAAAAATCCCCCTTTCCGAAGATGGAGAGAGGGATTTTTTTAG
>PPYF01027626.1_pt1 | contig 20337 bp, 10 predicted proteins | sample 1559871 | NCBI WGS metagenome assembly PPYF01 (sample SAMN08240021, study PRJNA423297) | Human gut metagenome, whole genome shotgun sequencing project. | reverse complement strand
TTATCTTTGTTTACCCCAGTATGGGGCATAAAGTAGATTCATGCAATACCGATTTACACAAACTATTTTACACTCCCCATTCTGCAAGTATTGGAATATCAAATATTAATATTCCATACATCTGGAATACTTATTTTGCAGATCTGGGAAATCTGCATTGGGAAGGAAGGAAGTTTTAGTAGGGAGGGATGTGTATGGCTTCTTTAAATCATGTCTGTATGTGGGAGGGGCATGGTTGGAAGCGGATTACGGCTGAGGAGGCTGCTAAGCGATATCCCTATGGGACAATCCATGCTGACAGCGGGCTTTTCATGTGCGAATTATGCGGTCAATATGTCAGTCTGACGAATGGCTCCATACGGGTGCGTTATTTTAAGCACAGCCGCGCGGAGGATGAAAAGACCTGCCCGGAGCGTACCTTCGGCCCCGGCGCTTATCCTACATATAGTTCAACGGATCATGACTTGCCAATCCGTATTTGTGTTTCTGGCAATCCACCTTCTTCGTTTAGTCTGGAGATGGGTTTAGTTCGTGTTCCTGAGAATTTATTGGAGAAAAATTTTAAACTGACAATTTACCCCAAGGGCGAAATCAGATCGTTTTCTTTCACAAAAGAGCGCCTCAATAACGACCGCATCATGTATCTTCCTTTATGGGATCATCCATATGAGACTTATACGCTTCATTTCGAAAACGGGAGCAATGAGTTATATAAATTCTGGCCATCAATGGTCAAAGGCATTAATCCGAGAGGAACGTTATTTGATAAAGCCTCTGGTCGAATGCTCTCCAATGATGCTGATGTGGAAATTGGAAAGGAATACTATCTGCTGAAGCGGAGTTTTCTTCCCCATAGTTCCAGGACGGTAAAGGTCACAAAGCTCATGCAGCAGAGGTATGGAGGAGAATCGTGGATTTTAGCTTCTGTTATCGCTTCTGAATTTAATGAGGATGCAGCCCGTTTCTTTCTTGATTTCCATTACCGCCTGACGGATAAGCCGATTTCCCTTCGCCTCATTTGGCCGCTGTTTGTGGAAGGCGAGTCGAATATCAAGCACAATCAGACAACCATGTACATGCTTGTCGAAGGGAATACGACCGCATTCCAGACATCTCCTTTTACAAAGGTAGATCCATTGCATGTTAAAGCAGAACAGCTGAAGCTTTTTAAGGTGAAGTGTTCTGACCGGCAGCACTTAATATCGGTAGGCCGTTCGCAGGCTCTGCAGTACACCTATTTCTGGAGAGAAGCTCTCAATCAGGAAGGAACTTGTCCGGAAATTTCCGTCACTGATTTCAAAGATACCGTGATACAACCTGGGGAGACAGATGTGCTCCCCAATAAAAAGACCTTGCTATTTAAGTCCCCCTATGATGGTGAAATCGTTATCAATCATGCAGGACGTATAGATAAGAGAGATATTAAAGCAGACGAATCTGCCATGATTGATGGAATCACGTATGATACTTCCATTCATGTCATGATCGGACTTGATGTTGTCTGGCAGATTGAGTTCAAGAGGCAGGTATCCGACGTTTCTAGCAATGAAATGGAAATTTTAGACGAACTGATTCATATGCCGGGTCCTTCCATCCCTGTCCCGCACGCTCTTTCAAATATTCTTCTTGGCATGAGCTGCTATCCACAGGTCTGCCTATGGATTCGAAGATGCATCAAGAAGGGCAGCATCAAGGAACAGTCTTACCGAAAACTGCAGCACATGTATCGCAGCATGCATATGAATCAACCAATCCGGCCTTACTAACTTTTATAAAGAGGGGAATATAATTATGGCTAATCCTAACAATTCAAACCATCTTGCGGAGTATGACGATACCAACCTTGCTGCTCTGCCTGGTTATGACTATGGTAACGATGATAGTGGTGAGATTATCTCCTTATGCCGTATCTTTACGGACAAATTCGAAAACCGTTGGCTATCCCGCTGCGCCGATCTGAACACTTATGGAAATTATGAGATTTTCTATCAGGATAAGAACGAACCGCCCTACTTTAGAAACAGAAGCAAACTTTACTACAATTTCTTTGAAAATAGTAATACAACTTCTGATGCTGGATTCTATGGCATATGGACCTGGTCTGCGACGCGCAGAGACACGGATGAAACAAAGGATTTTCTCGTTGTAAATTATACCCCGGAAATTGATGCTATCGAAGTTAAAATCATGGAAGATTCCTTCTCTCTCGATGAGCTGATTAGGCTTTTGAAAAAGGGAGTCGATTTTAACCTTAACAGTGGCAAGGTCATGTTTGCCATCAAGTCTGGAAGCCAATATACAGGCATTTTATGCAAGGCAAAAGATCTCGATATTAATAATGGAGTGGCCGTCTTTAGTAAAAATTACACAATAGCCCCTGTCTATCGGTTTGGAGGGAACGACATTTTAAACTTGCACAATGGGTTCCTCTTCTATAGAAAGCCTTTTGCTGGTATCCCCATCGACCTTTATCCGGTAAGAGGACCTCGAGAAATCGTTAAAGATATCATCTTTGATTCCCTTTCCTGGAACGCCTGCAAGGCACGAGGTTTGACCCATGACCAGCATAAGAGTCTGAAGAATTTTATCGGAACCATCCCCGACTCTGATGTCACAGAAAAAATTGTATCTGAATTACATTGCTCTCTTACTGAAGCCCAAAACTATCTGGATGAATTCTTGGATAACGCTGTCAGCTATATTGACGGCAGCAGCATAGAAGATGATGTACTCGGTTCCGCCATTTCAGCCAATGATGAACTTTGGGAAAAAGGCAAAAATTCGATTCGGGAAGAATTGGTTAAAGAGAATGAAGACCTTATTGCTGAATATAATTCCCTCAATGACGATTTAGGCACCATCAAAAATGAAATCAAGGCTTCAAAAAGCACTCTTGAGAAGGCAAAGGCAGATAATGAACAATTTGAACAGAGTCTTGCAAACAGAAAAAAATTAGCTGAGGATGTAGAAAAAGCTGTCGCTGAAAAAATTCAAAACGCACGTGAAAATGCTGCTGAGTTTCTTGCAACCATGGCATTCACTACCGCCCTGCCGGAGAAGACTGAAAAAGCAGTGGAAACGGCGAAAGTCCCTGCCCTCTACCACACATTGCCCGCCAGAGGTGATATTAATGATCTTGAAGTGTATCATTCCTGGACACACGTTATAGATACGACTGCTTTTGAACTTGAACTGGCTGGAGTTTCAGGGAAGTATTCCAGTGGCCTTGCTTCTTTCCTCTGCGCTGCTTACAGCAAGAAGCAGCCGATTCTCCTTGTGGGTCCAAATACCAATGATATCATTCAGGCATTCTGTGCTTCTGTAACTCATCTTGATCATATACACGGAATTCTCCATTGCGAAGGAGAATTCAACCATCAGGTAATCGCTGAAATCGGTACTCATAATGAGGACATTGTCATCATTCATAATCTTCTGGGCAGCAGATGGATGAACGGACTTCCTGAGATTCTCTCCAAGAAAGATATTTTCTACATCGTTGAACATCCCTATGCAGAAGATATCCAAATTGAACCAAGAAGCCTCTATAACTTTATACTACCCGTTTTTACGGAATTCCTTGTTGATAAAAAGGCAGAAGGTGGTTACCGTGGCGGTTACTTCACCGAAGTCCTGGATCCTAATAAAGCTCCTGAAGATAACCATGTACGGTTAAAATCACTTCCAAAACTTGGACTGCCTGCTTTGGTAAAAAATCAAATCACTTCTCTGGCTGCTTCAATGCATGGTATCTATCCGGAAGTCAGCGGAGATGATGATTTCCTGCTTGCACTCCTTCCGATTGCCTATGCCACGATGAAGATGGACAAATTGACTGAATCACTGGATTCCTCAGATATAGCTCTTTCTAAGGATTTGAAAAGCCGCATGGAATATGTATTAGGAGATATCCAATGAACGAGTATGAGAAGCTTCTGGAAAATGTATCTGACAAGTATCACATCTACCGGGGAGCTAAAGAACCTGAAAATGACTGGAAAGCCCGTGTAATTTACAGCATTTGCGGCATGATGGCGTACACATCGCTCTGGGATGACGAGAAATCGATTTCCATTGTGCATCTGAAAAGACGTGTCCGCCGCATACTCAAGGATTATCTTTCCCTATATCCCAGTGTTTCCAATGAATTCCCTGCTTTCACCGCTGATGAGGAGGCCGAGAAAGTCAGTCCGTATCCAACGACAATTGAAGATGAGATTGCAGACCAGTTCTTAAAGACGGGCGTCGTTTATCATAAACCTTACAGAATTGTCCCCGCCATGAAGCACGAGGAAAAGGTTGACAATATTTGCTTCCAGCGAGGTCTTGCACCGGAAAGCATTTCCTGCGTATCCGGACTGGGCTTCTATTCTCTGGTCAAGGAGGCTTCCTCTCTGGCAGAGGAAGCCAAAGAAATGAAGGACATCAGGGATATGTTCGGCCTGTCACAGGATAATCTAAAGACTGTATGGGAAAAGACACTATCTGCGGCTTCCTGGAAATCCGTAAAGCCATTTGAAACGCCCACCAAGTACCTTCTTCTGAATCCACCTTTTTCTTATGGATATTGGACCAATAAGCCCGATAAAACCGGGCAGGTCTCTATTCTTCGAACGGGCCAGGAAGGGGCTCTTCTGTACTATCTTTATCGGTATGAAAATAACAAGCTCAAGGTAAGTCCGCTGCCTCCCTGGCAGGTGGAGTCTCATAATTACAGAGCTCTTTCCTGCGCTCTTCTTTCCGAGAACCAGACGCTGCCTCCTATTGAATATTCTGTAGATGGATCCTTGGTTCATGTCCATTTAAATTACCTCCTGCCGCCCAGGGAACTTCACTTCCTGAAGCTTTACAGTTGGCCGGAAAGAGCGAATATTCTCCCTAGCAACTTTCACAGAAAACTGACAAAGGTCGTATTCACTGTCATGCGGAAAATACTGACTGAGGAAGGCTATGCATTTAAAGAGAAATAAAGGAGGCACTACCTGATGCCCAACGGAGCAAGTTCCATTCATAAGCAGCTTCGAACGGAGCTGGAGAATTATATTAAATCGCAATTATTCGGAAAATCCCCGGTTTTACTATCATCGCTCAACGCACATATTGATGATGAAGGCCTGCTTTACCAGAAGCCTTACATTGAGTCTTCACCTGCTTATGTCACTGTAGAAAACGGTCTGGCAAAAGCAGATCTTGCTCCATGGATGAAAGACTATTTCTCCGATCTGGCAAAAGCCGGCATCGGCATTTTCCCATCGCCTTACGAGCATCAGATACAAGCGCTTGAAGCAGCCGCCAGAGGTGAAAATCTATTCGTTTCGACGGGCACTGGTTCCGGTAAAACGGAATGTTTCATGTGGCCTCTTCTGGCCAAGATGGCTTCTGAAGCAAGATCCTCAAAGAAAACATGGGAAAAGCGCGGAATCCGCACCATCATCATGTATCCGATGAATGCGCTCGTCTCTGACCAAGTCAGCCGCCTTCGGAAGATGATTGGAGATCCCAAAAAGAAATTCATTACCGCATTCAGGAAAACTTGCGGCAGCGTCCGCCGCCCTCAATTTGGCATGTACACCGGGCGTACGCCATATCCGGGAGAACAACCATCGAAGGATCCGGACCGCAAACTTGAACGGACTCTTCGCCGAATGTCTTTCCCGGAAGATGATTCAGAGAAAGAATTCTTCCAACATCTGCAGGAAGAAGGAAAGATTCCAGCCAAAGCAGACATGGCTGATTTCCTTGATCGGCTTCATGATAGCGATCATACCCCAGATCCGGAAGACGCAGAGCTGATCACCCGTTTCGAGATGCAGCAATTCTGCCCGGATATACTGATTACCAACTATTCCATGCTGGAATACATGCTCCTGCGCCCCAGAGAAAGAAAAATCTGGAGTGACACCCGCGAATGGCTCGCCTCCAGCAAAGAGAACAAACTTCTCTTCGTCATCGATGAAGCACACATGTACCGCGGCTCATCCGGCGGAGAAGTTTCCTTATTGATCCGCCGCCTTTTCCATAAACTCGGCATCGGCCGGGATCGTGTGCAGTTCATCCTGACGACAGCAAGTATGCCGAACCAGAGCCTGAGCGACAGGGATGCTGTCATGACATTTGCCAATGAATTGACAGCTTCCGATGAAAAGACGGAGTTCCGCTATCTTAAAGGCCGTCAGGAAATCATCGATAATAATGCAAAGTATGATATTCCCGCCGATCTTCTCTTACATTCAGATCCAGGAAAATTTGAGAACAGAGATCTCTCCGCCCTTCTGGATTTCTGGAAGAATGCCGGTCATTTTGATACTTCCATCAATTCCTTGGAACCTCTTTACAACTGGATGTACGATCACCTGATCGATTACCGTCCCTTCCATAATCTGATCAAGGCTTGCCGTGGAAACGCCGTTTCTCTGGGCGAACTTTCTTCAAACATTTTCCCCACGCTCAATTCGGATGATGCACTGAAAGCAATAAGCGTCCTTTTAGCGATTGCACCACTGGCAAAAAATGCGAAAGATTCCATCCTTTTCCCTGCCCGTATGCACATGCTCTTCAGAGGTATTTCCGGGGTCTACGCCTGCACCAACCCAGAATGCAGCCACTCTCATTCAGATGGCGGCCTTACTTTAGGGGAAATTTACTTGTCTGACAGTGGCCTGACCTGCCCACACTGCGGCAGTGTCGTATACGAGCTCTATAAGGACAGACGCTGCGGCGCGCTGTTCTTCAAAGGCTATATTCTGGATGGTGGTTTCTTTACCCATGAAAGCCATGTCTACCTTTGGCACTATCCCGGTCAGCTCATGGATAAGAATATGAAGGAAATCCATTTATTCATTCCGGAGGATGATTATCTGCCCCCTAAAAGCAGCGGCAAAAGTGCCATCAAACCATGCTATTTGGACATCAAGAGCGGATTTATTAACTTTGCCGATGACTCGCTGGCAGGCAAAGAAGGAATTCGAAAACTCTATTACTGTAACCACTCTGTCAAAGATCAGCCCGGGGTTATTACATTCGCGGACTGCCCGCACTGCACCCACAAACTTCCTTCGACTCAGCTTGTATCATTCAGTACACAGGGCAACTTATCATTCTTCAATTTAATCCAGTCTCAATTTAAACTGCAGCCTGCTGTTCCCGGGAAGGATAAAGATCCGTATCATTTTCCCAATCAGGGCCGCAAGGTTCTGCTCTTTTCGGACAGCCGTCAGCGCGCAGCAAAACTGGCACGGGACATGTCGAATGCTTCTGACATTGAAGCGGCAAGACAATTATTTGTCCTTGCTTTGGCAGAAATGGAAAAGCAGGGCTCTAAACAGTCCATGGATTCTCTTTATGATTACTTCTGCCTTGCAGCAGGGCGTCATCATTTGCAGCTTTTCCACGGAGAAGAACGAAATAAATTTGAAGAAAACTGCCGCTCCGCATTACGGAATTACGAACGCTATACAAAGCGAAACAGAGATTATGATCCAAGATACAAAATAACAAATGCACCTTTGAGGATGCAGAAATATGTCCTCCGCTTATTTGCGGGTGGTTACAATACGCTCTATGACTCTGCCACAAGCTGGATTGAGCCCACAGAGAAAGCACTTGAGGCTGCCGTTGATGAACTAAGTGACCAAGGGATAGAGATTTCGGAAGAGGAATTCAAAGATTTCTTTAATGCCTGGATGCTCTATATTTCTGACAGATATACAGCTCTCGGACACACAATCAGCGATACCATCCGCATGGAAGTCCGCCCAAACTTTGATGGCTATGGCCTTAAAGATGATTGGGCCTTTTCAGCAATTATCCGGGAAGCAGCAGGATGGCAGGAAAGCGGGAAGAAAACAAGAACTAAAGTTCAAGAGAGTAAAGAAGAACTGGTCTGGAAGCAGGTTTTGAAGGAACAGTTCCTTGACCATGCCCAGCCGGATAATGGCAGACTTTATGTGGATCTTACCAGAGTCAAAGCACGTTTCGATCCTGACCATGTATGGTACAAATGCGAGCAGTGCTCCGAGCTGACGCCTTTCCTCCTGAAAGGAAGATGCCCCTCATGCGGCGCTGAACACATCCATGAAATGAGGCCGGAAGAGTACGATGCGCTCAGCTTCTGGAGAAAACCGCTTCAAGATGCGCTCGATGGCAAACCTATCCAGGTCATTGATACGGAAGAGCATACCGCACAGCTTTCTCATAAAGACCAACGTGATGACCTCTGGAGTAAAACGGAACAGTATGAACTCCGTTTCCAGGACCTGGTTCAGGATAATGAAACTCCTGTCGATATCCTCAGCAGTACGACAACCATGGAAGTCGGCATCGATATCGGATCCCTCGTCGCCGTAGGGCTTAGAAACATTCCTCCGACACGCGAAAACTATCAGCAGCGTGCCGGCCGTGCGGGCCGCCGCGGATCCAGCTTGTCTACCATTATTACTTTCTGTGAAAACGGCCCGCATGACACCATGTATTTCAAGGACCCGACGCCTATGCTCCGCGGTGATCCACGGAGGCCTTGGATCGATGTACAGAGTGAAAAACTGCTTCAGCGTCATCTGTCCATGGTTATTCTTCAGACATATCTGGATACATGCGGCAAGAGTCTTGACACCCTGCCCGCCCATGAATTTCTGAAGGAGTTCCTCCCGGATTTCAAGAAATATATGGAAGCTTACGACATCAAGAAAGACAAACATCTTCTGCCGCCCGGAGCGGCCATTAATCATGACGCTTTCGTAAATGAATTAGAGGAATCTCTGGATACACTCCACGATAAGTGTGAAGCTCATCCTGAATTATTTGGCGTTGAAGAAAACAATGAAGACAAACGGAACCTGAAATCCCTCCTTGATGCGCTTTATGAAGAAGGCATCATTCCTACCTATTCCTTCCCGAAGAATGTCGTCAGCACCTACATTCCGGACCGGAACGGGAAAATCCTTTACGAAGTATCCCGCGGACTTGATGTGGCTATCGGTGAATACGCGCCGGGCAGAGCCATCGTAGTCGATAAGCAGACCTACCAGATCGGCGGATTCTATTATCCGGGAAGTGAAAGGAAAAAGGGTCAGCTCAAAACACCTGCACGATCCTATACAGACGATCCCAATTACATGAAACACATCATTTCCTGTGATGCATGCGGCTGGTTTGATCTGTATGATCCAAGTTCCAGCCACGGTCACCCGGATTGCTGCCCCTTCTGTGGAAATACTGATCTCAAGACCACCCGTGATATGATGCGTCCCTGGGGCTTTGCTCCTAAGAATGGGGAATCGATCCCTGATGTCCAGTTATCCGAAGAATACACAGCGATACAGCAGCCTCTCTACTCCACACTTCCAGACGCAGAGGATATGGAGCTTATCCCGGGTTGTAAAAATATAAGATCCGCCAAGCGTACCAACCAGCGAATCCTTATGCTGAACAGAGGCATTGGAGACCAAGGATTCATGGTATGCCCGGACTGCGGTGCCTCCATGCCTGGAGACGACATTTCCGTCTTAAAGAATATAGAAAGACCTTATAAATCCGGACTCAAGCTAGGGAAGTGCAGCCATATCAATGCACAGAACGTCAACCTCGGCTTTGATTTCATCACAGATATGCTCGTCCTTGAATTCAAGATCGACCGCAAGAAAATCGACACTAGGACGGACAATCCATGGCTCAGCCGCGCAGCCCAGTCCCTGGCCGAGGCCCTGCGTCTGGCAGCCAGCAAACGCCTCGACGTCGATTTCACTGAACTTGTCACTGGCTACCGCTTAAGATCAGGCGCCAGCAACACAGCATACATCGACATCTACTTGTACGACAGCCTTTCCAGTGGTGCAGGCTATGCCGTCAGCGTCGCTGATGCCATGGACGAACTACTTCATGATATGAAGGCTCTCCTGGAAGACTGTGACTGCCGGTCCGCATGCCCCAACTGCCTCAAGCATTACAGAAATCAGAACGTTCATGGTCTCCTCGACCGCTTCGCTGCCCTTCAGCTTCTTGAATGGGGCGAATTCGGGATAACCGTTCCAGAAATTACGCCAGAAGATCAGATCAAACTGATTCAGCCCTTGGAAAACATCCTCAGGGAATCCGGTTGCAAAATCACCATATCCGGAGACGGAATCCACGCCAAGAGCAATACGAGAGAAAAACAAATCATCATCTATCCCGCCATGTGGGCCGTTCCCCATGACCGCAATACCATCTACATAAGCGACGCTCTCATGAAATACGCTAAACCATCCGCCGTTAAGCAAATCGTGGATAATATGTAGAAATATAAAAGAAAAATCCTCGCTGCAGAGAGAAATATAATGCAACGGGGATTTTTGCGTGGGAAGACAAGTGTTAGCGGTACTCTCAAAAGTTAGGACTCTGTACGGCGAGCGAAGCGAGTTCTGCTTCCGCACGCAAAAAGAACCCCGTGAGGGGCGGAGATGGAAGGCGCTGGATTTCTTTATTTCCTTATATCTTTTTATGCAGCCATTCCTGGCTGTGTTTGCATTCTTCGATCAGGGCCTGCATGGAGGGTGTGAGGTCTTTGTCTTTGCGGTAGGCGATGCGGAAGATGCGTTTGCATTCGAGTCCATCTAAGGGTACTTCTACGAGCTGGCCGCCGGCTACTTCCTGACGTACGAGGGTTCTGGAGAGGAAGGAAAGGCCCAGGTTAGCCATGACGGCGTTCTTGATGGCCGTCGAGTTGTTGTATACGCCGATGACGTGGTAGGGTATGTGGTGCTCGCGCATGACTTGCTCGAACAGTTCACGCGTGCCGCTTCCTTTTTCTCGGACGAAAAAGGGGAGGTAATCGGTATCTCTTGCGGTTTTGATATCTTTGCCGGCCCATTCGCTTTCGGGGGCTGCAATGAGTGTCATGGTATCTGTCAGGATGGGTTCTGTCGTGAGCTGGGTCGAGGTAAGGCGGCCTTCGACGAGGGCGAGGTCGATTTTGTCATCGAGGAGCATCTGCTCGAGTTCTTCGGTATTATGGACAGCGGAGAGGATTTCCAGATCGGGCCAGAGCTGGCGTGCGTGCTGCAGGAGGTCGACGAGGAATACGTCGCCAATGGTGATGCTGGCGCCGATCCATATAGGCATTTGCTTTTGCAAGGCATGCATGCTTGATTCTGCCTGCTGCTGCAGGGAAAGGATTTCGCTGGCAAATTTTTCCAGATGGCGGCCTGCCGGTGTCAGGAGGATTTTCCGTCCCGTGCGTTTGAATAGGAGGATGCCATAGTGGTCTTCCAGCTCGTGGATGGCCTGTGTGATGGATGGCTGGCTGATGTGCAGCTCTCCGGCCGCTTTTGTCATGTTCATCGTTTCGCAGACTGTCAGAAAAATTTTGAGGTGTCGAAAGGTCATGGTGCGGGCTCCCTTCTTCCATAGGTAAAAGCTTATTGGTTTCATTATATCTTAGTATTTTATGAAGGGAAAGTCATAGGGTATTCTTAACTCATGTCAAAATTTCATGTAAGGAGCTTTCATATGCACGTATTCCCTTTTGCCAATAAGCGTAATGCTGTCATCGGCCTCGTTCTCACGCTGGCCTGTTCTTTCATCGGTCAGGCACTGGCCGGTCTGCCCGGTCTTTCTCTGATCGGTCATCTTGTCCTGGCTCTCATTCTGGGCATGGTCATCCAGTTTAGTCAGTCCGTCACTAAAATGGCGCGGGAAAGCACGGGATTCATCGCGAACAAATTCCTCCGCGCCGGCATTATTCTCCTGGGGTTCAAGCTGAACCTGGTCATCCTCATGAGCGCCGGTTTGAAGAGTCTCGAAGCGGCCGTCTTCGTCGTCACTATTATGATCACGCTCAATTATGTGGTCGCCCGCCTGCTGCGCGTCGATCACACGCTGGCTCTCCTGACGGCCTGCGGTGACAGCATCTGCGGCGCTGCCGCTGTCATGGGCATTTCCGGTGCCATCAAGGCGAAGGCCGATCAGTCTGTCCTCGCCGTCGCCATTGTTGCGATCCTCGGCACGGTCTTTACCCTGATCATCGTCTTCCTGCAGCCGTTCCTGGGATTCTCCAACGCCCAGTTTGGCGTGATGGCAGGTCTGAGTCTTCATGAAATCGCGCACGCTGTGGCCGCAGGAGGCAGTGCCGGCGCCGTCGGTACGGACAGTGCCATCATCGCCAAGCTCTCCCGCGTACTTCTCCTCGCTCCCGTCGCTCTCATCCTCGGGACCTTCGAAGCATGGCGTGAACGCCGCAGATCCGGCGATACGAACGCGAAATTCAAGATCCCCATCCCCTGGTTCATGGGCGGGTTCATCATAGCCAGCGCCATCGGCTCTTACATCCCTGCCGTCAGCCTGGCCGTCCCCGTCCTCGTCAAGGCAGCCTACATCATACTCGGCATGGCCATGGCTGCTCTGGGCCTCAACGTAAACTTCGGCGTCATCCTGCGCGAAGGCGTCCGTCCCCTGACTGGAGCCGTCTTCTGCTCCATCGTCATCATGACCCTCGCCTGGTTCATCGTACGCAGCTGGTTCTAACCTGCCTGATGAGGGAGCGATAAGGAAATTAAATCTGTTTCAGATATGGCAAAAGGAGCTGTGACAAAATGTGCAATCATTTCGTCACAGCCCCTTTTTGCGTGGGTATAGTGGGTATATTCGATTAGAGGATTATCTAACAAATGTATTTATCAACTCTATCTGAAAACCTCAAAGGATGCTTCGCCTTCTTAGGAACTGCACCCCTATCGCCCTTCGGGCACTTCCCTCCGTTGGGGGAAGCTCGGCGATGAGAAACAAAAGAAATCAGTTCTTATTTGTTTTGAACTTATATAGCTGCGCTCGAAAACTACTGTATTCCCCGGCTTCGCCGGGACCTTCTCCTTCTGAGCAAGGTTAACACCCTTAAACCTCGCTTCGCTCGAGAAAAGGAAGAAGTAGGGTTTTAACGGATTTTGTCACAGCCCCTTTTGTGTTGCGGAGTGGTGAGGTAAAGAGGATTAAAACAATACAACCGAGCTTAGCTCGAGGGAAATTAACCCCTTAAATACCTTTAAACCAGCCTGTCGGCTGTAGAAATGCAACTCATCCGAGAAATTTTAAAATTCAAAAATTTCCCACCTTCTCCTGCCGGAGCAAGGTCAAGACCGGCCTGCGGCCCTTCTCAACGTCTGGGGAGGCGAGTGTTTGCGGCGTTGCCCGTTTTTCCGGTGCCGTCAGCGTAGTCTGACAACAAAAAAAGGACTCTCGACGAGTCCTTTTTTCGTAACACATATAACTCAGCCCTCAGAATGCTCTGGATACGCCGAGGGTATAGGTGATGCCTCTTTGTTTTTCTGCCCAGCCGGTGAGGTTGAAGTCGGCGGCCCATGGGTTGTCTTTTGTCATTTTGGATTTCCAGCCGAGTTCAAGGAAGCCGCTGGAGCCTTCCATGGTCGGGGTCGGGGTGTTGAAGTTTCTCCAGCTGGCTCTTGCGTCGCTGTCAAATTCGTAGGCCCAGCCGATGCCTGCGTAGCAGGATTCCTTTTTGTTGATTTCTTTTGTCCATCTTACGCCGAGTCTGGTTCTGTAGGAGTTGATGGAGTCGAAGTCGTAGGAGTTATCTTCCTGGCTGTTATGAATGACTGTGCTGTCGCTTCCAAGGCGGGTGTAGAAGAATTTGCCGTAGTAGTGGAGGGAGGTGTTTTCTCTGGAGACGATTTTGCCAGGGCCTGCTTCGGCTGCGATGTAGGAGGCGTCGCTGTCGTAGGAGGCGTGGATGCCGTCGATGTTTCCTTTGAAGTCACCGGAGAGTCGGCCGGCGCGGATCATGGCTTCGTAGTGGAGGCCGTCGTCTCTGTCTCTGCGGTAGAGGATGCCGCCGCCGGTGTAGTGCTGGTCGCCGTCGCCTCTTGCGCCGTCATCGAGGTGGCTGGTGTAGTCGCTTCTGCCGTATTCGAAGAATGGCATGAGGGTATCGACATAGCCATCTCTTTCGTACTGGCGGGCAAAGCCGAGGTTGGCGGCCATGCCGTTGGTGTCTACGTAGGAGCCTGTTTCGTGGCGGAGGTTGAAGCCGCCGATGGATGCGTACGGGGCGAATCCGCCAGTTTCTTCTCCATAGGCTACCTTCGCCGCTTCAAAGCCCTGTACGGCTGCCGCGTCGGAGCCGTTTCCTATGAGGGCAAGGCCTGCCGCTCTTGTTTCAGCGAAGAGCTTGGTGTCCGGGTTGAGGAAGAGTTCGTCGTCATCCGATACGTTAAGGATGAGGTTATTTCCGTCATTTTCGATGCTGGTATGACGGGAGAGGTAGTTCGAATCGATGATGGTGCCGTTGATTTCTGTACTTTCAGCCTGGATGCCTTTTGGAGCGGAGAGGAGGGTAATGGCCCCGCCTGCCTTAATTTCTTCGGTATTTTCTGCAAAGGTATGGACGGAGGCCTCGCTGATATAGGATACGTTTGTCACGGTAAGGAGCGCTGAATCAGTTTCTGTATCCTTATCGATGTAGAAATTGATATTCTGGAAATTGGCGAGATTCTTTACGGTAATTCCTTCTGCAGCAAAGTTGAGCGTATTTCCTTCGATGGTTCCGTAGTCGGTCCCGGTAAAAAGACCTCCGTAGAGGCTGGCATCTTCGCCAAAGGTTCCGCCAAGGATATCGACTGTATTCCCGATGATGCTTCCGTCGGCCGCTCCGTAGCCTCCAATAATGTCTCCATTGATTGTACCACCTGCAATGATGATGGTATTTCCACTGCTGCTGTCAGGGTTTGAGATGCCTCCAATAATGTCTCCATTGATTGTACCGCCTGTAACGATGACTGCATTATCATTGGCATTTCCATCAAGGGCATCACCGCCGACTACATCCTCAGCAATGGTGCCGCCTTGAATGAATACTGTATTTCTTTCAGCGTCTCCGGCCTCCGCTTGAGCGCCGATGACGGCTCCGCCAATCTGGGTACTGCCTCCGATGATGACTGTATTTTCTGCCGCGCCCGTCTTTCCAACGCCGCCGAAAACATGTGTCCCGATGGAGCTTGTCCCCAGGATCGTCACCTTGTTCCCGGAAGCGGATGCCTCCCAGGAATTACCGCCCACGACATTTTCATACGTGGTGGTATCCTTGATTTCAACGACATTGTCATCTGCACTGCCCATTTTTGCAAGGCCGCCGAAAACGACGCCGGACTGCTCTGTTGTTACACCAATCACAGCCCCCGTGACCGTCACATGGTTTCCATTAGCGTCGCCTTCGAGGACGGACTCCCCGCCTTCTACTCCCATACCTGCCGTGCCGCCAGTCATTTCTACTATGTTGTTATTGGCATTTCCGTAATACGTACTGCCGCCTCTGACAAGGTAGTCGATCTGGGCCGCATCGCTGACGTATACTTCATTGGCAATGGCATCGCCTGTGGCATAATAGTTGACCCTGCCGCCGCTCAGATTTCTCACCTCACCGCCGCTTATCGTTGCGATATTTTTTGCGGCGCCTTCGGTCTCGACACGGGTTCCTCCATTTGCCTCATATTCAACCTTTCCATCAATCAGGCCGCCGGCTGCTTTCGTATAGATGGTGCCGCCTGTGATGGTCAGCTCGTTGCTTTCTACCTTGCTGCCGTCCTGATCCGATAATCCGCCGACGGCATAGTTCATCGTGCCGCCTTTAACGGTCAGCTTGTTGGACAAAGCGGTGCCCGTATGGGTGAATCCGCCGATCGCATAACCGGTGTCCTCATTATCCTTCTCTCCAATTGTCGAATCACCTTCGATGGTGAGTTCATTGTTTGATGCGCCCGTCAGTCCATCGCCGCCGGAAACGTTCGTCTTGATGGTGTTTGTCCCTGAAAGTGTTACCTTGTTTTCGGAAGCGGAAGACTCATCGGAAAGACCGCCCATGACATTTTCATACGTGGTGGTGCTGCCCACGATTTTCACAACATTGTTATTGGCCATACCCTTTGCAGAAACGCCGCCAAAGACAGCACCAGACTGCTCTGTTTCTTCACCGATTGCAGCACCGTAGATTGTCACCTGATTCAGGGCAGCCTCGCCCGTCTCCAAAGTGCGTCCCCCTGTCACGCCCCTGATTACAGTGCCGCCCGCCATATTGACGACGTTTTCCTTCGCATTACCGTCGTAGGAAACACCGCCCGTGACTGCGCCGGCGACCTTAGCTGTGTCGAGCACATCCACTGTATTTGTCAGGGCATTTCCCGCGCCTTCTACCGCAACCCCGCCAGTCGCGTTTCCGGAAATATCTGCGCCGGTGTCAAGCGTCAGTATATTGCTTACCGCATTATCCCCTTCGTTCTCTGCCACGCCGGCAGAAACATTTCCTTCCACCGTCGTATTGACCTTTTTCGCCGGATTCGTCACATCCGCTGCCCATGATAAAGGTGCACTGAAACTTCCCAAAGCTGCCAGTATAGACAGACTGAGTAAAATCTTCCCTTTTTTCATTTTTCCCACCTCGATATAAAACTCCCAAATTTCATACCTTCTATTCTTTAATCATACCAAGCGCCAGACCGCTCGCATATTATCCGAAAGTATACTTATATAAGGAAAAAATAAGGAAATGAGAGAAGGAAATGATAAAAACTGGGCAGATGGGAGATGCTCTTGGGAAATAGGAAGGAGAATTAAAACCAATAGACGACCTCGCTAACGCTCGAAGAACCTTTTTAGATTTTAAAGCCCAATGAATAATCAACCCTATCCGCCCGGCATCAGATTTTGGGGCCGGGCACCTTCCCCGTCTGGGAAGGCAAGTGTTAGCGGCGCTTCAATGCTCGGACTGTTACCGCTTTCAAAAGTCAGCGCTCTGTACAGCGAGGGACGAGTTCGGGCGCTCTTTCCGCGAATGTGTTGCACTTTTATTGGCGATTTCTCCTTGTATTTCGTGGTTTATGGACAATATGTCCTGTTTCTTCACGTTACCAAAGTAAAGTAAGAAAAAGCAGATGATTTCAGCGGAAATCATGCTATAATTGTTATACATCTATATGTTTTACGGCATGTGCCGCGCATACGCGCAGTCCCTTTTCGTATGAAACCGGACCCCTGCGCTTAGAAAAAGGAGGAGTCCCCATGGCATTAAAAGAATTCGAATTCGGCTTCGGCCAAACTACTCAGAAAGTCATGCTCCCTGAAGAACATATTTCCGATGTTCTTGAAGGAAATCCTACGCCCGCTTGCGACGTGGAAGAAGCCACACTGGAATGCATGCGCCATCCGATCGGCAGCCGCCCGCTGCAGGAAATCGTCAGAAAGGGCGACAAAGTCTGCATTGTATGCGCTGATATTACCCGTACATGGAACCATTCTGATCAGTTCGTCATCCATATCGTCAATGAACTGAACCGCGCAGAGATCCCGGACAGCGATATCTGCATCCTCTTTGCCCAGGGCACTCACAGAGCGCAGACACCGGAAGAAGATATCCGCGTCGTCGGCAAGGAAGTCGCTTCCCGTATCAAGTTGTACCAGCATGACTGCAAAAACAAGGACGAACTCGTCCATGTCGGCGATACGAAGCTGGGCACTCCTGTCTGGATCAATAAGCATGCAGTCGATGCTGACAAGGTCATCGTCGTCGACGGCATCACCACCCACCTCTTCGCAGGCTACGGCGGCGGCAGAAAGCTGATTCTCCCGGGCGTTGCCGGTGATGAATCCATTCAGATCAATCACTGCAATGCGCTGGGCGCTGAATTCGGCAGCGGCATCAACCCGGCTACCCGTTCCACGCTCCTTGATCGCAACCCGGTTTCCGATGATATGCAGGAAGCTTCCGATATGATCAAACCGTGCTTCCTCGTTCATTCCATCGTGAATGCAGACGGCCAGATCTGCCGCATGGTCGGCGGCGATCCTTACGAAGCATGGCTCGAAGGCACCAAGCTCGTATACCGCATCCAGAAGGTCCCGATGAAGCAGGAAGCGGATGTAGGCTTCGCTTGCGCTGGCGGATATCCGAAGGACGTATCCCTCTACCAGGGCAGCAAGTGCTATGATCCGGCTGACGTCGCTGTCAAGGACGGCGGCATCATCATCGCCATCATGGAAGCCAGCGACATCCAGGAACCGCCGGCATACCTGAACAGTTTTCAGTATGAAACAGAAGCTGACATGGAAAGAGCACTGCGCCATCATTTCACCATTCCATTCTTCGTCGCATTCAACCTCTTCTGCATGACCCACAAATACCACATCATCCTGGTCACCAGGCCCGAAAACTTCGAAGCCATCAAAAAGACCAACCAGACCCCCGTGGCTACCGTAGAAGAAGCCTGGCAGCTGGCGCAGAAAATCCTGAAAGACCAGGGAAAAGACGACTACACCATCACCATCATGCCCCACTGCGCATCTATCGTTCCATTCCTCGCTGATAAATAAGGAAATAAAAAAAGTGTGAGATCCGAAAGGGTTTCACATCTTTTTTCATTTCCCCAAGCCGGACGGAATACGCTCAAATTTCCTGAAATTTGTCAAGATTTCGTCAAAAAAGCGTCCATTCTCCAAAGCCCGCCAGACCGCATCAATTCTTGCAATTTCACCGTTTCTATGTTTGACAGAATCCCTATTTCTGACTATAGTAAGAGAAGACGAAAGGAGGGCGGAAAAATGATACAAGCCTTTAAGCATGATGAGAACAATGTACTTGCAGAAATGTCACTGGAGCAGCTCGATAAGGGCTCGTGGATCAATTGCGCCGCCCCCAGCCAGGAAGAACTCTCGCATCTGAATGAACTGACCGGGATCCCGGTCTATTCCCTGCAGACCGCCCTCGACCGTGAAGAACGTTCCCACGTCGAGCTCGAAGACGATTACATCTTCGTCGTCGTGAATACGCCAGTCGTCCTTGAGACGGATGCCTACGACGCACTGCCGCTCGGCATCTTCATCACGAAGAATTACTTCATCACGGTGTGCCTCGAGCAGAACCTCGTCGTGAAGAAATTCCTCGGGAACACCTTCACATCCTTCAGGACCTACAAGAAGACACGTTTCCTCTTCCAGATCCTCTCCCAGGCATCTTCTTCCTTCCTGTTCTACCTGCAGCAAATCTACAAACAGACCGACGTCATCGAGACCCAGGTCCGCAAATCTTTGCAGAACAAGGAACTCTTCCGCCTCCTCGAACTCCAGAAATCTCTGACGTACTTCAACTTCGCCCTTCATGCGAATGAAAACGTCATGGAACGCCTGATGCGCCTCAGGAACAGCCCTCTTCACTCCCTCCTCAAGATGTATGAGGAAGACGAAGACCTCCTCGAAGACGTCATCATCGAAAATAAGCAGGCATTGGAAATGGCCGAGATCTACACGAACATTCTGATGTCCATGATGGACTCATTCTCCTCTATCATCTCCAACCGCCTGTCCCAGATCATGAAATTCCTGACCTCGGTCACGATCATCCTCGCGACCCCGACCTTGATCTACTCCCTCTGGGGCATCAACGTCCCCGTCCCCTTCGAGAGCTCGCCCTTCGGCTTCGTGGAAGTCACCCTCCTGGGCGTAGCCGTCACCGTTGCCGTCACCTTCGTCCTCTGGAAAAAGAACATGCTGTAAGCGAATAAATCATCCCGCGATTGCGGGATTTTTTTGTGGGGGAATGGTGTATAGTAAAGGAAAAACGAAAGAAGGGAAAATCATGAAAACATACGACATGCGCTTTGACGCAGAGACCATGGCCATGCTGCAGAACCTGAAGGCCAGCGTTCTCAAGAGCATCCGCTCCGATGCCGAGGCCCTGCCATCTTCCGCCTATGGCATCGCAGAAATCATCACCAGCCGCGGCGCGTACGCACTGACCAGCATCATCGAAGTGGCCGATTACTTCGGCGCCCTCGAAGACGTCGCCATGTTCCGGCTCTTTCCCTCCACCGGTAATATGCCCTCCAAGCTCATGAACACAGACATGACAAACATCCCCGTCGAAGAAATGATTCAGGAAATCCAGATTGTCAACGAACATCAGGAACTTTTCCATCTGGGCGTGAAAACCTACGACGTACAAGTCACACGCGGGATTATCTTCCTCCTGCAGAACGGAGGGGAAATCTCCTTCGAGAAAAACATATGGTTCTCCGAAATGATCTCCATCCACAAAGGAACCCCTCTCACAAACCAATTCATCCCCATCAGCGAATTCGAAGAAGACTGGACCGATGACTACGTGGGAAAATGCGAGAGAGAAACGATAAAGATTTGAGGGAGTGAGTGAAGAAAACCATACGACCAGACTAAGGGTTATAGGACAAAACGTGTTGGTAAAAATTTATATTATGCTTGTATTAAGGGCTGAATACGGGGCATACTGAAATACGCCCGAGTTGCACTGTAATCCATCTCATCACAATTAGCTGGAAGCGTAAAAGCGCC
>PPYF01269073.1_pt1 | contig 20341 bp, 14 predicted proteins | sample 1559871 | NCBI WGS metagenome assembly PPYF01 (sample SAMN08240021, study PRJNA423297) | Human gut metagenome, whole genome shotgun sequencing project. | reverse complement strand
GCGTTAGATAATATCTCTTTCTCCGGGGAAGAATTGCAGGAGATAGAGAACATCTTAATATAACGTGAATCGTATCCGATTGTAGAGACGGGGCGTGCCCCGTCTCTACAGCCTGTACAAATTTTTGAATAAATGAAACCGTTCTTATATCAAGTAGCGTCTCTTTTTTACGAGAAATGGGGGGCGGAGGTCAGTCGTCTGGCCTTTGTTTTCCCAAACCGGCGTACGGGGCTTTTCTTCCAGAAATATCTCTCGGAGGTAGCCGATATTCCCCTTTTCTCTCCGACAATCCTTACGATCAACGATCTCTTTATCCAGTTGAGCGGAAAACAATCCGCCGACCGGATCAGTATGCTTTTTACCCTGTACGACATCTACATCCGCCAAAGCGGTTCCACCGAGACTTTCGATGAATTCCTGTATTGGGGCGAGATGTTGCTCAACGACTTCGACGATATCGATAAGTACATGGCAAATGCCCGCATGCTATTCAGTAACGTGACGGACCTACGGGAGATAGAGAATGATTTCGATTTCTTAAGTGATGAGCAGATCGCCGCTATCCGTAGTTTCTGGTCCAGTTTTTATCCCCGGGGCGATACGCCGAACCAGCAACAGTTCTTGGCGGTCTGGCAAGTGCTATACGATCTCTATGAGGAATTCCGTGCGACCTTGGCCGCCGAGGGAAAAGGTTACGAGGGCATGATCTTCCGGGAGGTCGTGGAAAGCATGGAACGGGGCGAGTCTCCGGATTTACCTTACGAGCGAATTGTCTTCGTCGGTTTGAACGCCTTGTCCGTATCGGAAGAACGTTTCTTAGCCCAGTTGCAGAAGCGGGAGATAGCGGATTTCTATTGGGATTATGTATCCGATAAGGTAACCGATCCGGATAATAAGGCTTCTTACTTCGTCTCCCGTAACCTGAAGAGCTTCCCTTCCTCGATGAAATTACCCCCCGAGGAGAAGATAAAGACCGAGATTGAGGTGATCGGCATCCCTTCTGGTATCGGGCAGGCCAAGCACGTCTACACCCTGTTGAGCGATTGGTGCAAGGAAGCGGAGATGAGTTCGGAAGAAGCCCTGCGTACGGCGGTGATCTTGCCCGATGAACATCTGCTGATCCCGGTGCTGAACGCCATACCGGAGCAAATCCGGCGTATCAACGTCACGATGGGTTATCCCTTGGCGGGAACCCCGGTCGCCTCGTTGATCGAGTATATCTTGGCGTTGCAGAAGAACGTACGCTACATAGACCGGAATCCGTTGTTCTATTTCCGTGACGTGCTGCCGGTATTGAACCATCGCTACATCCTCTCCACCTCACCGGAGATTATTTCCTCCTTGGTGAAAGAGATCACGGAGAACAACAAGATCTATATCTCGCATACGGAGTTAGGGAAAACGCCTTTGCTAGAAATCCTGTTCACGCCGGTGACCGGGGTGGAGGCCTTCTCGGATTATCTGATCAAGGTGTTGGAAGAGCTGAACAAGGTTATGTCCGCCCTTTCCGATGAGGAAGAGGAGGACGCACCCCAGCGGACGAACGATTTGGAGCAAGAGTTCATCTTCCATTATTTCACCACGGTAAACCGCATGAAAGAGGTAATGAAAGACGCTCGTATAGAGATGAAAATAGATACCTTCTTCCGCCTATTGAAGCGGGTGACTGATACCATTACGATCCCCTTCCACGGCGAGCCGCTTTCCGGCCTCCAGATTATGGGTGTGCTCGAGACCCGTGCCTTGGATTTCGACCGTCTGATTATCTTATCCATGAACGAGGGTATTTTCCCGCAACGGAAAGCGGCGAACTCCTTTATCCCTTATAACCTACGCAGGGGTTTCGGGTTGCCTACCTACGAGCATCAAGATAGCGTATGGGCCTACCATTTCTATCGTTTGATAGAGCGTGCCAGCCACGTGAGCCTTTTATACGATACCCGCAGCAACGGATTGCAGACGGGAGAGGTAAGTCGCTTTGTCCACCAGCTGCATTATCATTATGAGGTGCCGATGCGAGATAAATTGGTGGTCTATAACGTATCTTCCTCCAAGACCCCGCCATTGGCCGTGCCGAAAAGGGAGGATATCATGCGCCGTTTAGACGCTTACCGGAAAGGGGGGAGCAAGGCGATCTCGGCGAGCGCTATCAATACGTATCTGGATTGCCCGTTGAAATTCTATTTTTCCGTCGTGGAAGGCATTCGAGAGGAAGAGGAGGTGAGCGAGACGATCGAGAGCGATGTATTCGGAAGTATCTTACATAAAGTGATGGAGGAGCTTTACAAGCCGTTCCAAGGGAAGATGGTTACCGTGGATTTGCTGAAAGCGATCCGTAAGGATACGGCCTTGCTTACCGGAGCTATCGCCCGGGCTTTCGCCAGCGAGTTTTTCAAGACAGAGGTGGTTCGCTCCCTTACCGGACAAAACTACCTGATCGGCGAGATGATCCGCAAATACGTGGAGAAAATCTTGGAGCGTGACGGCAAGCTGACCCCTTTCGTTTACATCGAGTCCGAGCGTAAGATAAACGGTCTGATCAGCCTTTCCGACTATTCCGAGATCCGGTTGAAAGGCTTTATCGACCGTGTGGACGAGGTTCGCGACGCTATCCGTATCATCGATTACAAGAGCGGTAGCGGAACTACGACTTTCAGTAGTATCGAGAGCCTATTCAACAAGGAGGAGAAAGATCGTGCGAAAGCCGTGATGCAGGTATTCATGTATTGCTGGATGTACGCCCATCTCACCGAGAACAAAGGAAAGACGATACAACCGGGCATTTATTACGTCCGTTCCCTTTTCGCCGATCCGTTCGACCCATCGGTCTACCACCGTATCGAACGGGGGAAGTCGGAGAAGGTAGAGGATTTCTCCGGTTATGCCCAAGCGTTCGAGGAGGGGCTGCGGGGCTGCTTGGACGAGATCTTCAATCCGGAAATTCCCTTTACGCAAACCCCTACGGGGAAGGCTTGTTCTTATTGTCCATTTAAGGGTATTTGCGGTAAGTAGCATTTGTCCCGGTACTTCAGGGAGAGTACCGGAGTACTCCTTGCGAAGTACTGTGGTATTTCTTCGGAGAGTACTGGAGTACTCCTTACAAAGTACTGCAGTACCTCTTAGGCAGTACTACAGTACTTCTTGGGAAGTACTGAGGCGAGGCTTACTGATGAGGAAGCAATTCCACTATCTTTTCCAAAAAGATCTGATCAGTCTCATCGAAACTATCCGGTTGATCACTGTCTATATCAAGGACAGCGATTACCTTATCCTCCCATATCACGGGAACTTTTTTAATCCGTAGTTCCTCTGCCATATTTAAACTATTATAAGGTCGCGAATATAAAGAATAAATCGAAATATCCGTATCTTCGCGGCATGACAAAACAAAATTCTCCATTGGTATTAGGGACCGAGCCTATCGGTAAATTACTTACGCAATATGCGATTCCTGCGATTATCGCAATGACAGCTTCTTCTTTATATAATATGGCCGATAGCATTTTTATTGGCCATGGAGTGGGGGCGTTAGCGATTTCCGGCCTAGCCTTGACCTTTCCGTTGATGAACTTGGCGGCCGCCTTCGGTTCGTTGGTGGGAGTCGGTGCCTCTACGTTGGTTGCCGTGAAGCTGGGGCAGAAAGATTATGAGGGGGCGAATAAGGTATTGGGGAATGTGTTGATCTTGAATGTGGTTCTGGGCGTCGCTTTCACGATCGCTTTCTTGTTCTTGCTTGATCCCGTGCTGTACTTTTTCGGTGCTAGTGAGAACACGATCTCATATGCCCGTGATTATATGCGGATTATTCTGTATGGCAATGTGGTTACGCATATGTATCTGGGATTAAACGCGGTCTTGCGCTCCTCGGGGTTCCCGAAGATGGCGATGTATGCTACGTTAGCGTCGGTCGTTATCAATTGCGCCTTGAATCCGTTGTTTATCTTTGGGTTTGGATGGGGTATCAAAGGGTCGGCTTGGGCGACGGTGATCTCGCAGGTGATCTCGCTTACCGGACAGTTGATCCATTTCTCGAGACCGAAACAACTCCTTCATTTCAAGAAAGGTATTTATAGGCTGCGCTCGGAGATCGTGAAAGGCATCTTGTCGATCGGTTTATCTCCGTTCTTGATGAACCTTTGTTCCTGCTTGATCGTGATCCTTATCAACCGGGGATTGAAAGAGCATGGGGGAGATATGGCGATTGGCGCTTATGGTATCGTGAACCGTATCGCTTTTCTTTTCGTGATGATTATCATGGGATTTAATCAGGGTATGCAACCGATAGCCGGTTATAATTATGGTGCCCGACTCTATTCCCGGGTGACGGACGTGACCCGGCTGACGATGCGCTGGGCGGTAGGAGTGGCTACGCTGGGGTTCTTGCTTTGCCAGTTGGTGCCGTCGTGGATCGTCCGTATGTTTACGAGTGACGGGGAGTTGATCAGTGCCGCCTCTTATGGCCTGCACATCGTCTTCGCCGTATTCCCGATCGTGGGCTTCCAGATGGTGGCGACTAACTTCTTCCTTTCCATCGGCATGTCTAAGAAAGCGATCTTTCTCTCCTTGACCCGGCAGATGCTTTTCTTGATACCCTGTTTAATCCTCCTCCCCCCGTTATTCGGAACTCTCGGTGTCTGGATCAGTATGCCTATCGCCGATACGGTGGCGGCGATCGTGACGGCGATCGTGCTTGTGAAACAATTTAAACAATTCAAATATGGAACATAACGTGATATTACCTGCGGAATGGTATCCGCAAAGTGCCGTGCAGCTTACGTGGCCGCATGAGAATACGGATTGGGCCCCGATATTGGACGAGGTGATTCCTTGCTTCGTGGCTATCGCCAAGGAAGTGATCAAGCGAGAGAAGTTATTGATTGTCTGTCCGGACGAGACCGCCGTACGTGAACAATTGGGTGAGGTTGATTACGACCGTGTCATTTTCCGTGAGATGGATACGAACGATACGTGGGCACGGGATCACGGGGGAATTTCCGTCTTCGATGAGGGAACGCCCATGCTTTATGATTTCGTGTTCAATGGCTGGGGAATGAAGTTCGCCGCCAATCATGATAATCTGATTACCCGTAACCTTTGTCATATGAAGACCTTCTCCGGTGAGGTGGTGCCCGCTAATATGCAACCTTTCGTGCTGGAAGGCGGTAGTATCGAATCGGATGGGAAAGGTACGTTGATGACTACCGTTGAGTGTCTGGCATCCGTAAACCGTAATGAGTATTTGCAACAGGAGGAATTGGAACGTTATTTGAAAGACGTATTTGGCTTGGATCGTATCCTTTGGATTACCAGCGGTTATTTAGCCGGAGACGATACGGATAGCCACGTGGATACGCTCGCCCGTTTCTGTAGCGAGGATACGATCGCTTATGTCCGTTGCGAGGATGAGGAAGACGAGCATTATGAGGAATTGAAGGCGATGGAGGAGGAGATCAAGGAGTTTACTAGGGCGAATGGGGAGCCTTATCGTCTGATTCCACTTCCGATGGCCGATAAGGTGGAATGGGAAGGGGAGCGCTTGCCCGCTACCTACGCTAATTTCCTGATCATGAATGGGGCCGTATTGGTTCCGTTCTATGACTCACCGAAAGATGAGATCGCTAAAGCGGCTTTGCGGGAAGCGTTCCCGGACCGTGAGATCGTGGGTATCAATTGCCTTCCGCTTATCAAGCAACACGGTTCCCTGCATTGCGTGACGATGCAATATCCGGAAAGCTTTATCGAATAATAACTACAACCAATTAAATATGAAAGTAGGATTAATACAACAAAAGAATACCGCTGACAGAGCGGCGAATATAGAGAAGCTAAAGGTAAATATCCGTAAGGCTGCCCGGGAGGGAGCGGAATTGGTCGTCTTGCAAGAACTGCATAACGGCCTGTATTTCTGCCAGACGGAAGATACGAGCATGTTTGACTTGGCAGAGACGATCCCCGGCCCATCGACGGAAACCTTCGGTGCCTTGGCGAAAGAATTGGGTATCGTCTTGGTGCTTTCCCTTTTCGAGAAGCGTGCCCCGGGCCTGTACCATAACACGGCCGTCGTCTTGGAGAAAGACGGTACGATCGCCGGGAAATACCGCAAGATGCATATCCCGGATGACCCCGCTTATTACGAGAAATTCTATTTTACCCCCGGTGATTTAGGCTTTGAGCCTATCGATACCTCTGTGGGGCGTCTTGGTGTGTTGGTTTGCTGGGATCAATGGTATCCGGAAGCAGCCCGTTTGATGGCTATGCGTGGCGCCGAGATGTTGATCTATCCGACCGCTATCGGCTGGGAAAGTAGCGATACGCAGGAAGAGAAGGACCGTCAGCTGGGTGCGTGGGTGACCATACAGCGGGGACATGCCGTGGCGAACGGACTCCCGGTCATTTCCGTAAATCGTACCGGGCATGAGCCGGACCCTTCGGGGCAAACGGGCGGTATCCGGTTTTGGGGAAACAGTTTTGCGGCCGGTCCCCAAGGTGAGCTATTAACCGTATTCCCGAATGACGAAGAGGAGGTACGTGTGATAGAGATCGACAAGACCCGTAGTGAGAACGTGCGTCGTTGGTGGCCTTTCTTCCGGGATCGCCGTATCGATGCGTTTGGTGGTTTGACAGAACGATTTTTAGTATAATGACCGAATACACGCAAGAAGAGGCCGTCTTCCGCATGAACGAAATGGGGAAAGCGGGACGGCCTTTTCTTTTTATCATTGATTATAAACGAGAGCGGATCTATGTGGAGAGTCCGGAAGAGATCGCTCCCTCCGAGTTATTGTACGATTTGAACGGCTTTACGAATACAAATCACGAATGTAACTTGCGGGATTCCTCTCATCTTATATCCGGAGAACCTGTTGAATGGCAGCCCTCGTATGTTTCTTTCGAGGAGTATGTCCATTCATTCGAGACCGTTTCCCGGCATATCCATGCGGGTAATTCTTATTTGGTAAACTTGACATGCGCTACTCCGGTATATACGAACCTCTCCTTGAAAGATATCTTTTACCATTCCAAGGCGATGTATAAGCTTTGGATGCGGGATCGTTTCGTGGTATTCTCGCCCGAGATATTCGTGCGGACGCGGGATGGTCTCATCTATTCGTATCCCATGAAAGGTACGATTGACGCTACGCTGCCCGATGCCCGGAGACGTATCCTCGATGATCCCAAGGAAGCAGCGGAGCATGCCACGATCGTGGACTTGATCCGGAATGACTTGAGTATCGTAGCCTCCGAGGTTTGTGTTCCCCGGTATCGTTATATCGATGAACTGCGTACGCATAACGGAAGTTTGTTGCAGGTCAGCTCTGAGATAAGAGGCCGGTTGCCGGAAGGATGGAACGGCCATGTCGGGGAGATTTTGTTCAGCCTCTTGCCTGCCGGCTCCATCACGGGCGCTCCCAAGAAAAAGACCTTGGAGATCATCGCCGAGGCGGAAACCTATGAGCGGGGCTTCTATACGGGGGTGATGGGGTATTTTGACGGCCAAGATTTAGACAGCGCCGTGATGATCCGTTTTATGGAACAAGTCTCTCCCCATTCGTTTGTTTTCAAGAGCGGTGGGGGAATCACCTCTAAAAGTGATGTGAGATCGGAGTATAACGAAATGAAACAAAAAGTATATGTGCCCATCTATTGAGACCTTATCAGGAAGTCCGTTTGTGGAGACGATCCGTATCGAGAAGGGACGGATACATAACCTTCCGTACCATAATGCCCGGATGAACCGTACCCGCAGGGAGCTATTCGGAGCGAGAGAAGAAATTGATCTCGCAGGTTATATTCATCCGGGGCCTCATCAAGAACGTACCAAATGCCGGGTGGAATATACCCGCGAGGTCTTACAGGTAGAATACGTTCCTTACCGTATGCGTCCGGTTCATTCCTTGCGATTGGTTACATGCGATGAGATCGATTATTCCTATAAGAGTACGGATCGCCAATGCTTAAATGATTTATTCGCCCAACGAGGGGGACATGACGATATCCTGATCATCCGTGACGGTTTGCTGACCGATACTTCCATTTGCAATGTCGCCCTTTGGAATGGCACCTCTTGGATCACTCCCGCACGCCCTTTGTTATGTGGTACGATGCGTGCTTACTTATTGGATAAAGGCTTGGTACAGGCCGGGGATATCCCGGTAGAGGATCTGCCTAAGTATACCCGGATCCGTCTGTTTAACGCCTTGATCGGGTTCGGCGAAATCGATGAGATCACACGTATATACGTATGACACTACGCGAGTATCGGCGTGGCCCAGTGCCTATACAGGTAAGGGGTTACGCCGATATCTGTGTGGTCTCTTACCTGTATAGGCATGAATCAAGGTGTTTCCTAGAACAATATATCCACCTCCATATTGCTGATCCATTCTACGGGACGGCCGGCCACCTTATTGCAAGTGACGGCGAATTTCAAGGGGAGGATAATTCCCAACGGGATGCGTAACCATCCCGGCATATTGAAATTATGGACACCGATCAGGGAACCTAGCTGGATACCGACCGAGGGAGCTACCAAGAAACGGGTCTCGTCATTACGGCGGTCTATACCCATCTCGAAATAACTATACAGGCCGAGGAAACGTTTCGGGGAAACGAATATATCCATGTTATAATTGGCGCCCGCCTTCACGTTCCAGTTCTTGATCGTGTAGGAGGAGGAAGGGGCGTGCATATAATAACCGGAGATCGTAGGGGATACCCAATGAGCGATGTCGCCCAGCTCCATGATCATGCCTTTCCCTTTCCCGAACTTATGCCAATTGATCATGCTGACGTTCAAGCGACCGCCATACGTCATGACACCATCCCGGTTGCTATGGATCGGCGTGCCGATCAGGAACATGAAGGAGTTGGCTACCCTCGACCGGATAAAGTTGCGGGTAAAAGGCTCTTGTACGATCAGCTGTAGCTCATCCTTGCGGTCGGCGACGGAAGCTTCCAAGGGGACGTCATCCAAATTCGTCCCGAAGGGGATCGGGAAATCCTTGATTACCGGGAAACGATCGTAGACGAACTGAGGTAGGTCGTCTCGTTCGGAAGGGATCTCGTTCAAGATATTCTCGTCTGATCCTTCCAAGGCATTCTGGTAGGCTTTCCAGACTTCTACGATAGACTCGCAGGTGGCGGTCACGACTTGGTAGAATACCTTCGTCTCCCGCTCGTAGCTATCGCCTTTCTCCAAGGAATAAGGATGTTTCTCCGTTACCCGGATATGCCGGTAATCATCGGCCTCGTTGTACTCCATCATGTTTTGGTTCAGACGTTTATCGCCGTAAGCACTCCATGTCTCGCCTTTTAGGTTAGCGGTCTGTACGGGGATGGTATTGTAGAAATCGTGCAGGCTCTTATTGTTGGATACGGCGGAGGCGGAGAAGCCCCTACGTACCATTTGGTGTCCGGAGGCGAAGGAGTCTTGTAGGAAATGCTCGGCGAAAGCCTCGTACATCGTGGCGTAGAACATAAGGTTGCTCGCCATTCGCGTATCTCCTTTACACATCTCTTTGCCTGCCTCTTGTGCTAGATAGATGGCGAAGATGTGGATGCAGAAATACTTGCTCATGGAGGGCAACTGATTTAATTTATCGAAGACCTTGTTTACTTCCGAGGGGCGTTGAAGGCGGCGGATCAGCTCGGGGTCGATCATCTTCAGATGCTCGTTCAATCCCTTGCCATAGGCGTAGAAGTGGGAGAGGTCCTTGATTGCTAGGATACCGTAAGCCAGATTGATGTCGAGCAACTCCTTGCTGTTGGCTCCGGTGAGGAACTCGTTCATGGCTTGTGTCTCCAAAGCCAGCGTACGGTTCGTCTTGGAGAAATGGGTCTGCAGGCCTGTCTCCAAGAGCATGGGATTTTCCACATGGTCGCCGGCCAATCCGCAAAGCGTACCGTAGGTCACGATATTCGGCAACTGCGTCAGCTCATTCATGGCGTAGGCGTTCGAGCCGGGCATATGCGACATGTTGAGGATCTGCAGCAAGGCGCTATCAGCGACGGCCTCGTTGGGGAAGATCCCATTTTCCACCAGATAACGTGGGAGAAGGCTCATGGCACGGTCGCCGATCTTACGATGCTCGGCGAAATCCCATGCGAAGGCCGAACTTGTTATTGCGCTGATACCCATAAGTAGGCATCCGCGGTGAAGAAGTTGTTTAATAGTGTTTCTCTTGTTCATATCTATACTTGTTTATAATTATCTGAATAACTCAAGCGCGAACTTCAATCCGACGCTTTGATACTTGAACTTCTCGAAGCCTAGGAAAAGCGCTATATGAAAAAGGTCGCTACCGATACCATACCCGAGCTCGCTGTAATTCGGCAATACGGGAGTCCATAGCTGGCTGAGGTAGAAACGTTCGGACACGAGGTATTTATGCGCCTTGGGATTGGGCTTGAGGAATCGCAATAGAATGAATGGGCTCTCGTACATGAGGTGCCCTTGAATATATTTGTCGGAGGCATTGCACCAATCCCCACCTAGATTATGAAAGATCCCGCCAAACCGGTCGCCCCAAGGCTCGGGGAAATAACGTTTGGCGAAATAGCTGAAATCGGCGAAGTACATGTTATGCTGGTTAAAAAAGAGTCCACCGCTTAGATTGTAACTCAGTCGTTCGGATAAGCCCAGCCGTACGGTCTGGTTCATGCCGGCCTCCATCCGCCAATAATTTCCCGTACAGCCGAGCAGGTCCGGTATGCTTCGTGCCAGCTCGATCCGGAAGGTCGGGTAATGGGAATGCAGGTACTCTTTCCGGTAGCCGTCCATCCAGTAATATTGCCGGGGCGTGTAGGTAAGGCCGATAACCGGGGTGAACTCATTATGATCCTTAATATCCAATCCGGTATCCTTGCTCTTTTTCACGGGCGTACGATGGTGGTATGCGAGTCCGGCCGAGAGCCGGAAGCCGTTCATCAGTTCTATCTGGTTCATCAGCTTGGCATAGTAGTGCTGGAAATACTTCAAGTTGAGATCGTCGAAACGGATTGGGGTATCTTTTAGGATCTCGTTGATCTGGTGGATCACTTCGGAGGAATAGCTTTGGTTGTCATTGGCTATCGTGAGGTTGAGGATGCCTTGACGCTCGGGGTGATACTCCCAGTCGGTTGTTAGCCGTAGGCGTAGCTCTTTCTCCTTGAATAGGAAACCGATCTCGGGGTGGAAGCGTAGCTGACGGTCATGCTCGAATGTCTTACTGATACGTGCTTCTTGCTTATAGGTGATCCCGTTGCTTCCGAAAGATAGCTGGAACGGGTTGAGAAGGCCGGAATACTTCACACGAGTACTCTTGTAATCCCTGTTGACCGTGCTGGTGAGCCGCTCGCCGAGTTGGAGGTAGCGAGTGAGAGCGCTGCTGTCCGCTTCCGTCCTCACCACGTTCGTTCCGGTGGTGTACAAGGCTTTCTCGTCGGTAGTGAGCGGCTTGTCCCTCCGGCTGTTCCAATAAGTGCTGTCTTGGGTAAAGGAGAGTGTGTCGGAGGTGATCGTATAGTATTGGGTTTGATCGAGCGAGTATAATTTCCTGCTCTCATGGTCTTCCTCTACCCAAGAGATCGATTTATAGCGGAAAGCGGCGTGGATGTCGCTCTCTATCCGGTTGCCTAGGGCATGGTAGCAGACTTGCAGGTCAGCCTCTTCCGGGAGGATGAAATGCTTCTCGTCACGGTTGAAACGTATGCTTAGGTTGAACTCGGAGAAAGAGGAGTGCCCTTGTATCTCGATACGGTCGATGGTCCAGAGTTCGTCGGTTACGTACAGGTTTCCGGATAGTAGTTTCTGGCTCCATTGGCGAGGGGTGAAACGGATGTTATACACAGGGATGCCGGAGATCGTGTCCGTGCCTTCCTGCCGAAACGTGTAATATTTGAAAGCATCGGGCGAGAGTGGCATGATCATTCCCTTATTGTAGATCGTGGGGGAGTAGACGTTCAAGTTGACGAACGAGGCTATCTCCTTGTAATGCCTTCCGGCGGCGAGATGGCTGCTGTTGATGGCTACAATCTCGTTGCGATAATGGTTGGGAGCGTCGTAGCGGGTGAGGCCACTCATCTCGAAGAAGGCATCGCGGGGATGACGCTCTATCGGGAAGACCAGATAGGCGTATCGTAGCAGCTTGTTCTTCCGGGGAACGTGCGTACGGCCTTTCACGTAGGTCTCCGCTTCATAGCTCTCGAGGACGTGCTCGTAGATGGGGGCTTGATGGATTACCTGCCGCATGATGGAGTCGGCTCGTGTGACGGGTGTCTTCTTTTGTGCCCGCAGGTCTGAATGGACTAGCGGGCACAGAAGAAGTATGGATAGTAGAATAAGGTGTCCCGTCTCGATCCTCATCCTGTCAATGTATGGCGAAGGTTGGGCATACTAATGCGCAAAGATGGCAGCCGACACATTTTTGCTCGTCTATCACCGGTTTGCGCATAGAGGTGAAACGGATAGCTTGATGTCCACCGTCGTTACAGGAAACGAAACAGCGTCCGCAGCCGAGGCATAGGCTGTTATCTACTGTCGGGCGGTGTATCTGCGTACGTTCCAGTTTCTCGGGGGGTACGATGTTCGGTAAAGCGATACCTATGAGGTCGGATAGGGTTTTATATCCGTTCTCTTGCATGAACAGTCGTAACCCTTCGCATAGATCGTCGATGATCCGGAAGCCGTATTGCATCACGGCGGTACATATCTGTAGGTTCGTGCAGCCTAGTAGCAGGAAATCGAGGGCATCCCGCCAAGTCTCTATACCGCCTATCCCGCTGATAGGCATCTTGCCGGCAGAAGGATCGCTCGCCAGCTCATGTATGAACCGGAGAGCGATAGGGCGCACGGCTTTCCCCGAATAGCCGGACACGCTGCTCAGTCCGCAGACAACGGGCCGGGCCGTAAGTGCTTTCTCATCGATACGGGTGATACATTTGATGGTGTTGATGGCGGCTATCCCGGTGGCTCCTCCTTCGTGGGCGGCGAGCGCCACGGGTGTCATCTGCCCGATATTCGGTGTCATCTTCGCTAGTATCGGCAGATGGGTACCCCGGCGTGTGGCGGCGGTGAACCGGCGTACCAGTTCCGGGCTTTGTCCTACGTCGCTGCCCATCCCTTCTTGCGTCATTTGTGGACAAGAGAAGTTACACTCAATGATATCGGCCCCAGCCTGCGTGGAATATTGGGCAAGCCGTGTCCACTCATCGTCTGTCCGTCCCATAATGGAGGAGATGATTAATTTGTCAGGATAGCGTTGCTTGAGGCGATAGAGAGTATCGAAATTCTCTTCGACAGAGGCTTCCGACAATTGTTCCATGTTCTTGAATCCGATGAAAGGCACGCCATCCACCTCCATTTGGTCGAAGCGGGGGGATACCTCATGGCTCGGATAGAATGATATTGTCTTGAAGCAGATACCGGCCCAACCGGCTTCGAGGGCCCGGACGCATATCTCGTAATTATGGGCTACGGGTGAGGAGGCCAGTATAAAGGGATTGGCGCAGCGGATGCCGCAAAAGTCGATCGCCAAGTCCGGAGACGAAGTGAGGGGAGAACTATCCGTCGGGTTTGGCATATCTTGCAATTGCCGTACGATTTGAGTGATGGATATCGCCCGGTCGGTTCGTCCGCGGAGGCAGGCCTTCTCGCAAGGATGCCCGTCGCAATCCCTGCAGGCTTCCATCTGGTAGGCCCGGAGGATAGCTCCCGCTAGGTTGTCCATTTTACAGGCCCGCAGCAAGCGGCCCGGATCTAGTCCGGGCTTGCATGCCTTTGTGCAGACAGGGGCATCGCATAGATAACAGCGATTCGATTCTTCCGTTAGGAGGCGTTTTCTCTGGAGGAGGTTTGTCTTCATGGCTTCTAACTGTATTATCTCACTACTTTCTGTACTTTCCGGTAACGTTCGGTCACGACCTCCACGGTGTACAGGTGTCCGGGCAGGCTGAAGATTGCTTTTCCGGATACCGCTTGCTGGTGACCAGCCAACGTGCCGTTCATGCTGTAGACGTTGACGGTGGCTCGCTCACGTCACCTCGTACATAGGTGATGTTGTTGATGTCCCACGCCAATACGAAGGGTTTGTCGCTGTTTACCATGAAGGGAAAGGTGTCGGTGCCGAAGCTAATCTTCCGTTCGAGTAGCTTGGGGTAGTACTGGTCACGGAGCGTGTTCGACTTCTCGGCAGTGAGCAGATAGAGGGTGGATGAGAAGGACTCGGCTGTCTCTTCCGGCCTGACGTGCTTGTCCGTGCGTCGTATCTTCGAATAGGATGCGCTGATACCCTGCGAGGTTGTCGCCGTGGTCTGGTCTGTCCATTCCCAAGAACTTTGGTTCTCCAGTTGAAAGAAGGGGAATTTCAAATCCATAAGGCTGATGGCACCTTTGGTCTGACTGTCGGAGATTGTGCCGCTGGTTTCCAGCGTCATGTCGATCCGTTCGGAGTTGAGGCTGAAGTTGACGGACTTGCTGACATTTGGCTCGCTGGCGGTCATGGTGAGGATCTCACGGGCCTCCCAGTCTCCAAGTTTGCTTGGATTGTCTATGCGGAAAGGCTCTAGGTCGAGAGGCACTTCTACTTGTTTGATACTCTGTCGTGTCATGTAAGTATAGCTGAATATGGGCATTCGTACACTCTGTCTCCGGGTGGGGGAGAGGTATTCTAGGTCGCAACGGGTCAGAATGGGTACAGAGTAGAGGGCGATGGCCCGGTAGTCTGCTGTGTCGTTTGCTTCGAAGGTAACGGTGATGGACTCGGACTGGCTTGTTACTTCCTCGTGTTGTTTCTGGAAGGAGTATCCGCCGCCGAATGCTGCCGTGAGTTTATCCGTATGCGGTCCGAAGGAGCATTTTAGATCACTTTTATAGAGTCGGCTCACGGAGTTGCTGGTGCCCGATCCCATGGTGAAGGCAAGGCTTGAGGCTACGCCGAGGTCGCCGAACCACTCGTTATTATCCACTACCGTTGGAGGTGGTCCTTCGATGATGCCGACGAGGCGCACGAGATTGCGTAACTCGCTGTTGCCGAATAAGGCCTTCTCGTCGTTGAAAGAACTACGTCTCTCCACGATCTCGTTAGATCGGATGGAGGCGACGTAGGAGTGCTTGAACCAGTGGTATGGTTGCTGGTTACCCCGCAGTAGATAGATATATTGCTTGTAGTAGAGTCCTCCGCCGGGAGCTGTCTCAGTGGTAGGATCTGCTGCGGTGGCTACGGCCGTGTAGCCGTAGGGCAGGTCAGTGTAGATGGGTGCGTCGGCGGCGAAGCTGTTGCTGCCGGGGTAGAATTTCTTTAGGAAGTGTTCACCCGTCCCTTTGCCATCATAGGAACAGTAGCTGAAGATTAGGGGATTTGAGGACGCTTTGTAGCCATTGGTATTGTCGGCCGCATAGCCTTCGATGTCAGCTTGGATGAGCTTGAGTGAGAAGGTCTTCGAGCGGCCTATGTCGTGGTGTGCGTATTCTTCCCACTTGGAGGGCCATGTGTTATCCTTGCCATATTCGCCGCTGTAGCTGAATGCCTCGAATGCACCGCTCTTGAGTCGGCCTACGATGAGTTTTTCCACGTTCTTTTTCTCGGTGTCGTCGTAGCCGTACCACGAGGTGGCGTCCCAGTGGTCGTCGGGATCGTATTCCATTGATATGCCTGTTGAGCCTTTTAGCTCGATATTATCGTGTCCGGCGTTGCGCACGGTGCCGCACCAGTCCCAGCCGCTGTTCAGCTCGGGGTCGCCGTATTGGTAGACTTGCAGTTTCTTGTTGGTGCGGCGGTGTAGGATGACGCAGATCTTGTCACGGTAGATGGTGGCGGCGAAGTTGGCGTAAGTTTTCCCGTCATCAAGCATACGGGTTTTCTTGTATTCTCCCTTTTTCATATCCACCTCGCCGATCCATATCTGGCCATTGGTATTATTCTTCCAGAGCACATAGAAGCGATTACGGTATACGATGATCTCGGCATCTTGGTATACGCCGAACTCATTGAGACGGATCTCTTTTTTATTGGTTTCACCAATGGTAGATTGCTTCATTGTCTGGGTCTCGCCGTTCACCTCGAAAGCCGTGAGGCATACGGCTGAAGGTCCGTTATTATTTATGTAGACCCCGTAGAGCTTCCCTTGGTAGTATTGTGCGTCGGTGAAGCAGTAATAGGCACCTCCGTCTGATTCGTAATTGTGGAATTCTTTCACCTTATACAGTTCGGGATGTTGGCTGATCTGTGCCTTGACGGTGGTGGTAGAGGCGGTGATAAGCAAAAATACGGCGATCAGCCGTATCGCTTGTGCTTTGAGTGTCGTTCTCATGTATATATCTGTTTAAGAGGTTTAGAAACTGATATTGAATTGTAACTGTACGGACTGCCTCTTGCCGAAGCTCCCGTTTACTCCGAGCGAGATGTTGTCAGCGAGGAAATAGTTCACCCCGGCCAAAGCGTACAGCTTGTGACGGGCGTGGAAAGTCTCGTCGATACGAACGGTATAGTCCTTGCCGGCATATGTCTTGGTGAACTCGTACCGGTCTTTCATCGTGTAGTCCTTGTAGAGGATGCCGGCATAGGGCACGAAATTCCCCAGTGCGTATCCGGCCACCACGGGCACGGTCCACTCTAGGTAACGGCGGTTGAGGCTGAGGTCTCGCAAGGGGATGGTCTTGCCTTGGTAATACACCTCGGTGGTCATGTTATCGCTGTTGGCATAGCGCACGCCGGGTTGGGTAGACATGAAAAAGCGGTCGGTGAAGGCATGGCCGTAACCTAGCCCTCCGCTGTAGATGGGTACCATGTTCTTGCTGAAGATGGTACTGCTTAGGTCGTCATCATCTCGGAAAGTCTCCTCGTGGGTGAAGTTGGTGGTACCGATGCCTGCCCACAGGCTGAGATTGTCCCATACACGATAGGAGAGGCGCAGGGAAATACTGTTCATGATGAGTCGGTGACTTACCGAGTGATTGTCCTCGTCGATTTGTTCGGATGTCCAATTCTCCGGGTTTCCCATCTGCCCATCTTCATCCACGCCAAATGACGTGGTGGAGAGCCAAGGGGTACTGGTATCGTGACTTCCGTTGATCTGTAAGTTGAAACGTTTTTCCCCCGTAGGATATTTGTCTAAGGGGATCAATATATCCGCCTTGGCTTGATAGACAGTAAAAACGGATAAGAGTAGGAGTGTAAAATGTCTCATATCGCTATTTATTTAGTTGAATCATTTACGTTGTTATAATATAGGTTGGCGAAGTACTCGATGGGAGTGTTGCCCGTCACCTCCTTGAATTGGCGGTAGAAAGAGGTACGGGAGGTAAACCCAGCCGTCTTGTATAACTCCTGCGGCTCTTGTGTGAGGCACTTGGAAAATTCCCGTATGAGGTACTCTACCCGATAGATAGCCAGCCAGCGACTGAAGTTCATACCCGTCTGATTGTTCAAGGTAGAGGATAGCCGGGTACGGTTCGTGCAAGCGAGGTTGGCCAACTGGCACAAATTGAACTGTGGATCGAGATAAGGCTTCTTATCCTCCATGATTTGTAAGATGCGGGCATATAGCCTGCGTTCGATTAGGGATGGCTTTTGCTTTTCTTCCATATTGGTACTGTCTTAAGTAACCCGCATAAGAGGGACTTGCGAGGTCAAATATAGACAGTCCCATTTGGTAAATCAAGGGATGAGAAAAGATGCGAACGTATTGAAACTTGATCCGAACGATCTGGTACACCAAAGGCCGTAAAGCCCCTGCATCAAAGGCTAGACACGTACTTTAACAGATTATTTGCCGGTCTCTTTTCGTACGTTTCTGTATTGGTTGGGCGTAAGTCCGGTGACTTGCCGGAACTGCCGGAAGAAGGAGGTTCGGGAGGTGAAGCCTGATTCGGAGGCTAGTGCGGTGATGTCGCTGTCGGGACGTAGGGCGACGAGCGAAAGGAGGTGGTGTACCCTGTATTCAGCCAGCCAACGACTGAAGTTCATTCCCGTCTGCCTATTGAGGGTGGTGGATAGTTGTGTTCGGTTAGTACCCACTAGACGGGAGAGGGTCACAAGGTCGAGATTAGGATTTAAGAAAGGCTTTTGCTCTTTCATAACTGATAGGATTCGTTGATATAGGAGATTATCAGCTTTTGTTGTGACCTCGGTGTTTGCCTCTGAATGATCTGGTAACTTTATTTGTGGCCGGGAGATTAGCGGAAGTGGATCGTGTATTAGCAACCAAGCTGCATGATGGCTTATCAATAAATCGAATAACTGGCGTAGGCGATGGCGATGATTTCTCCACCAAAGATATCCTCCGGTTAGGATAGCCATGAGTAAAATAATGATTCCGGTTAGGATATACTGGATGAGCCGTGCCTGTTCCGCCTCCATCTTCTGACTTTTTAAGCGGGTGGATAATAGTTCGTTTTGTAGGCTTTCGCTGATCATCTTTCTGCGTATGTTCATTTGCTCTTGGGCATAATGGGATTGTAGGGAGTCAGCCCGGTTTGCCTGTTGGATGGCTTCCGATTGATTTCCGGTCGTATAATAGCATTCGGACAACATACGTGCCACACGCACCTTATATTCCTCGATATTGTCTTTGTTCCTCAAGAGAGGCGTGGCGACATTATTGAATGAGACTCTGTCTAATTCCTCCAATACGGATAGTGCCTCTTTGTTTTTTCCATGTTTCCGGAGAGAGACGGCGTATTCCATGAAGAGTTGATATTGCAGATAGCTGATCGTGTGTATTTGGTGTTTCGCCTGAAAGTGGCGGATATCGGTAATGCATCGTTTGGTCCATTCCTCCGCTTCGGCGGTCTTTCCCGTACGGCTTAATGCTATAGCTTTTACTAAGTGAGGAGAGCTTATCACTTTATATTTCAAGTTCACCAATGCTGAATCCGCATAGATGAGTGCTTGGGGATATAATCCACAGTGTATATGATTTGGCGGGTTGCCAGCAAAAGCGAGTCATTCCCTATTTCTTGGGCATGGGTTTCTATCTCTTCGCATAGCTGGTCGTTCAAGCGACCGCTCAACAAAGAATAATCATTCAGTTGCGCTATTTGCTGATCCAATTGCTGCTTGGGTGGAAGAAGAGAGTGGGAGTCGCAGGCGTAAAGGACTGACAGTAGGAATATGTAAAGTATGCTTGTTTTCATGATGTCATAGTTTTATTTGTAATTCCAGACCGAAAAAAGGCTGGGTATTTTGTTGAAGGTAAGATCTCGTGCTGGCTGAATAGCGAGTGGGGCGTAAATCGGCGAGGTTGTTGGCAAAGAATGCCAGCGTGATGTGCTCTCCGAAAGCTTTGTTTACCCGAATATTCAGCATACCATATGGTTTATAAGAGTTTGGTAGGAATCGTTCCGGTGCGGTGGTGGAGAGTAAAGGCGCAAAGGCTGGATCCTCTTTCTGTGCCTCGGTGAACGGATGTATGATTCCGTCTGTTCCACACCAATATAGGGGCCATACATTCTCGCCAGTGCTACCGTTGTAGAGCGTACGATATTTATAGAGCCATATCATTTGCCACGTAAGGGTAGTGACCAGTCCGATTCTGGGGATGCGGGTGATGAAACGGAAGTTCGTGGAGATGATCTCCGAACGACTTTCATTTCCCGGTCCGCCTTGCCTGTCGTAAAAACCTACGTAGGGGTATTCTGTTTTATCTGTGTACTGGATCGGCCAGATCCCGTTAAGGGCCGTATTCTTTTCTCGTACATATAACCAAATCCCGTCTACGATTAGGGAGGTACGCAAGGGTGAGAAAGTCCCGAGGTCCGCTACCATCTCAATCCCATGTTTCTTCCTATGGAGTGTATTGACTGGTACAGATACCGGCGTGTAACTATATTTCTCTTGATAAGGGACAGCCTTACCGTTCACCCATACCTGTCCATCTTTGTATTCAGGACGAAGTTGGGCGGTTGATAGATAATCATATTCCCGATAGCTGAACGGAATATATTGCGCCGAGGAGGAAAAGCCATCCGTTTGTTTCTCGAAAAAAACGGTCATGTCTAGTCGGATGGCCGGAGTCTTCCCTATAAGGCCAACCTCTATCTTTCGATTTACGGTAGGTTTTAATTTCATATTTCGTTCCATTCCGGGGGCATGTGTCGTGAGAATACCAAGGGTGTTTCCACTTTCATTGCTATCATTATAATAGAAAGAGACCTTATCATTATAAATAGCTTCCGGGTAGAGTTTTTCCAATGTCGGCATGAAACTGATCCATCCGACCCCGGCTTTTAAACTCAATGTATAGCCGGAGGGAGAGGAGCAGAGAGACCATAAGAGATTCAGGCGAGGTTCTGTCTGATAGATTAAGGCATAATCCCGGCTTTTCAATCCTTGATTTCTTAATCCGGCTTCTACATGGAGGTTGG
>PPYF01437808.1_pt1 | contig 20359 bp, 11 predicted proteins | sample 1559871 | NCBI WGS metagenome assembly PPYF01 (sample SAMN08240021, study PRJNA423297) | Human gut metagenome, whole genome shotgun sequencing project. | reverse complement strand
CCCCAAGCCCCACCCCTCCCACTTCAAAGCGTTTCGTGTTTATCGAATCCCTTTTCGTCAATGTCCGGAGCGCCCTTTACGGGGCGTTCTGTTTTTCCGTAAAAAAGGGGGGAAAGCTTTTCTTTAGAAAAGCTTTCCCCTTCCTCATACGGTTATCGTGCTAAGGCTGATCCGCTTTACCTGCGTCCGCGCGCTACGATCCCCATGAGGGCATAGGTAAGACGGGCGGCGGCGAAATCGGAAGCGTGCATTCCGGGCACCGGAGCCAGCTCCACGACGTCGAACCCGAGGACATCCCGTCCGGACAGCGTCCGTTCCGCAATATCGAGCGACTGATACCAGCCGAGCCCGCCGGGCACGGGCGTTCCCGTCGCGGGCATGATCGACGGATCGAGGCCATCCACGTCGAAGGTCAGATACACCTGGCGGGGAAAATCCGGGGGGAGCAGTGATTCGGGAAGGCCGCTGCGGGCAATGGATGCCGCATCATGGAATGTGACGCCGTGTTCCTTGCGTGCCTCCGCTTCGTCAAGGCACATGGCCCGCACGCCGAACTGGGCCAGCGGCAGCCCCAAATCCTTGACCGCACGCCGCATGACGCACGCATGGCTCCACGGGCTCCCCTCGTAGCTGTCGCGCAAGTCCGCGTGCGCGTCGAACTGGATGATCCCGAATGTCCCGAACCACTTTTTCAACGCCGCGAGAGCGCCGTAGGTGACGGTATGCTCGCCGCCAAGCAGCACGGGCAGCCCATTGCAATCGAGGATGCCCCCGACCGCCGCTTCCACCCTGCCGAGCACGGTTTCCGGAGAACCGGAAATGTCGACGGCTGGCCACGTATAAATGCCCGCTTCGGCGGGGACGGATTCGCCATCCCACAATTCGAGCTGATCGGAAGCCTCAAGAATGGCTTCCGGGCCCCGCGCCGTCCCTCCGGCATACGACACCGTAGCCTCCAGAGGCACGGGCAACACATGGAACAGGCAGGATTCCGGTTCGGCGACCGGCAATTCCGAGGCAAGGAATCGGTGCGTGGTTTCGTGGGGCATGGAAATATCCTTTTTAAATGTCTGCGGGTGCGGTTGCTTGATACCCTAAATGAGTTTATAATACAAATTACTGAAAATATCTTTCCATTGTGTCTCTCTCCACGTCAACATGCAGACATGCCATGCCTTCTCACACGTTCCGCCGTTTTCTTTTCCCCGCCCTCCGAACGATGCTGGGGTCCTTTCTGTTTGTGTTGACGTTCTCCTTCGTGGCTTTCTCCGAAACCGAACTCCTCCTCTCTCCGGATGAAAAACTCTGGCTGGCCCAGCACCCCGAGCTGCGTCTGGGCGTCATCGCTTCACGCCTGCCGTTCGAAGCGCTCTCTTCCGAAAGGAAACAGGAAGGCATCGCCAGCGACTACGCGAAATGGCTTGAAAAAACGCTCGGGATCCGTTTTGTGGCGCACCCCGTCCCCGATACGGGGCTGCACCTTCCGTTCGGCGAAGGCAAGCTTGACGTGCACCTCTCCGCCGTCGAAACGCCCGAATCGCGTAAAACCATGCTGTTCACCCGGCCATACCTTGAGCTGCCCCTCGTGCTGTTCATGATGAACGATGCGCCGTTCGTCAATGGCCTCCAAGATATGAAGGGAAAACGGGTGGCCGCCGTAGGGGAGCGCTTGCTGGGCATCTTGAAGGACACCTCTCCGGAAATCAGGGCTGTGGAGGCCCGGACCACACGAGAAGCCTTGGAGATGTTGGAACGGCGGCAAGTCGACGCCGTCTTTGAAATCCTCGACGCGGGAACCCACGTCATACGGCTGAACAATATCCCCCAGGTTATCGTCGCCGCGGTGACGCCCTACCGTTTGCCCATACGGATCGGCGTCCGCAAGGACTGGCCGCAGCTTGCCGCCATCCTCGACAAGGCGCTGGGCGGCATTCCTCCCACGGCCTCGCAGGATTTCCATAACCGCTGGTTCAACGTCCAGCGCTCGGCGGAAATCGCCTGGAGCCTGTTCTGGGAAATGACCGCCACGGTCATTCTTATCGCCCTCGGCATCGTACTGACCGCGTTGTTCATGCTCCGCAAAGTGCGCAAGGAAGTCCTCGTCCGGCGGAACACGGAAACCATGCTCAATTCCCTCCTGGAGAACCTGCCCGCCGCCGTCTGCCTGTTCGATTCCTCCTGCCGCTGCCGCAAGCTCAACGCCATGTGCGCAAGCATCTTCGGGTTTACGGCGCAAACGGCCCTCGACGGCGTCCCCGGAACGGATTTCCCCGTGGCTTCAGGCGTGCTTTCCGAAAAAGTGTTGAGGGACGTCCTGGAGTCCGGCGAACCCCGTATGTTCCCCCACTCCCGCACCGATGCGGATGGGAAAACCGCCTACTACCAGACGACGCTCGTCCCCCTGCGCAAGGAGGATAAAAAAACGGATGCCGTCCTCTGCCTGAGTGCCGATATGACCACGCAGAAGCTGCTGGAAAAAAAGCTTTCCGAACAGCTTGCCTTTGCCCAGAAGCTGTTGAAGACCAGCCCAATCGGCGTGCTTATCGCGGTGGAAGGTTTCATCCGGTACAGCAACCCCCGTGCTCGGGAGCTTATGGATCTCCGCGAGGAAATGGATGTGGCCCGCGTCTATCCCCAGTTGCGCGAAGCCGCCGCCATGCTCCCCACGCTTGAAGACACGCTCACCGACATTGCCCTGAAAAGCCGGGACGCGCAGGGCCAGCCGCATGACCTCCGGGTCACCTATACCCGCACCGAGTACGAGGGCGCCCCGGGCATCATCTGCTGGCTGGTCGATGATACCCAGAATAAAGAGCTGGAGAAGCAGCTTGTGCTGGCCAAAGAGGAAGCCGAAACGGCCTCACGCGCCAAGAGCGATTTTCTCGCCAACATGAGCCACGAAATCCGTACGCCCATGAACGGCATCATCGGCATGAGCCATCTGACGCTGCAAACCGAGCTCACGTCCCGCCAAAGGGACTACCTTACCCAGATCAGCACATCGGCAAACACCCTGCTGCGCATTGTCAACGACATTCTGGACTTCTCCAAGATCGAAGCGGGCAAGCTCGAAATGGAACATGCCGACTTCCAACTGGAACAAGTGCTGGAAGAGGTCGCCTCCATTGCGGATCTCAGCGCCGCCGAGAAGGGGCTTGAGCTGCTGTCCCGGATCAGCCCGGACGTCCCGCCGGTACTGGAAGGGGACGCGCTCCGGCTTTCCCAGATACTGCTGAACCTCGTAGGCAACGCCATCAAGTTCACACAGTCCGGCCACGTCCTTGTTTCCGTCACGCAGGAACGCCACGAAGGGAGCAAAACACGTCTCCGTTTCTCCGTCAGCGATACGGGCATCGGCATGACGTCCGAACAGATCGGCAACCTTTTCGAATCATTCACGCAAGCGGACAACTCCACGACCCGGCGCTACGGCGGTACGGGGCTGGGGCTCGCCATCTGCAAACGCCTCGTGAACCTCATGGGCGGGGAAATCCATGTGAGGAGCACGCCGGGGCATGGCAGCGACTTTGTCTTTACGGCGGAGTTCGGCACGGTGGCCGTCCCGGAACGCTGTCTACTCCTCCCCTCCCATCCGCTGCATGGAGAACGCATCCTCATTGTTGATGACAATGAGCTCTCTCGGAACATCCTCAGCGGTATGCTCAGGGAATTTCAGCTTGATCCCGTATCGGCGGCCTCGGGTGAAGAGGCCGTCCGGCTCTGCCGCGACGCGGCGCGTGAGGGAAAGCCCTATCGCGTCGCCCTCGTTGATTGGCTGATGCCGGGCATGAGCGGCAAGGATACGGCACAAGCCCTTTGCGCGGCGCTTCCCAAGCGGCCCGTCATCCTGTTCATGGCCACCATCCACGACCGGCCCGATGTCCTCGCCCATATCCGGGAAGGGAAAGACATTCCCATGCGGCTCATCACAAAGCCGGTTACGCCCTCCTCCCTCATCTCGGCACTGCTTGAGGCCGAGCAGCCGCAGGACAGGCCCGATCGGGCCGAACCGTCCGCCGCCCCCTTCCCCGAACTTATGGGCGCGCGGGTGCTGCTGGCGGAGGACAACGCCATCAACCGGCAGGTCGCCAACGAAATCCTGCAATCAAGCGGCGTCAGCGTGGAGCCCGCCGGGGACGGCCTCGAAGCCGTGGAAAAACTCTGGGAAGGCGGCTACGATGCCGTGCTCATGGATATCCAGATGCCCGGCATGGACGGGCTGAAAGCCACCCGGATCTTGCGGGAATACGCCCGGTTCGACAACCTGCCCATCATCGCCATGACCGCCCATGCCATGAACGGCGACCGGGAAAAGAGCCTTTCCGTGGGTATGCAGGATTATATCGCCAAACCCATTGAGCCTTCTGTCCTCCTTTCCACCCTCGCGCGCTGGATACACCGGGACGGCCGCTCTCCCCGGCGCTGAGCGCCGCCCCGAGGTACCCCATGCACCAGCCAGAGCATACGCCGCGCACGCTGTTCGTCGACGACGAAAGCATCAATCAGCAGATCGGTGCCGAAATCCTGCTCGCCCTCGGAACCGAAGCGGATACCGCCGACAACGGCCTTCAGGCGCTCCGCCTTATCCGCACCCGGCATTACGCCATTGTGTTCACGGATGTGGAAATGCCCGTCATGGATGGAGCCACCCTCACGCATATCCTCCGCAGCGACAGCCGGTACGGCGAACTGCCCATCATCGCCTGCACGGCCATTTCCTCACCGGAAGAGGAAGAGGCGCTCCTCCAAAAAGGCTTCACCGCCGTCCTCCGCAAGCCTTTCGACGTGCAGGCCATGCAAACGGCCCTCAACCGCCATGCCACGCTCTCCGGCGAAGCCCCCGCGCCCTCCCCGGAACCCAGGCCCCGCGTCGAGGCGGGACACGTCATACGGGAAGAGCTTGAGCACCTCCCCGGTTTTTCCGTACGGCAAGGGCTTGATCGGGTCATGGGCAACCTTCCCTTGTACGTCAGCCTCCTGTTCGATTTCCGGCGCGAGCTTGCCGAAGCCGACGACGAGATCAGGCAGGCCCGGCTACGGGACGATATGCCCGCCATCCGGGCGTCCGTCCACAAACTGAAGGGCATCAGCGGCAACGTCGGCGCAACGGATCTGTATGCGCAGCTTGTGGAGCTCGAGCAGCATCTGCAAGGGGTTTCCGCAGAAAATGTCGACAGCCTTCTTGACTCCTTATACGGCTACGTTACAACGGCCTCAAGTGTACTTGAGGCGGCGGAGCAGGCCATCGCCGCGTATCCCGAAGCCTCTTTGGGCATTCCCGCCGCCGGAGAAGCGCTGGATGTCCACAAGCTGCAACCGGCGCTGTGCGAAAGCCTCCTGCTCGTCCGGCAGTACAACACGGCCGCGCGCGAAGCTTTCGGATCCGTCAGGCGTTTTCTCGGCGGGCAGTGCGGGGTGGAAGCGAACGAAATCCAGCACGCCATTGATACCTTCGATTTCGAGAAGGCCGAAAGCGGCCTTTTGCACCTTGCACAGCTTTTGGATCTGGAATTGAGAGAACCGAATGGGCTATCCTAAGAAACCCGTGGTACTCGTCGTCGACGACACCATCGCCAATATCCGCATCTTGGATGATCTCCTGCGCGACGAGTACACCGTCCGCGTTGCCACCAACGGTGCCACCGCCCTGAGGCTAGCGCTCTCCGAGCCCCACCCCGACATCGTCCTTTTGGATATTATGATGCCCGAGATGGACGGCTACGAAGTCTGCCGCCGCCTCAAGTCCGATCCCCTCACGAGCAACATCGCCGTTGTTTTCATCACCGCGATGGGGAACGAGGAACACGAGGCCAAGGGGCTCGATCTCGGGGCTGTGGACTTCATCGCCAAGCCCTTCCAGCCCCGCCTCGTCCGGGCGCGGGTATCGAATCACGTCGCGCTCAAAAAATACAACGACGAGCTCAACTCGCTGGTCAAGGAACGTACCAAGGAACTGTATCTTTCCCGTTCCGTGACGGTGGAATGTCTCGCTTCGGTCGTGGAAACCCGCGATAACGAAACCGGCGCGCACGTCCGCCGTACGCAACACGGCGTGGAAATCCTCGCCAAGCGCCTGCGGCTCATGCGACCCGACATATGGGACGACGATGACGACACCATCGAGCTGTTCCGCGTCTGCGCCCCCCTGCACGATGTCGGCAAGGTCGGCATTCCGGACAGCATCCTCCGCAAGCCCGGCAAGCTCACGGAAGCCGAATTCAACGAGATGAAGAAGCACACCACCCTCGGCTACCAGACCCTGAGCTGGGCGGAAAAGCGCATGGGCGGGCATAACGACTTTTTACGCCTTGGCGCGGTCATCGCCTATACACACCATGAGCGCTGGGACGGGAAAGGATACCCCCGCAGCCTGAAGGGGGAGGAAATCCCCCGCGTGGGGCGGCTCATGGCCCTCGCCGACGTCTATGACGCGCTGATCTCCAAGCGGGTGTACAAACCCGCCTTCGACCACGAAACCGCCAGGAACATCATCGTGGAAGGCCGCGGGACACAGTTTGATCCGCTTGTCGTCGAAGCTTTTCTGTTTGAAGAGGACTCGTTCCGCTCGCTCATCGTCACATATCCCGACGACGAAAACCCCTTGCTCGTCTCCAACGACTGATACGCTCCCTTCCCATCGGCACACGGCAGGCCGGTTACTGCAATGCGTTCCCGCATTGCAGCCCCTGAGGTGCGGGCAACGGCATTGAAACGTTTCCCGCGCCGTTTGTTGCATGGAGACAGTATGTATCTTTCTATACCCCTTCTGTAACAAAGGCCCTTCAACATCTTGACGTAGCGCCTATTTCCGTTACAGAATGCAGTAATTCTGTAGAAAAACACATCGAGAATGCTATCCGCCTTGCCTCTCCCGATACACGCTTTCCGATCACTGCGAAACGCCTTACGAACCTTTTCGTCATGTGCCCTTCGAAGGAGAAGTCATGCACACGTTCAAACGCCAGACATACAGCGGCCAGGTTGTCGAGTTCATCAAGCGTTGCATACTTGACGGCGAACTCGCTCCCGGCGAGCAAGTTAAGGAAGTCATCCTTTCCGAACGCCTCGGCATCAGCCGCGCACCAATCCGCGAGGCGCTGCAAATCCTCACGCAGGACGGCCTGATCACGTCGGAACCGCAGAAGGGGAAGTACATCCGCAAGATGACCCGTCAGGAAATAGAGAACGAATACGAAATCGGCGGCATCCTTGAAGGCGCGGGTGTGGCCGCCGCCCTGCCGCTTATGAACCACGTGGACCTCGCCCGGCTCTCGGGCATGATCGAGCATATGGCCCGCCTTGCGCCCAGAGTGGGGGGCCTGTACGAGTTCACCGAAGTCGACGACGCCTTCCACAGCGCCCTGCTCGCCCATTGCGCGAACCGGCGGCTCGTGGAGATGGCCCGTTCCGCCTGTACGAACATCTCCAAATTTCTGTTCTATAACCATTGGAACGTCTTGTTCACTCCACAGGAATTCGTGGATCGACATCGGGATATTTTCGAAGCCGTGCAGACCCGGAACCCCGCCAAGGTGGAAGAGTCTCTCCGTGAACACTACCGCGAATCGGGGCGGAGGATGGCGCAGTTCGGCTCGTGACGCGTCCCTGCGTCCCCGGGGGATTCTTTTGCTGACGCCGGACCGATTCTCGGATACAGTCTCCCCCGATAGCTGTTTTGAAATCCTATCGAAGGAGCAGATATGAGCACAGATACCCCCGTTCAGAAAGACGAGCCGAACGCCTCCGCGGAACAGCAGTCCGCTCCCGTCCAGCCCGTCTCCGAGGAACCGGTCGCTCCCGTCCAGCCCGTCTCCGAGGAACCGGTCGCTCCCGTGACGGAAACGGCGGCCACGGATACGGATGCACAGCCCTCACCGGCCCCGGAAACAGAAACCGTGACGCCGCCCCCGGCGGAACCGGCTCCCGCCAAACCTTCCCCCGTTCAGGAGGAAAAAGCGGTTTCCGCGCCCAAAGCCGCCAAGGTATCCAAGTCGCCCGCCCCGGAAGCCCAGCCGCAGACATCCAGCTTCGCTTCCCGCTGTTTCAACGGGCTCGCCTCCGTCGGCCCACTGGTCCTGATTCTTTTCTGGCTTATCCAATCCATGCCGACTTTTATGGGACGGGAGTTGCACGCGCTGCATAACCTGGGCGTCGGCCTGTTCGGCGTCGCCGCGTCCGGCCTGCCCTCCCCCGAGCTTTATCCGGTCTACCACTGGTTCTTGAGCGCCTTAAGCCTCATCCCCGGCATCGGCAGCCTGTCTTTGGCGGCGTATATCCCCGGCGTGCAGCCGACCGCCGGGCTGGAGCAGATCAGCGGCTACCCGGTCCAGCTCCTGCCCATCGCCTCCGCCCTGTCCGCGCTCTTCCTGATCCTTCTGACATGGGCTCTGGCCCGGGCCACCGGCAACGACAGGCGCACGGCCTTCGCTTCCGGCCTGGTGCTCCTGACCGGCTTCGCCTGTATGGGGTTGCCCCGGATTTCAGGCAGCGACATGCTGTTCACGGCCATCCTCACCCTTGCCGGCATCTGTTTGTACCGTGGATGGATCAAGGCATTCGCCCCCCTATGGCTCTTTGCCGGTTTCGCGCTTGTCGCCCTGTCCACGCTGGCCGGTGGCCTGCTTGGCCTCGTTCTTCCGCTGCTTGTCAGCCTCGTATTCCTCCTCTGGCGCGGAACGTTCCGCCGGGCCGGGGCACGCGACGGCGCTCTGGCGTTCGGACTGCTGCTTGTCCTGCTTCTCGCATGGGGTACGTTCATCGCTTTCGGCGACGGCGGGCGCGAACTGCTGAAGACCCTCCTCGAAAACGAATATCTGGCCCCCGTCCTCGAAGCATGGAAGCTGCAGGGGCAAGACTCCTGGATCATCGTGGCCCTGCTTGCCGTCATCTGGCTTCCCTGGACGCTGCTCTTGCTGTTCCTTCCCTGGGGACGGATCGGTGCCTTCTTCAAGGGTATCGTGGTCAACCGCAAGCAACGCCCCGGCCAAGGCTGGCTGTGGTGCAGCGCCATCGTGACGCTGGTGGTCCTCGCCCTGCTTGGCGCGAACATGCCCGTGCTGTTGATGCCCCTCCTGCCGCCTTTGGCCGTCCTGACCGCTCAGGGCGTACTGAACCTTTCCGCGCGCGGCAGCCGCGGCTTTTTCCTCCTGCTGGCGATCCTCTTGATTGTCCTCGGCCTCCTCTTCGCCGCAGCGAATATCTATCCGCTGTTCCTCGGTGAACTTCCCGCGCCGCTTTCCGCCTTGCAGCCCACGCCGCTGGCCTTGGTCGCGGCATTGGTGCAAACCTGCGGGCTCCTTCTGCTTGGCATCATCCTCTGGAAGGCGCTCAACCGCTCCTTCGCCGGAGGCGCCTTGCTTGTCCTGACGTTCCTGGTGCTGGTTTATACGGCTCCGATGACGTACTATGCGGCGGCTGGCGCTCCTGTGGCCGTGGCGACACCTGTGGAGCCCGCTCCGGCTCAGGAAGATCCGGCAACGGAGAAGGTGCCTTCTGAAACGCCCGTGCAGCCTTCCGAACCGGACGCCCCGGCAACTGACGAGCAGGCCGCTCCCGCACCTTCCACTCCCGTTGAAGCTCCCGCCGCCACGGAACCGCAAGCCACGCCTCTGCCCGCCCCTGAAGAACCGGCTCCCGCAGCGGAAACGGCTCCTGCGGCCCAGCCCGCTCCCGCGAACTAACGCCCAGTCCAAAATCAATCGCCCCGGATCAGACCGATCCGGGGCGATTTTTCTATGGGGTATGCCGATCCCGTCTCCTCAAAAAAGTTCTCCTCGGCAGTGCCCCGCGTTTGCTACTTTAAAGCCAGTTCGTGAAAACGTTCCATATCCACGATGTACACCTCATCCCGCGAGTACGGGCCGAGCACCGCTTCCCGCTCCAGTTCGCGCAGGGCCTTATTGAGCGTCACCCGATGCACGCCGAGCAGGTTCGCCAGCTCTTGCTGGTTCAGCCCCGGCGACACGCGGGGATTCGGAGCGCCCCCGTCGTCCCGCATACGTAGGTGCAGGAATCGGCAAATGCGCGGGGGCAGCTCCTCAAGGCTCAGGCTCACCGACTGGTTGCACAGCACCCTGACTTTGGAAGCCAAGGAGTGCAACAGCGCCAGCGTCAGGGCGGGATAGTTTGGAAGGATCTCGTGAAGCACGCAATCACGGGAGAAGGCATACACCACGCAATCCGTTCCCGCCACGATGGAACTCCGCGCCGGGACCTCGTCAAAAAACGGCGTTTCCCCCGTCACCGTCCCCGAGCGCATGGACATGAGGATCTTTTCACGCCCGTCGAGCGTCGTCCGCATCAGCCGGGCTTCCCCCTGATGCACATAATAGAGGTATTCGCCTCTTTCCCCGCCGTGCATGATTTCCTCACCCTTGCGAAAACGGAGGCGCGTACCGAGATCCAGGACCTGACGCCACACGCCGGCTTCCGGCGGTATATGGGTGAATTCTATCAGTTTCGCGTCATTCATCTCCATAGGGGCCTCCTTGTGCGCAAACGCCATTATCCCGTACAAGGCGAATAGCCAGATACATTTCCCAACAAAAAAATTTTTATCGACAACGGGTTGTACATCACTCTCACCGCATGGGCAATCCTTTCCGGGCCCGGCCTGTACAACTTTTTCTTCACAGGAGACAAAAAATATCCATCCTTGAGAAAAATGTAGCAACCGTTACATCACGTATTCTCTTTTACAGCTAGAGTCACTTCAAGCTTTCCGTACCACTCTCTGGAGGAGAAGATCATGACTCTGTCGATGACGGGAAAAAACATGTCTCTGGCTTTAAAGTGGTTTATATCTTTTGCAATACCTTTGATTGTCTACTGGGCGATGCCCATAGACGGGCAAACCGTCACGCACCATATGGCCCTCTTCCTTTCCATTACGACATGGGCCATCTGCATTTGGGCTATGGATGCAATGAATGAAATCGCCGTTGGCCTTATCCTTCCCGTACTCTACATCGTCCTGTGCGGCGTCAAACAGCAGGTTGTGTATTCTCCCTGGCTTTCTGAAGTGCCCCTTATCGTCATAGGCGGTTTCGCACTCGGCAAGATCCTACAGGAAACAGGCCTCGGCAAGCGCATCGGTTTGACTTGCGTGCGCTGCATGGGCGGCAGTTTCACCGGCACTCTTATCGGCATTACCCTCGCCGTCTCCATCGTGGCCCCGCTCGTCCCGGCCATCACAGGCAAGGCCGCCATCTTCTGCGCCATCGGCATCAGCCTGTGCGACGCACTGGACTTCAAGGCCAAGGGACGCGAAGCCACCGCCATCATCCTTACCTGCTGCCTCGCCGTGGCGTCGACCAAACTGTGCTACCTCACGGGCGGCGCGGACCTCGTACTCGGCATGGGCCTGCTGCAAAAGGCTTCCGGCATCAGCAGCACATGGATGGAATACGCCATGCACAACTTCCTTCCCGGTATGCTGTATACCTTCATGTCTGTGGGGCTGGTCATGCTGATCCTCCCTTCCAAGGTAGATCGGCAGGCCCTGCGCGCCACCTTGCAGACCAAGTATCAGGAACTCGGCCCGGTGACGTCCGAACAGAAGCGTGCCGCCATCCTCATGCTTGTTACCCTCACCCTGCTCGCCACGGACAAGCTGCACGGCGTCGCCGCCGGGCTGGTGCTCATCGGCGTCACCTTTGCGGCCTTCCTTCCCGGCGTCCGGCTCCTCGACGGCCCCAAGTTCAGCAAGATCAACTTCGCGCCCCTCTTCTTCATCATGGGTTGCATGACCATCGGCAGCGCCGGCGGCTTCCTCAAGGTGACCACGTGGATCGCCAACAACACCCTGCCCTATCTGCACGGCATGACCACCACAACCGCCGGCCTGGCCTCCTATGTGCTCGGCGCGCTGGCCAACTTCCTCCTGACCCCGCTCGCGGCCACCACGACCATGACGTCTCCCGTCACCGAGCTCGGCATACAGATGAACATGGACCCGCGCATCCTCTTCTATTCGTTCCAGTACGGCCTCGACAACTACCTTTTCCCTTATGAATACGCCGTGATCCTCTACTTCTTCAGCTCCGGCTACATGCTCTTCAAGGATATGCTGAAGGTGCTCGCGGCCCGCATGGTCCTCACCGGCATCTTCCTCTTCTTCCTCGCCATCCCTTACTGGAAGATGGTTTTGTAAGGATTCCGCCGCGGGTCTCCTCCGGGCGGCCCGCGGTTCACCCTCCGCCGCGAGGAACGGCGGAAGGCTGCGCCCGCAGTGCCGGGCGCGGCCGAAAGAGAAGGAGCGTCTCCATGTTCAGGCTTACCTCATTGGCTACGGCCCTGCTGTCCCTGTTCATGCTCTCAGCCCCGGCAAGCGCCTACGAGGCCATCACCGGCCCCCTCGGGCTGCTGGCCTATGACAAGGCAAAGGCCTACGACGGCTACACGCTGTTCACGCCGCACACCAAGGTTTCTTCGTGGATTGTGGACAAAATCCAGGATCCAGGCAGCAGAAAGACCTACCTCATCGATATGGAAGGCAATATTGTCCATACGTGGAAGCATGACCATCCCGCCTTCTATGCGGAACTGCTTCCCAACGGGAATCTGCTCCGCGCGGAGAAGATCGCCGGCAGTCCCGTGAACTTTGGCGGCTGGTACGGCCTGCTCCGCGAGTATGCGTGGGACGGCAAGGTGGTCTGGGAATACAAGGTCAGCAATCCGCGCCAGATCGCGCACCACGGTTTCGATCGCCTGCCCAGCGGCAACACCGCCATCCTGATCTGGGAAAACAAGACGTATGACGAAGCCCTCGCCAAGGGCCGCGATCCCAAGGACAAGGCCCTCAGCCGCAACGGAATGCCCGCACCCGGACAAGGGCCCGACGGCCAGCCGCTTCAGGGCATCTGGCCCGATGCCATCCTTGAAGTCACGCCCAAGGGTGAAATCGCGTGGGAATGGCATGTCTGGGACAACATCGGGACAGGCCCCGACCAGATCGACATCAACTGGCATCTGCCCCTGAGCATGGGCTATTTCGCCCGCGCCGACTGGACCCACTGGAATTCGGTCCGCTACAATGCCAAGACCGATCAATACGCGGTCAACTCCCGCGACTTCGGTGAAATCTACATCATCGACCGCAAGACCAAGAAGATCGTCTGGCGCTATGGCAACCCCGCCACCCACGGCATGGGCAAGGCTCCTTCCGGCTACCACGACGACGGCGATCAGGTGCTTTTCGGCTCGCACGACGTGGAATGGCTGCCCAACGGCAATATCTCCATCTTCAACAACGGCACGCATCGCCCCAGCGCCAACCGCAGCTCCGTCATGGAAATCAATCCCGCCACCAATCAGGTGGTCTGGCAGTACGAAACCAAGGATCACAACAGCTTCTATTCCGACTTCCAGTCAGCGGCCCAGAAGCTCCCCAACGGCAACTGGTTCATCACCTCCACCAACAACGGGCATCTTTTCGAAGTCACTCCGGACAAGCAGGTGGTCTGGGAATACAACAATCCCATCTCCACCGACGATCAGGCCTATTGCGTGAAGCGTGACGACAATCCTGAAACGCAGGTGCACCGGGCCTACCGCTACGGCAAGGACTTCCCCGCCTTTGCGGGCAAGGAACTGAAGCCGCAAGGCAAGCTCGCGGCGGGATGCCCCGACTGGTACCAGCTTCTCGAATTCAAGCAGGGCCCCAACTTCAGCTCGAAGTGACGCCCTCTTGCCCCGTCCCTACGCCCGGAAGGGACCCGCCCCGGCTTTTTCTCCCAAGCCGGGGCTTTCTTGTGGAACAACGCTGGAAAAATCCATCCAATCCGGCCCAATCCCCCAAAATTCCATACCTCTACAGAAGCCATAAAAAATGGGGAGAGTCTCAAAGGAACCTCCCCAAAGCAATGGCTTTCCGCCTGTTAAAAGCTCTACGGCGTCATACGCGGGCGACGGCGAGGAATACGGTATGCATGATGCTGAGGAGCACCACAAAACTGGATTCAGCGGCTCCGCACGTTTTTCCGTACAGGGTCACGGCCAGCCCGCCATGACGGCAGACGGAGAGGCAGTCCCGGCACAGCGTGCATCCTGGGCCCGGGCGTCCCTCCTTCAACCGTTCAGAAGTCAGCGCACCGTATCGGCAGACGCGGATACAGGCGAGGCAGCGCATACAGGCATCGGTCCGCCGGATGCGCCACGGCGCGATCTTGCCGAGCCAGTTCGCCACCAGCCCGAGCGGGCATACGGCAAGGCAATAGCAGGCGGAACCGTACCGGCGGCTCAACAGCACCGCAACGGGCAGGAGCAGCAGGCCCAGCGCCAAACCGAGCGCAACGGCGACCCCGGTCGGAGCGCCGGACAACCGAAGGACGACGGGGACTGCCAGCATGAGCCCAAAGAAAACCAGCCGGAGGCGAGACATCCAACGCGGAGGCGGGACAGCCTTGCGCCCGGAGGCCGCCACGCTATCCCAGACCCCGAAATAGCACAGGTGGCTGCACCACGCAGCCCCGGCCAGCAGTACGGAGACGCCGAACAGAATGGGCATGAACAGCCCGCCGCCACGGTATAGCGGGGCCGCGAGGATCATGCCCGGCACGGGGAGATGAAGGTTCCCGGTCATGAGGAACAGGCCGTATCCGGCAAGGCCGAGGGCGAGCTGTACGAAAAAGGCCACCGAGAACAGGCACCAGATGAATAAGCGCGTACGCGGCGCGGCATCCCTGTCCCCAAGCCGCGATGCCACCCACGAGGCCCAAAACCCGGCAAGCAGGATATGGAGCGGCGCCCATCCGGGCAGGAAACGCTCCGTCAGGAAAACCTGCGGTGCGACGAAAAGCAGCGGCGTCAGGATGGAGATCGTCCCGAAAAAGGCCGCCGTCCGCATGAGCGCCCTCTTCCTGCCGCGCGCATACCATGCATCCCCCGTCTTTCCTTCCAGCAACAGGGCCGCCGTGGCGGTAAACAGCGACACGCCGAGCAGGATGCACGCCAGCCGCATCCACGGCTGTTCCATGAACATGCGGAGCTGCACGAACTGCGCCGCCGCCCACACCCAGCGCGCGGCCAACAGCGGCAACAACACAAGCGTGACCTGCCGTATCCACGCCTCTCGTCTCCAAACGAGCAGTGCGAACAGCATACAGCCGACGGAAAACGGGTATTGTCCGGCACGCCAGAAATGCGCGCCGCCCAATACAAAAGCCAGCGAGGACGGGGTAAGGCACAAAATCGAACGCATGATGCTCACGGACGGCTCCTTTCAAACGGAATACCGCACATCTTACCCGATGCGGCATGATTTGCCGTGATCGGCGTCACGTATCCCGCCCTTTCTCCCCAACCCTCGGGGCTTCAACAAGCCATCTTCTTGGACATCAATGCGTTCTCCCCAAAATATCCGGTCGCCGGAACTCCACCTTTCCCGCCTTCTATCCGCCCCCTAACAAACGTCATCCGAAACGGATTGTTCCTTCCAGCAGCCCTCGGTACAGGGAAATGAGCAATCCGGGCTCCAGAGCGTCACCCGGTCGCGCCCCGCCTGCTTGGACATGTAAAGCGCGGAATCCGCATACCGGAACAAATCGGAAATCGTCTTTTCGTTCTCCTCGGGCGTATCGATAGCCCCCAAAGACGTAAACCGATAACCTCCGGCGCTGATGCTGAAACGCACCTCCCGATCGGCATGGAGGAGCGGCTTTGCAGCACAGGCCACCCGGATCTCTTCAAGCTGGCGGAACAAGACACCCTCATCAGCATCAGGCAGGAGCAGCACGAATTCATCCCCTCCGAGCCGTGCGAACGTCGCCGAGTCGGGGAGCATCTCTCTGGCAAGTTTTGCGAACTCCCGCAGGACCATATCTCCGGCGGCGTGGCCGAACGTATCATTGATGCCTTTGAAGCAATCCACGTCGATGAACGCCAACCCAAACCCCTTCCCTTTCTCTTCCTGCACCCGCCGCAGCTCATCGGACAGCACCTCACGGAAACGGCGGCGGTTCCAGAGGGCCGTGAGCGGATCAATATAGGAAAGCTCACGCAGCATGAGGGCGTTTTTTTGCAGGCTGCTGAGCATGACGTTGAGCATGGCCCTCAGTTCCGCGATTTCGTCATGCCCGCTGACGGCAATGGACGATTCCGCTTCGCCTTCCGCGACCCGGTGCGCGAACAGCGTAGTCTCACGGAGCGGCTGGCTCACCTTCCTCATCCCGTACCAGATCCACATGAGCGCGATGAGGAATACAACCGCTATGGAAGCTCCCAACTCCTTCATATGGTATACGACAGAACGCTTGTACGCTTCGATTTGATGGGACTTCCGTTCAAGGATGCTGGTGATCCCCGACTCGACAAGCTTGATGATCTCTTCAGCCCGTTTCTGGTAGGCGGCATTAAAAAGAAGGCGGCGGGCATACTCCACATCGATTGTGTCCGATCCGCTGTGCAAACCGTCAGGGCACAAGGCTTCTCCCTTGCTCGCCTGCATGGCCTCGATCTCCGTAATCGCCAGATCGTCGGAGCGACGCAGGGCGGTCGCCAAAAACGCCATGTCTCCCCGGCTGGCTCCATAGCGCTCCAGCAGAGACGGAAGGCTGATCGTCTCTCCCGACGCAAGGGAGCTCTTCCGGGGCACCCTCCCGGACCGCTGCGCAAGGATGTCGTAATACGTCCGCTCGGAAGCCTCATCGCCCGTATTGACGTATTCCCGCGCCTTGCGGGTCAGATCATAGGAACTCTGGAGCAATTCCCGGCTGACTTGCATCAGGTTCAGGTACTGGACGTCGGCCTCAACCATTTTCGTGAACGAGCTGTACACATTCCATGATAAGCCTGCCGTCACCATGATCGTTACGGTAAGCAGCAGGCCCAATAGAGACGTAACCCAACGGATGCTCATCCGTCCCTCCCCCAAATAGTCTGAACGGAACCCGCATTCCTCCGGAAACGGAACGTACAGACAGCTCTTTGTTGAAAAGAGAATATACTAGAGATGTTCCTCAACGCCAGCACTTTATGGCATCGCCTCACTTTCCGTTTACCGTTCCGACCCATGACGGAAAGGAAAAGCCATGTACGGGAAAGATTCGCGTACATGGCCTTTTATACCTTTACAGAGAGCTTTTTTGAATCCACAGGGGAAATCGCTTCGGCCTTCAATGCCTTAAGGCTTCCGTTGCCAGGCTCCCTTCTTGTTTTCTTTTTCGTCCTGCAGAACTTTGCCTTTCTCCAAAAGCCCCTCAAACACGTCTCGCGGCATCGGCTTCGCGTAGTAGAAGCCCTGTGCATAATAACAGCCGAGCTCAATAAGCATTTCAGCCTGTTTCGCGTTCTCCACGCCTTCACAGATAACCTGCATACCCAGTTCCCCGGCCATGTGGATAACATTGCCGATGACAATCCGTTCCCGCGTCCCGAACATCCCGCGCCGCACGAAGCTGCGATCGAGTTTGAGCACGTCAGCCATCAGCTGCTGCAACTGGCCGAGGGAAGAATACCCCGATCCGAAATCGTCGATGGCGATCATGAAGCCGCGCTCTTTCAGCCGCAACACCTGCGCACAGACGATTTGGGGATTGCGCATGATCGCGCTCTCGGTGATTTCCAGTTCCAAAAGCGCATGGGGTACATTGTGGCGATCCGCGATCGCCGCGACAAGTTCGGGAAATTCCGGGCTGTCGAAATGCAGGCTTGAAAAATTGCAGGAAACGGGATTAACGGTCATCCCGCGCTCCAGCCACTCGCGCACGGTCCGGCAAACCAGTTCGTAAATGTACAAATCCACTTCGACCACGGAGCCGTTCCGCTCGAAAAACGGGATAAAGCTTCCCGGCATAAGCAGGCCCCGCGTAGGGTGATTCCACCGGACCAATGCCTCGCTGCCGATGAGCGCGCCGTCCCGCATGTCCACCTTGGGCTGGAAATAGGCATCGAATTCGCCTTGGGACAGGGCGATCTCCAGCCTTCCTTCCAGTTCGCGCTGCAACAGTGCTTCCTGCCGCATCTTCTCGTCGTAAAGGACAATGTTCTTCATCGTCTGCTTGGCGTTCCTGCGCGCGTAGTTGGCAAAATCCAACATGCGGTGCAGATCGAACCCTTCCGTCTCGTTCACCAAATAGACACCGAACACTGTGACGATCCGGTACGCCATGTCCTGCATACGCCGCCACTCGTCCAGTTCCATGCCGATTTCTTCTATGCGCACAAGCAGGGATTCCCAGTCGGCATAACGCACCAGCAGGATGAAGTGGTCCGCCGATGCGCGGGCACAGCACTCCCCATCTTTGACGTTACGCTGCAGGATCGCGCCGAAGGCCCGCAAGATCTGATCGCCCACGGCGAAACCAAGGTTGTCGTTGATCGTCTTGAACTGATTGATATCCCCGTAAAGCAAGGCATAGCTTCCGCTCGGCGCTTTCCGGAGCAGCTTCCCGCACTCCACATAGAACTTGTTCATGTTGTCGAGATTGGTCAGCCCGTCCCGGTACAGCAAGGCCTGTATGCGATGGTTGCTCCTCGTCTTGATGGCGAGATTGTAGACCAACAGCAGCAGGATCACCCCGAAAACCGCCAGCATCCCGCACCCGACCTCAATAAGGTGCTGGGCCACGAAATCGAGCAGCGTGATCTGGCGGGGCTTGGTGGTGTTCTTCAGCACCAGCTCGTCCATCCGTTCAGGGGCCGTATATTGGATGCACTTATCCAATATGGAGAGCAGGCGCGGGTCCGCACACTTGGAAATGCCGAAACAGATTTCGCTCGTGTACTTGCTCATGCTCGTGGCGGCCAAGGATTCGTAACGGCGTTCCGTAAGCAAATAGTTGGTCACATAGACGTTCGCGTAAACCGCATCCGCGTCGCCCTTGAGCAGCGCATCGAAACATTCCCGTACGTTCTTGTAGAAAATGATTTCCTTGCCCGGGTGATCCGCCGCCACATGCTCCGAGAACCAGTAGCCTCCTTGCAGGGCAATCCGTTCTATGGCGTGCGGCTGCTTGGTCCGCACCAGCATGATGGGCGCCCGCAGATAGTAACGGGTAGTATACATCTTGTTGCGCTCGTCCCAGAGGTAATCCCCCGTTACGGAGCAGACCATATCAATAAGCCCTTTCTTGACCTTTTCCAGCGCTTCGGCCTGATCTATCGGCTCAAAACGGAAACGCAACCCTGTGTATCTTGAAAAAGTGGACAGCAGATCCGATGTGACGCCGGAGAACATCCCAGTTTCCGTATCGGTATACTCCAGCGGCGCCCACGAAGGATCATACGCCGCGACAACCACATCCGCCTGTTTGAGGAACGCTTCCTCTTCCTTGGTGAAGACCGGCTGCTGCGCCATGCTGACGGCAAAATATTTGTCGTACAGCCGCATCATATAGTTGGGATCGCGCAGCACGATGGCATTCATCGCCGCATCAAGACGGGCGAGCAAATCCGGCCTGTTCTTCGCCACAGCGATATACACCGGCTCCGGAGAGAACTGTGCAACGCTCCGGAACGTGCTGCTGCGGCCAAGGTGGGTGATGGCGACGCCGTCAAGCGTCCCGTCCTCAAGGGCACTCAATAACGCCTGCGTCTCGGCATAGGGAACGATGATCGGTTTGACGCCGAACTTCTCGCAATAACGCAGGAAACGCTCTCCGTCGCTGCTGCCCCGGATGATGCCGACCCGCATCCCTTGAAAGGAGCTGAAATCTTCGTAACCGTACCGTTTGTCGTCAACTCTGACATTGAGGGTAACGTAAAGCGTACCCATGGGCAGGTTGGAGAACAGAACCTCTTTTTCCCGTTCTTCCGTGCGGAACACGGCGGGGAGCATATCTATGTGCCCTTCCAAAAGCTGATGCCATGCGTTCTCCCAGCTGCCCTCATCCAGCATTTCATAACGCATCCCGCCGACCTTGGCGAGCTTCTGCAAGAATTCGATATTGAAACCGATATACTCAGCGGACCGGCCACGGGACATGTAGTCCCCATCCTCATAATACCCCACCCGGATGGAAACGGCGTTGTCGTCTGACTGCGCGGGAAAGCAAAAGAACAAACAGCACAAGACGATCGCCCCGAAAACGGATATCCCGTATCCATGCCTTCTCATGCTCCGACCTTGTTCCTTGCCTCTAGTGTTATGTGAAGCGACATGCCCGAACATGCCGTTTGGCTCTGACCTTCCGGGCCGCTGCCGGATCCTATACGTACCCTATATGTTTTCTCAAAGAAATCATAGTGTTTTCGGAGAACATACTCCGTGCAAAAACACGGAGCTCTGTTTTTTTTAAAAGACCGTTCAAACCATAATCAGTCAAATAAAGAAACAACATGCTTTTTAACATTTTTAAATGACGGATAAAAACATATTAATGCGATAAAAAAAGACGATGGTTCTCCCCGCCTGCTTCCCCAG
>PPYF01130112.1_pt1 | contig 20359 bp, 10 predicted proteins | sample 1559871 | NCBI WGS metagenome assembly PPYF01 (sample SAMN08240021, study PRJNA423297) | Human gut metagenome, whole genome shotgun sequencing project. | reverse complement strand
CCTAAACCCTTTGGTTTTCAAAACCTTTCGCCCATTTTTCCCGACCATTGAAAAAACCGCTTCGTTCTATGCCCCATATGCGTTTTTCTTTTTGTGCTACCTTTGTTACGTGAAAAATGAATCTAATCAATTATGCGAACACGAAAAACTATGATGTTCATGGCAGCACTCTGTCTGCTATGTTGCGTGGCTTGTACGCCGCAAAAGGATACTCCTAAAAAGCTGAAAGTTCTCTCATGGAATGTGTGGCACGGTGGTCACTCTAAAACTTATCCGGGAAAAGGATGTGAAGGTACTGTCGGCATTCTCAAGAAAAGCGGGGCGGATGTGGTCTTGATGGTAGAGACATACGGCACTGCTCCGATGGTGGCAGACTCACTGGGATATCAGTATCATTTAATCTCCGATAATCTATGTATCTACAGCCGTTATCCCATTGTTGAAAAGTATGCATTTCCCGATAGCATCGGTACTTTTAACTTTGGCGGAGTAAAGATTGATATGGATGGCACTCCGGTGCGCATCTTCGACACTTGGTTGCATTATTTGCCCGATATGCGCTTGGTTCCCACGGACAAGACGGAAGAAGAAATTCTGGCTTGGGAAACTGCCGGAACGAGGGATGACGAGATACGGAAGATTCTTTCCGTACTGAAACCGATGCTGGCGGAGGCCGATAGCATACCTGTCATCATGGGGGGAGACTTCAATGTACATTCGCATTTGGACTGGACGGAAGAGACGCGTAATTTGTATAATCACGGCGGGGCGGTCGTACGTTGGCCGGTTTCTGTTGCGATGGAAAAAGCCGGCTTTAAGGATAGTTTCCGCGAAATGAATCCTGATGCGGCGGCCAAGTTGGGAGTGACCTGGCTGACTGATGCGGACTCTTTGGAAACGGAATGCCGGGCAGACCGTATCGACTTTATCTATTACCGGGGAAAGACCATACAGGCCACTACTTCAGAGTGTTATGATAACAGTCTGGGAAAGACATTCACTTTTGAGGGAGAGGATTTCTTCTATCCTTCTGACCATGGATTTGTTTTGTCCGAATTTGTTTTGAAATAGATTGTATGATTATTCAATTAAATATATACTGATGAAAAAGACCTTTTTAATTTCCTGCCTGTTGGTTGCTTCTTTTCCTGTAATGGCAGCATACACCGGACATGTTTATGTAGACAAGAATAAGAACGGTGTGTTTGATAAGGGAGAGAAACCGATGTCCGGCGTCAAGGTTTCTGACGGATTGAATGTTGTGGAAACAGCTGCTGACGGTAGTTTTACGCTTCCCGGTCATGCCGGGGAACGTTTTGTTTTTATTACTACTCCTTCCGGCTATAAGACTTATAACCGCCATTATCATAAAATAGAAGATAAGCAGGCTTCTTACGACTTTGGGCTGATGCCTTATGACGGAGGTTTGGGTAAGGATGGCTCCCATAAATATATCCATATTGCCGATACAGAGATTTTCAATACCAAGAATCATGATGAATGGGTAAATAATGTACGTGACTATGCAGCGAATGAGCATGCCGCTTTTATCATTCATACCGGCGATATCTGTTATGAGAAAGGGCTGAAAGAGCATATCAAACTGATGAATACGGAGAATATGGACTGCCCTGTCTTCTATTGTATCGGAAACCATGACCTTGTCAAAGGTAAATACGGCGAAGAGCTTTTTGAAAATATCTACGGTCCTGTTTATTATTCGTTTGACGCCGGACGTGTGCATTATATTGTCACTCCGATGGCAGGCGGTGACCATGCTCCCGGTTATACCCGTGAGGATGTTTATCTTTGGCTGAAAAACGACCTTGCCCATGTAAAACCCGGGACACCTATTATGGTGTTTAATCATGACTTGCTGACTTATGATGACGCTTTTGTTTTTAAAGGAGACAACGGAGGCAGCATTAACCTGAACGAGCATAACCTGAAAGCGTGGGTATATGGTCATTGGCATATTAATTATATGAAGAAGCAAGGAGATGTGTATAGTGTATCTACCGCTACATTGGATAAGGGCGGGATTGACCATTCTACCAGTGCTTTCCGTGTAATGCATGTGGATAAGAACGGTGATTTCACTTCCGAACTCCGTTATTCTTATTTGGATAAGAATATTTGTATAGCTTCTCCTGCCGGTACTGCCTTTGCCAATCGTGTTCCTGTTACAGTAAATGTTTATTCGTCTGCAACTCCGGTGAAAGAGGTGGTTTATAGTTGCCTGCAAGACGGAAAAGCCATACTCAAAAACAAGAAACTCGTTCAGGCTACCGACTGGACCTGGAATGGGGATATGCCTCTGTCTGCCAAGTATCAAGGCAAGGAACTGACCTTGCAGGTGACGGCTCGTTTTAATAATGGTGAGACCGCTTATGCCGAAAGTGCCTTTATTGTCCGACCGGAACAGGTAAAAGTGTCATTGGGCGCCGACTGGAATAACTTGTTGGGAACTTCTACACATGTCGCTCCGGTTTGTCCGCCTCTGGAAGCACCTCTGCAATTAGCCTGGACGAAGAATGTAGGAGCCAATATTTATATGACTTCTCCTTTGGTGCACAATGGTAAGGTATATATAGCTTCTGTTGACGAGAATCTGAAAGGTGAAGGTCATGTTTATGCTTTGGCCGGAGAAGACGGAGAAATACTGTGGAGCTATCCGGTTCGTAATTCCATAAAGAACACTATTGCAATAGACAAAGGTGTGGTTTTTGCTCAAGATGCGCAAGGTTGGCTGTATGCCATTGATGCAGAAACGGGAAAACTCTGTTGGGAAAAACAACTTCCTGTCAACGGCTTGCCGGCATTGATTGACGGCTTGGTAGCCAATGACGGTATTGTATATGCCGGAACCGGAAAAGGACTCGGTGCTTATGAAGCCCGTACCGGCAAACAGCTTTGGAAGAATGAAGATTGGGGACAGGGTGAAGGAACTACTACCACGCTGACACAAGGTAACGGACTTTTAATCGGTTCTGCACAGTGGCGTGCACTTTATGGAAATGATGCCAAGACAGGAAAGAAATTGTGGGAAGCCAGTGACAACGGCTTGCGTAATCGCGGTTCATCGGTTGCCATGCATGGTTCGTTGTTGTATCTTATCTCCAACCAATCTTTCTTTATTCTCGAAGCAGCTACCGGAAAGGTGATTGTACGCAAACCTTTGCCTTATAATGTAGATGTGACTTCCACTCCGTTACTTACCGACAAAGAGATTATTTTCGGTTCGGCAGAGAAGGGGCTGATTGCGCTGGATAATGAAACGCTGGAAGAAAAATGGGTTTGTCCGGTAGGAGCAGGATTGGTTTATACCAGTCCGTATATTCGCAAGGGTGCAGCTACAATTGAGACCAGCCCGGTGCTGGCAGGGAAGACCGTTTATGTGACTGCTTCCGACGGAGCGGTGTATGGTATCAATAAAGACGATGGAAAGATTATTTGGAAATATGCTACCGGAGCGCCTATTTTCGGCTCCGTCGCTGTTTCGGGTAATGCACTGATTGCAGCGGATTTTGGAGGAAATGTCTATACATTCTGTACCCGATAATCTTTCTTGCCAATTAGCTTGTTCAGAAGCCTTTATGTTATTGTTTTATTTGTAAATAGCTTATATATAATAGGTTATGTGGCGTATGGTGATGTTATTCTCACTATACGCCCTTTTTATTGTCAATCTTGTTAAATAAGCATAAACTCCGTAGCCTGAATACCTTTATAACGAATCATTCTCTTATCTTTGTAGAATAACAAATAGAAAGGCCGTGAGGCCTGCTTAATAATTTCAAATGACATTTAAAGAATTAGATCTTATAGAGCCGATATTGAAGGCTTTAGAACAAACCGGCTATACAACGCCGACCCCCATTCAGGAACAAGCAATTCCGGTATTATTAAAAGGTAAAGATTTACTGGGATGTGCGCAGACAGGAACAGGAAAAACGGCAGCTTTTGCCATCCCCATTATCCAGAGACTTTATCAATCAGATAGTAAGAAAGGTATCAAGGCATTGATACTTACTCCCACGCGAGAACTGGCCATTCAGATAGGCGAGAGCTTTGATGCGTATGCCCGGTATACGCGCGTAAAGCATACGGTAATTTTTGGAGGAGTTCCTCCGAAACCACAAATAGATGCATTGAAAAGGGGAGTACAGGTATTGATTGCTACTCCGGGACGTTTGCTCGACTTGCAGGCGCAAGGATATATTTCCCTTAAAGGGCTCGATTATTTTGTGCTTGATGAAGCAGACCGTATGTTGGATATGGGCTTTATACATGATATAAAGCGCGTATTGAAACTGATTCCCGACAAGCGGCAGACACTTTTTTTCTCTGCAACCATGCCACCTGAGATAGAAAAATTGGCAAACTCTATTCTTACGTCTCCGGAAAAGGTGGAAGTGACTCCTGTTTCATCTACAGTGGATACCATTCAGCAAAGCGTTTACTTCGTAGAGAAAAACGAAAAAAAGGATTTGTTACTCTATTTGCTGAAAGATAAATCAATAGAGTCAGTATTGATTTTCACGCGTACTAAATATGGAGCGGATAAGTTGGCAAAGATACTGAATAAGAATAGTGTGGTGGCGGAAGCTATCCATGGAAACAAGTCGCAGAATGCGCGTCAGCGTGCATTGAATAATTTTAAGGACCGGTCAACCCGTGTACTGATTGCAACCGATATTGCTGCCAGAGGTATTGATGTTAATCTGCTTTCTCATGTTATTAATTATGAGTTGCCTAATATATCGGAAACGTATGTACATCGCATTGGCAGAACCGGACGTGCCGGACACGATGGGGTGGCTATCTCTTTTTGTGAATCGGAAGAGTTGGCTTATTTGAAAGATATACAAAAGTTAATCGGATTGGAAATACCTGTGGTGAAAGAGCATCCTTTTATTTCCACTTCCGGTGTGCTGCTTCGAAAAGAAAAGGCTGAAGAGATGAAAGAGAAGGCAAAGACAAATAAAGTATATCGCGGAAGCAAGAGTAATGGTGACTCGTAGGGGCGAGGTTCGCTCGCCCGAAAACAGTTTGCTTTGTGTCTTCGGGCAGGCAAACCCTGCCCCTACAGCTGACAATTGGATAGGCCGGTTTAGTTTTGATACACTCCCTTTTTTAGTATCTGATAGCTTGTGTTTAGAACATAGCTACCGGGCGTGTATTGTAAGTACTTCCTTTGCTGTTTGCCATTAATATTCCACTGAAGAAGTTCAAATACCATGCTTTGTTTTTATTGCCTTCCGAAGAAGTCCAATAACTCTGCTGGTCGAAATCTTTGAAACATTCCTGCTTGGCGTTACATATCACACCGGCATGATGTAACTCCCAAAGCAGTGCCAGTTCGCCCACTGCCGGCAGATACCATTCGCCTGCTCCTTTTCCGGGTTTGCTGTATTGGTAGCAATAACTTCCTGCCGGATAAGTAGAGGTGCTTTTGTTGATATAAGATGTATTTGTTGCTCCATTGAAGTCGCTCAGGATGCCTTCCGACGGCCAGGCGGTAATCAATCCTGTTTCTGTATTAATGGTAGTTCCTTTGATTTGTTCTTCAGCATTATCGGAGAAATAGGAATCTGCAGTACCGTTAAAATAGGGCAGACAACCGATTTGCTGTGTGCCATTGATAATAGTATCGTTTTTCAATCCTTCGATATCCTCCGATTTACTTGCCCATCTCACTTTGTTTCGCGCATTGGTTAGTGCCACGATACGTCCGTAAGGAGATGTGGTGAGGGTTTTGTCTAGATTACCATTTTTATCGTTCAGGGCATAAACAATACCGATACATGTCTTTTCTTCATTCATTTCCGTAGAATAAGTACCGTCGCTATAATAGTAATCGCCTACTTTGGCAGGAGCTACCGGAGTGCAAGTAAGGGCAGCAGAAGCATAATACTTTCCTTTTTCCAATGTAATGCTTTCTGTTGTTGAGGCTTCATATATGTTACCTGCATTGGTTACCAAGGTGAAATGTAGTTGTGCTTCCGAAGGGAAGAAAGAAATATAAGCACTACCCGGTAATCCGGCATCATTCTTGATAGTAAAGCTTCCTTCTGTGGTGTTACTGAATTCTCCATCTTTCAACTTTAAGGTTGCATTGGAATAAAGCTTTCCCGAAGTGGCTGTCACAGTGATGCGTGAGATGTCATTCAGCAGTGTGCTTCCATCGGTGGTAAACTCAAATTTACCGATGGTCATCAGATTCTTCATTTCGCAACTGCCCGAGCCCGACTGTGCAGTCATATTCACTTTGCACAAAGCCCATGAATAATCATAATTTGCCACTCCTGCCAATGTTCCGTCCTGATTGGCAAGACTCAGTTGTTGGGTCAATGTATCACTGCTGTTTGCTGTAATGGCATCAGCCGGATAAAATACTGCGATTTCTTTATCACTTTTTACTTTATTCGAGATGTCTCCGGTAAACAGGTCGGTAGAAGTGGATGACAGGGTGAAGATACTTTTCTTTACTCCTGTCAAGCTGGAGTGCATGGCTGCCAGTTTTGTACCTTCATTCCAATTGCCTTGCAGCATACCCGGAGTTGTTGCAGCATCGTTGCGCACTTCCAGAGAAGCTGTTAAAGAGAAAGGAACAGTAGATGTCGTATTCGACTTGTCGTCATCATCATCGCTGCATCCGAACATGCACAATGTAATGCCTAAAAGGAGAAATGTTTTTGCCTTTTTCATCATAGTTTTGCTTTTGCAAGTTTTTTATTTCAATCAGCAAAGGTAAATGTAATTTGTAGTCTTTTCAAATCTATTCAATGAAAGAAAGGCTTTTTTCGACGAATTAAGAGTTTTTGGTGGTAAAAGGCTCAATAATGTCGTTGAAAAAGGCTTCCGGTTTATTCCAAATCTTCAATTATCTTCTTTACATCTACCGATTGCAAACGACCGTATACTTTTTCACCGATGATTACTACCGGTGCTAATCCGCAAGCCCCTACACATCGCAGGCAGTCCAATGAGAATTTTCCATCGGGAGTTGTCTCACCTACTTCGATACCTAAGACACGCTTAAATTCTTCCAATAATTTTTCTGAGCCGCGTACATAGCAAGCAGTTCCCATACAAACGGAGATAGGATATTTTCCTTTGGGTGTCATGGTAAAGAAGGTATAGAAAGTGACTACGCCATATACTTTGGATACAGGGATATTCAATTTATGAGCGATGAGACGTTGCATCTCCTCCGGCAGATAACCTTGCAGATGTTGGGCTTCATGTAAAATGTTGATCAGTTCACCGGGAAGATTTCCATGTTTGTCGCAAATAGCTTTGACTTGTTCTGCCACTTCACAGGCAAGTTTTATTTCAGACATTGTTTTCTATATTTAAGAGGTTAGTCAATGGATTTGTTAAAGTAATGTGTATGTAGTAACTTCTCCGATTTTTCGCTCAAGGGTTTGCCGAGATATTCTTCGTATAGTGTTTTGATATACGGATTATCGTGCGATTTGCGAATCGGTTTGCCGGCATCTTCACGATAGAGTGCATTGGCACGGGCGTAGAGCACTTCTGAATTGCCATGATGAAGCGGCTGTCCGCCTCCGCCGATACAGCCTCCGGGACATGCCATGATTTCGATTACATGATATTTATTGTGTCCGTTGCGGATGTCCTCCAATAAATGACGTGCGTTGCCTAATCCGTGAGCAATACCCACTTTTAACTCGAAACCGTTCAAATCAATTGTAGCACGACGAACTCCGTTTAGTCCGCGCACTTGTTCAAAGTTGACATTTTGCAGAGGATGACCTGTATAGATTTCATAGACGGAACGAAGGGCGGCTTCCATTACTCCGCCGGTGGTTCCGAAAATGACACCGGCCCCTGTCGAGACTCCCATCGGATTGTCGAATTCGGAATCAGGTAACAGAGTGAAACCGATGTTGGCGCGTTTGATAAGTCGGGCTAATTCACGGGTAGAGATAGAGTAGTCTACATCAGGGTTACCGTTTGTTTTAAATTCATCCCGGTCACATTCGTATTTTTTGGCGAGGCAAGGCATGATAGAGACAACCACCAACTTCTCTCGTGGGATACCCATCTTTTCTGTCCAATAGGTTTTTGCTATCGAACCGAACATCTGTTGTGGTGAACGGGCAGTAGAAGGAATGTCAAGCATATCGGGGAATTGATGCTCGAAGAAGTTTACCCAGGCCGGACAGCAGGAGGTAAGAATAGGTAGGCGGACAGAACGGTCGCCATTTAAGTAGCGCGTGAGTCGGTTGAGTATTTCAGAGCCTTCTTCCATAATGGTGAGATCGGCGGCAAAGTCAGTATCGAATACATAATTAAAGCCGAGTTCGCGCAAGGCATAAACCATCTTTCCGGTAACCAATGTTCCGGCTGGTAAACCGAATTCCTCTCCCAAGGCGGCACGGACGGCGGGAGCTGTCTGTACGATAACTATTTTATCAGGATTTGACAGATCTTCTATCAGTCGGTTGGTATGGTCACGTTCGGTGAGTGCGCCAACCGGACATACAGCTACGCACTGTCCACAATAAGTACATTCGCTGTCTGTCATCATTTTGTCAAAAGCAGGTGCGATGGTTGTATTGAAGCCTCGGCGGATAGCTCCTAATGCTCCCACGGTTTGTACGTCGTTGCATACACTCTCGCAACGGCGGCAAAAGATGCATTTATCCATATTGCGTACAATGGATGAAGTAACTTCTCGCTTCCGGGGCGAAAGTTCGCCGCCGTTAAACGGCATTTCGCGGATATTGAAGCGGAGGGCAAGATTCTGCAATTCGCAATTACCGGATTTGGGGCAGGTGAGGCATTCATTGGGATGGTCGGAAAGAATGAGTTCGGCCACTATTTTACGGGCATTCATCACGCGCAGGGTACTAGTGCGGACGACCATACCGTCAGTGCAGCGGGTGGCGCAAGCGGGTGCGAGATTTTTTCGTCCTTCTACTTCTACTACACAGATCCGGCAGGAAGCGGGATTATTTTTAATGCAGGTTCCTTTCAGGTTGATGTGGCACAGGGTAGGTATATCAATCCCTATCTTACGTGCAGCTTCCAATAGGGTGGTGCCGGCAGGAACGGTAATAAAATGATGGTCTATCTGCAGGGTTATTTGCTGTTCTTCCATAATATTCATTCTTTAAGAGTTGAAATACAGGATTGAAATTTAGGTTGTTGTGTGTCCTGGGTTAACAAACATTGATGGCTTTAAACTTGCAGCGTGCCATGCACATGCCACATTTGATGCACTTGTTCGGGTCTATAACGTGGGGTTTCCGCACGTCTCCTATAATGGCATCGGCGGGGCAATGCTTGAAACATAGATGACAACCGATACATTTCTCAGGATTGATGCTGTAGGTGAGCAAAGCCTTACACTGTTTGGAACGGCAGGTCTTGTCTTTGACATGTTCCAGATATTCATCATAAAAGTTATTTAATGTCGAGAGTACAGGATTGGGGGAAGTCTGCCCCAGTCCGCAGAGAGCCGTATCCTTGATGACATGCCCGAGAGTAGACAGCGTTTCAAGGTCTTTCTCTGTTCCACACCCTTGTGTTATTCTGTTTAATATTTCCAGCAATCGCTTATTTCCGATGCGGCAGGGTGTACATTTCCCACAAGATTCTTCTACGGTGAAATCGAGATAGAAGCGGGCAACGGACACCATGCAGTCGTCTTCGTCCATTACGATCATTCCTCCCGAGCCCATCATGGAACCTGCAGCAAGTAAATTGTCAAAATCAATCGGTGTATCAAGATGTTTTTCTGTGAGGCAGCCGCCCGAAGGTCCTCCGGTTTGTACCGCTTTAAATTTCTTTCCACCTTTAATACCTCCGCCGATGTCGTAGATTACTTCGCGCAAGGTTGTTCCCATTGGTACTTCTATCAGGCCTACATTATTTATTTTTCCTGCCAGGGCAAATACTTTCGTTCCTTTTGACCGTTCTGTGCCGATAGAGGAGAACCATTCGGCTCCTTTTGTCAGGATGATGGGGATATTTGCCAGAGTCTCCACGTTGTTCACATTGGTTGGCTTACCTAAATAGCCGGCTTCTGCGGGGAAAGGAGGTTTCAAAGTCGGTTCTCCCCGATTTCCTTCCATTGAATGGATGAGAGCGGTTTCCTCACCACAGACAAATGCACCGGCTCCGTAGCGGATTTCTATATCAAAGCAGAAATCTGTTCCTAAAATTCTTTCACCCAGCAAACCATATTCACGTGCTTGGGCAATAGCAGTCTTAAGCCGCTGAATGGCGAGAGGATACTCGGCACGGATATAAACCAACCCTTGTCGGGAACCGATGGCGTATCCGCAAATAGTCATGGCTTCTACAATGGAATGAGGGTCTCCTTCCATGATAGAACGATCCATAAAAGCTCCGGGGTCGCCTTCATCGGCATTGCAAACAACATATTTGGTATCAGCGGCTTGTTTGTGAGCAGACTCCCATTTTAGCCCGGTAGGGAAGCCTCCACCTCCGCGTCCGCGCAGTCCGGAACGTTTGATAACCCCGATGACATCTATCGGTTGCTTATGGAGCAAACTGTCTGCCAAAGCAAGATAACCGTGGCGGGCAATATATTCCTCTATATTTTCCGGGTTGATGAAACCACAGTTGCGCAATGCGATGCGTTGTTGTTTTCTATAAAAATCCATGTGCTTGGAGTCGCTCACAACACGTTCGGTTTTCGGGTCGATATAGAGAAGTCGTTCCACTCGGTGACCATTGATAATGTGTTTCGTGATAATTTCGTCAACATCTTCGGGGGTAACCCGTATGTAAAAGGTATTGTCGGGAATGATTTTGACTATAGGTCCTTTTTCACAAAAGCCGAAACATCCGGTGGTGATAACTTCCACTTGATGGACAATATTGTACTGTTCCAATGCCTTTTGGAGATGTTCGGCAATGAGATGGCCGGAAGAAGCAGTGCAGCCGGTTCCTCCACAAACAAGGATTTGCAGGTGGTCGGTGCCTATGGTAAGGCCACAACTCTTCTCGGCAATCTTTTTGTTGCTTTGCTCACGCAAGCGGAGCGCATTTTCTGCCCTCTGCATGATGGCTTGCAAGTCATGGGTAGACAGGATTTTCATGATATTTATTTTTTCTCGCCGAAATCGGCTTGTTGTTGCTCTACTTCTTTCAGTTTTCGTTCATTTTGCTCTTTTACAGCTTTTTCCTTTTCCAATTCCTTTTGGGATTTGGCTGTGATTGGAAAGGATTGTGAGTCAGACTTCATTGGGATAAGTGCTGCCTCTTCACTTGCATAAATCAAAGGATATGCCGAGGGTTTGCTTTCCAGTTCCAATTCTGCGCTGACCGGCATTTGCGAACCTTCGAATAATACACTGGCTGTTATCTTTATCTTGCCGGGTTTCAGAGTAGATTGTACCAATATCGGTGCTGTTCCCCATTTTACGGGAGCCGGATTTGCCAACACGTTTGCACCGCCGAGGATGCGTCCTTCACCTTCGATGTGGAATTTCACATAGTAATTGTTCAGGCGTTTGATGTTGCCGTTTTTATCGGCAATGGCGGCTATAACCGTTACGAAGTCCGAGCCGTCGGCTTTCAGTTCTGTGTTTTCATTATCTATCCAAAGAAGTAATTTGGAAGGACGGCGTGCCGGGCATACTTTGTGAGTGGCTACTACCTTTCCGTTTATCAGTCCTTCTGCCAGTAGAAAGACTTCCTTTTGCCTTCCTTCTTTCATAGACATGTTTTTGTCTATCATGAAGTTATATACATCCTTAAATGTGATGATTGGAGACGGCATTCCTTCCCGGCTAACCGGTTTGGTATATGTCAGGCTCTTTCCTCCTTTATTATATGTAAGGCGCACTTCATCACAATTGGAATATACGGTTACATCTTTAGGAGAGAACGGTGTCATTTCGTGAGCGATATATACCATGGGACCGGTTTCGAACAAGCGGTCTTGTTTCTTGGGCGAGCGTTGCGCTTGGAACATATAATAAGAATACTTGGGCTGGCGGAACACATCCATCAATCCGCCATAGAAGGGGTCGGGGTGATAGCCGCGCTGGTGGTCGAATGAATGCCACAGGCATCCTCCTACGTGTTGGCGTGGTGTACGATAAAGCACGTCATAGCAGGTGTACGGATAGTTGGGAGCGGCATAATGCCAAGCCTGGATAAGCATTGCCTGCTCTCCCCAGTTGCGAGCTACCCGGCTGGGAGAGTTATGAGAATTCCAATCATCTACGTTATCTCCCCATTCACGGGTGAAGTAAGTGATTTTGGGGTCGAGCTTCTTTATAGCCCAGTCTTTGTCCGCATTGGCCGGATGGGTGAAAAGGACAGGGTAGACTTCATGGCCGCGTGCCTCGCTGTCGCAACCGGAGTAACAATAAGGATAAGGATATTCTTGTGCTACTAAGTCGAGTGTGTTTTTTGCAAAATCGGCCGGATACCAAGTTTCGTTCAAAATAGGTTCCCACAGCCATACGCAAGGATGATTACGATCGCGACGAACCATATTGCGGATATCACTGTAAACGCGTTGGGCAAATTCAGGAGCGTCGTTCCAGAATTGCCAGCCCGGAGTATTGACAATGACAAACAATCCCAATTCGTCACAGGCATCCATAAAGGCAGGGTCTTGAGGACAGTGGGCATTACGGATTATTTTCAGTCCGGCATCGCGTAATTTTTTTGCATCACGCCAGTGAATACTGTTGGCTACTGCATTGCCTACCACAGCAAAATCCTGATGTCGGTTGGCGCCAATCAAAAGACTTTCGTAGGGCTTTCCGTTCAGCCAGAAACCGTCTTTGCCCTTGAATTCAATGCTACGGATACCGATTCGGCGACGATAGCCGTCTATCGTGTTTCCTTCATTGTCGCGGATACGGACTATTAAATTATATAAGGTAGGGTTTTCGGGGCTCCAAAGCATCGGTTTCTTAACGATGATTTTGTCTTTAGAGGTAATGGCTTTGCCCGGACGAACCTGCACTTTATCGTTTAAGAAAGCGACTTGCCGTCCGTCCGGCTGTTGCAGTTCATATTCCACTACGCCCGTAAAGGTCTTTTTGCTTTCATTGCGCACATGGGTTTTCAGCAGAACTTCCGCCGAGTTGTCGGACACTTTATCGTAGGCAACGAAAAGTCCGCCTCCTGCTGTTTCGTTCTCAAAGTTGGGGTCGGTGATGAAGACGGAGTTATGGGCAATCAGCCAGCAGTCTCGATAAATGCCTCCGAAGTAAGTGTAATCCAGTACATCCTGTGCTTTACCGGGAGGATAACCGGGGTCATTGCTATTGTCAGTCCATACGGCTATAATGTTATCTGTTTCCCACTTCAGTGCATTCGTGATATCAACCACGACAGGCAGATATCCTCCAAAGTGTTCGGCCAACAGTTTGCCGTTGACAAACACTTTGCTTTTCCCCATAATGGCTTCAAAATGGAGGAAAAGCTTTTTACCTTTTAAAGCATCGGCAGGAGTGAAGTGTTTGCGATACCACGCTTCTCCCTGATAGTTAATGCAACCACTGGCTTCGGTCGGCAGATATTCGATGCCGTTGGGAAGAGAGACCACTTCCCAGTTCCGGTCATCAAAGTGGATAGCTTCGGCTCCCGGTGCCGCACCTTTGTGCAGACGCCAGGCAGGATTCATGGAGAAAACATCGCGACCGGAATTTGCCAGCTGATAGAAACCGGCTGTAGAGAATTCCGGTTGATGGGTCGCCTGTACTTTGCATAAAGGAAAAAGCAATAAGGCGATTAAATAATAAAGTAGAATACGTTGCTTCATAATAATAGATATGTTATACTAAATAGGGATTAATTTCCCAAAGATACAATATAGTATGAGTTTATTGTAATCATGACCGGGTAATTTTATTATTTTTCGTAAAGGCTTTCTTTTCCATTAATTCTTCGGTTTCTTTCCTTTAAGTTGTATTTAGCAAACAAGGTCTGTTTCTTTGTTGTTGAGAGGTGACTCTTATATAGAAGCCTTTAATGTTTGACGTTACTATATTGCATAGTATTTCAATCCGAATATAATTTTATATAGCACCATTGGGGTCGGAATATACATTGTTATTGTTTACTTCACTTGAAAAAGTCGTGTTGTCGGGTTTAAAAAGCAATTAGGAAAGGACGTTCGTGCTTTTGTATATTGTTGATTAACAGTGTGATATTAACCTGTTTCTATATTAGAAAGAGATTAATACTAGAAGAACTATGTTTTCCATTTGAAAAATAATATATGCTACAAATATATAATAAACATATAATATGCAGCCATATTTATAGTTGAAATCGCACACGGATAAATGTTTATTAACTATTCAACGTATATGGTAGAATATAAGTAGCCTACTTTATCTTTATAAAGAGAGAAATAATAATAGTAGTTTAAGCATTCAAGTATTAATATTTATCTTCGTATCATTGTTAACGCCATTAACACAATGTATTTATTTTCATTATGCCTTCCATACCTCTTGTGTAATGGTAGAAATAAAGTAGAAAACCATTTCTTATGTTCTTTGTAAAAAGGATATATCGAGGAATGGGAATAAAAAAGCTATTTATTTAATGTGTTGATAATAAGGTGATTATTTTTCGGCATAGTTCTTCTAGAACTTAAACGGATAGAGAATTAAAGAAACGTGTCTTTATTAAATATAGTAAACCTTATTATTAATGCTTATGAATTTGAAAAATTTCACTCTAAGGAGTGAACGTCTCTTAGTAATTGCATTGTTAGCATGTAGCACTCCACATGCTTTTGCAATTTCAATGGTAAGTGAGGATTCACATAATCCGGTAGTAAATCAGCAGGATACCCATGTCAAGGGAACTGTTATCGATTCTAGGACAGGAGAACCTATCATCGGAGCTAACATTGTGGTAAAAGGTACCACTAATGGTACTATCACAGGAGTTGATGGAGATTATTCTTTGAAAGCGCCGGTAGGTTCCGTGCTGGAAATTTCCTTCATCGGTTATAAGACCGTCACAGTCAAAGCAGTAGCAGGATTGCAGAAAATCAGACTACAAGAAGACAGTTCTCTATTGGATGAAGTAGTAGTTGTAGGATATGGAACGCAAAAAAAAGTGAACTTGTCGGGTGCTGTCGATGCAATCTCTTCCGAAGCTTTGGAAGATAGGCCTATCATCAATGCCGGACAAGGTTTGCAAGGTGTAATTCCAAACCTGAATATCACTATTTCTAATGGTGCTGCCAATTCTACTCCTTCATTCAATATCCGTGGTGAAACTTCATTAAACGGTGGTGACCCTTTAATTTTGGTTGATAACATACCGACCACTTCAGGTGAGCTTTCCCGGTTGAATACCAATGATATTGAAAGTGTTTCTGTTTTAAAGGATGCTGCTTCCGCTGCAATTTATGGTGCTCGTGCTGCTTTTGGTGTTATTTTGGTAACAACAAAGCGGGCCAAATCCGAGAAAATTGCCATTAACGTAAACGCATTTTATTCGACTCGTAAAGTCACACGCGTACCGGAACACGTCACTGATCCTTATACGGTAATGAAAATCAAACACGATGCTGCTACGCCCTTATATAATCTATATCCGGAAAAACAATTGGAAATTGGCAAATACTTTTCAGAACATCCTAATGAAGATCGGGTAGTTATCAATCCGGATGATCCTGAATCTTGGTTGTATTATGGCTCTACTGATTGGATGGATGAAGTATATGAGTCTTCAGCTCCCTCTTATACAGTAAACTTCAATATCTCTCAAAAAGCCAAAAAGACTTCTTATTACTTATCAGGCGAATATGCACGCCAGGATGGTATGCTACGTTATGGAAATGATATTTATGATCGTTACAATATTCGCGGTAAAGTTGATTTTCAGATAACAAATTGGTTGAACTTAAGTAACAATACCTCATTTGTACAACGAACTTACGATCAGCCAAGCTTCGGACGTACAGATTGGGGACTATCTGATTTCTTTCACGAAGTAAACCGTACTAACTCATTAGATGTACCTCGTAATCCCGATGGTTCATGGACACAAAGCGGTGGTGCTATTCTTGGAGCTTTGCAGGAAGGCGGACGCAAAATAAATGACAGCCGTGAATTCTCAACAACATTTGGCCTGACATTGGACATTATAAAAGATATGTGGCAAATTAAAGCAGATGCCACTTGGAGGCGTGATAGTGAATTAAATCGTAATTCTTATCACAATTATCACTATAAAACAGGTCCTAATAAACCGGAGCAGGCTAGCGGACGCCCGACTCGTGCATCTCGTTCTACCTCGTTCTATAATTATAATGTCTATAATGTGTATACTGATTTTCACTATACGTTTGCAGATAAACATTATGTTCAAGCTTTACTCGGTTTTAACCAGGAAACCAGAAAGACCAATTCTTTCTCTATGTATCGTGATGATTTGATCAGCTCTTCCTTCCCCACTCCCGAATTGGCCGTTGGAGAAAAAGGAATAGGTGAAGATATCAGCGAATGGGCTGTGAGAGGTATGTTTTTCCGCGTTAATTACATCTATGATGACAAATATATTTTAGAAATGAACGGTCGTTATGATGGTACTTCACGTTTCCCCAAAAAAGATCGTTTTGGTTTCTTCCCCTCCGGATCTGTTGCTTGGGTTTTGTCGAAAGAAAAGTTTATGGAAAACATAAATCAAAGCATTGGTTTGGATATGTTGAAGTTCCGTGCTTCTTATGGTGCTTTAGGAAATCAGAATGTAGGTACTTATGCCTATCTGCCTACTATGAGTTCCGGACAAATAGGTCAAATATTGGATGGTTCACAGCCGGTAGCCGTGTATGCTCCGGGAGTGGTATCGAATACGTTGACTTGGGAAAAGGTTAGAACTATTAATGGAGGTATTGACCTGGCACTCTTGAACAACCGCTTGTCTGCCAGCTTTGATTACTATGTGCGCTACACGGAAGGTATGCTGACTAAAAGTAAAACGTTACCAAGTGTATTTGGTGCCAGTGAACCCAAAACTAATGCTGCTGACCTGAAAACAAAAGGTTGGGAATTGTCTTTAAGATGGAGAGATCAGTTTATGTTGGCAGACTCACCGTTTAACTATAGTATTAAAGTAGCTTTAGCCGACAGTCGTGCATTCATTACTAAATATGATAACCCGAATAAACGGTTGGGAGACTATTATGAGGGACAGGAAATAGGCGAAATGTGGGGATTGACTACTGAGGGTTTCTTCCAGACTGAAGAGGAAATTAAAAACCATGCCGACCAAAGTGCAGTAGGTGAAGATGACCAGAGCTATAAATTCTATGTAGGTGACCTGAAGTTTGCCGATTTAAACAATGATGGAAAAATCAATAAAGGTGACTGGACATTGGCTAACCCGGGTGATTTCCGCAAAATTGGTAATAGTTCGAGCCGATATCCTTATAGTTTTGATCTTTCGGCAGACTGGAAAGGATTTGATATTCGCGGATTCTTTCAGGGCATAGGTAAGAGAGACTGGTATGCAGGCGGTGGAAATCATTATTTTTGGGGAATCTACGCACAGCCTTGGACAAATGTACAAACTCATAATCTGGACCACTGGACACCGGAAAATCCCAATGCTTATTATCCTCGTGTAAAGGCTTACATTGCCGAATCAACAGGTAGCGAGCTGGCTTGTGTACAGACAAGATATATGCAAGATGCTTCTTATTTACGTATGAAAAACCTGACTATAGGTTATACATTACCACAGGACCTGACCCGGAAATTGAATATTGAACGTGTGCGTTTCTATTTCAGCGGTGAGAACTTGTTTGAAATTACTCACCTGAAGGCCAATCTCGACCCGGAAGCCTTGGATTCCAGCAGTAAAGTATATCCTTTACAACGTTCTTATTCTTTTGGTGTTAATTTAACTTTCTAATTAATTTACTGATATGAAACAATTAAAAACTATATATGCAGTAGCTACCTTTATGGGATGTGCACTTTTTACCGGATGCAATGATGATTATCTGCAAAAATATCCGGAAGATAGCTTGAATGAAGAGGCATTCTTTAAAACTGTAACCGATTTGGAAACTTATACCAATGGCTTTTATGGCATGTTTGGAGCCTCGTATGACGATTTATTTTCTGATAATATCGGTCATGGAACAGGTGATTATACATTTAGTCAAAAATTAAAAGGACGTATTGATGAGACTAAAATAGGATCATTTGGATGGAAAAAGGATGGCGTATGGGAAAATATTCATGATATCAATTTTATGTTAGTCAATGCTCATAAAGTGGAGGGTGACGAAAATGAAAAGAAACATTATATAGGTTTGGCCCGTTTATGTCGTGCGTTGCAATATTATGGCTTAATTAAGAATTATGGGTCTGCTCCTTGGTATTCTGCTCCAATTGCGACAGATGATGAAGAAGCATTATACAAAACTCAGGATTCACGTTCGTTGGTCGTTGACTCGGTGATGGCTGATTTGCAATATGCTTGCGATTATATGCAGGAGGGAAGCAGCCGTACACGGGTTACTCGTTACGCTGCTTTAGGATATATGGCACGCATAGCCTTACATGAAGGTACTTTTCGCAAATATCATGAAGAGATAAGTGAACTGGCCGGTACTGTCAATTCATTCTTGGAAAAAGCTGTTTGGGCTACTGATGAAATAATGAGTTCCGGACAATTTGAAATCACAGGAAAAGGGGCAGCTGCCTATCGTGATTTATTCACTAATCCTGATCTGAGCAAAAATAAAGAAATGATTTTATTCTCTGATTATGATAAAGATTTAAATCGTAAGAACAACACTTCAACAGTATTAAACTGGCAATGGAATTTGAGTCGTAGCCTGGCCGATAGTTATTTAAAATCGGATGGAACTCCTATCACAGAGGCAGATCGTACCAAGACTTTTGTAGACATGTTTACTGACCGTGACCCCCGTATGGCTGAGACAATTATGTATCCTGGATTTATTAACGAAGGAGACAATAGTACGCTGCCCACTAAAATTGTATTGGATTACGGTGGCTTGGGGCAAATCAAATTTTTGCCACGTACAGACGCAACTTATGGTGGGTGGGGTGAAAATATAACCGACCTTCCTATCATCCGTTATGCCGAAATTCTATTAATAAATGCGGAAGCAAAAGCAGAACTCGGCATATTGACCCAAAACGATCTGAACGCAACAGTTAATTTACTCCGCAGTCGTGTGGAAATGCCCGAAATGACTATAAATGTTCCGATAGATCCGGCTTTGGAAGCATTATATCCAAGCGTAAGTGGGGCATTGAAAAACGTCATACTTGAAATACGTCGCGAACGTCGGGTGGAATTGGCATGTGAAGGTTTCCGTTACGATGATACAATGCGCTGGGCTGCCGGCAGCATCTATGAAAGACCATTCGAAGGTGTTTATCTCCCGGGGTTCGGTGTATATGATTGTACCGGTGACGGTGTGCCTGATGTGGCATTGTTCAAATCTCCCAATGATAAAATGGGATATACTGATGAAGAATTGAAAGAACTTTCTGTATATTACACAGAAGATGAAAACGGTGCTCCAAAACAGATTTATTTAAGTGAAGGTGATAAGGGAAATATTCGCTTCTATTCTGATACAGATGAGGATGCCAATAAATTTATTGCACCTAAATATTATTATTATCCACTGTCAAAAGATGAATTGGTCTTAAATCCCAATTTGAAGCAACCGATTGGATGGTAATAGTATAATGGAAGATATTGTAATATGTGAATCGTTACGTTTTCAAGATAACTGATTTTAGTCAAACCTCTGATAGCTCCATTAATTGGCAAGGCTGTCAGAGGTTAATTTTATCATGGTGTATTAAACAACGTAATAACTTGAGGGTCTTACCGGTGCAAAGTTACGCATTTTTAGAAGTTTGGGTGTTGACTTCTTGTTTATTCTGCGTTAGAAAGCAATTCTGTATGATAAAGATGCAGAAATTTGCGTGGGAAGCGGTGAAATATCCCCTGCCGACAATGTGTCAACAGCGATTTAACGGGAACAGTCCGGTTGATCGTGAAGTAGCGGACCACTTGTCACTCTTGAGGGTTTAACATATCATATCACTGGTCGAGGAAAGAGTAAGGCGTTTCTTAGGGCCGGCCAAGTCCTTTTGAACGGAAGATTATTACGGTCTACCGTAACGGACTATACGGTCCACTGTGGAAGACTGTAGTAATTCGACTTATAGACAGGCATAATCGAAAGGACGGAAACGTTTAGACCGGCTAGTGAAACGACTTAGGGAGTTCAAAACGGCTCAGTTGTAATTCTTGGGGGATTAACATTTGTTAATTTCCCTTTATGCATACACCTTTGCTAATCTATACA
>PPYF01129868.1_pt1 | contig 20361 bp, 18 predicted proteins | sample 1559871 | NCBI WGS metagenome assembly PPYF01 (sample SAMN08240021, study PRJNA423297) | Human gut metagenome, whole genome shotgun sequencing project. | reverse complement strand
GGGCTTGCCCCCGGCGAATCTTTGCCTACTTTCTTTTCGGAAGAAAGTAGGCCGGGGTGCGGGGCGGAGCGCCCGCTCAAGGGGAGTGCAGAGGGGCAGCGCCCCTCGCATCGTTGGTCGCAGGGACCCCCGTCCCTGCAAAATTCCCCGGGGCGCGGGGCTAAAAAGAAGCAGAAACCGCAAAAAGGTGGTTGCAAAAAAGGCGAATTTGTACGATAATAAGGGTGAGCCAAAATAGAGGAGGAACCTATGAGAATTGTTGTGATGTCGGATTCCCATGGCAGAGCCGACCGCGTCAAACAGGTGATCGAGCAGCAGCCGCAGGCGGAACTGTTCATCTTCCTGGGCGATGGGCTGCGGGACTTCCGCCAGGCGATGCGCGGCGTGCCAAAGGAAGGATGGTGCGTCTGCGGCAACTGCGATTTTGTCAGCGACGTTGAATATAATCTGATTTCCTATGTCCGGGACGTCAAGTTTTTCTGCACCCACGGCCACCAGTGGGGCGTCAAGGCCGGGCTGGACGAGCTTGCCCTGGAAGCCAAAAAGAAGGGGGCGTCGGTGGTGCTGTTCGGCCACACCCACGAGGCCTTTTATGAGTATCGGGATGGGATCCATTTCCTCAATCCCGGCAGCCTCGGCAGCCCGCGCGGGCCGCTGTACCCGACCTATGGGGTGATCGATATACAGGGCAAAAGCCTTGTCTGCGCCCACCTGAAGCTGGAGGAGACTGCCCGATGAGCACAGGGCAGGTGATTCATCTGGAGTCGGTGGATTCCACCAACGAGTACCTCAAGCGCCAGGGAGCGCTGCTGCCCGACGGGACGGTGGTGGTGGCCGACCACCAGACAGCGGGCAAGGGCCGCCTTGGCAGAAGCTGGCAGGACGCCCCCGGACAGAGCCTGCTGGCCTCCTGGCTGCTGAAAAGCCTGCAGGGGGACGCGCTTTTGCTGCTGCCGCTGGCGGCGGGGATGGCGGTGCTGGACGCGCTGGACAGCCTGGGGGTGCAGGGCGCAGCGCTCAAATGGCCCAACGACATCGTTGCACAGCGGGACGGCCGCTGCCGCAAGCTGGCGGGCATTCTCTGCGAGCACCGGGTGGGGCAGCAGAGCTTTTCGGTCTGCGGCATCGGGGTCAACCTCCTGCAGCCGCAGGAGGTGTTTGACGGGCGCGGCCTGCCGGACGCCGGTTCGGTGCTGGGCGTGCTGGGAGCGCCCTTAAAGCGCGAAGAACTGCTGCGGGCAATCGGCCAAAGCCTGCAAAAAAGATGCGCACAGGCAGCGGCAGAGCCGCAGGCGCTGCTGCAGGATGTTTCGGCCCGCTGCATAACCCTCGGCAGAACCGTCAAAATAAAGACAGAGGCGGGCGAGTACACCGCCTTTGCCGCCCGGCTGGACCGGGACGGGCAGCTGATCTGCCAAAGCGAAGAAGGAGAAGAAATCAAGGTGCGCGCCGGGGAAGTCTCGGTGCGCGGCCTGGACGGATATCTATAGTATAAAAGTAAGGAGATTGAAAATGGACATCAAGGCAAAAGTACTGCGCAACCTTTCTTACGGTCTGTACCTGATCGGTGTGATGGACGGCGAGCGGCCCTGCGGCTGCATCGTCAACACCGTCTTTCAGGTGACCAGCGAAAACCCGATTGTCGCCATCAGCATGAACAAGAACAACTACACCTGGGAGCTGCTTGAGCGGGAGGGCCGCTTTGCGGTGTCCATCCTCTCGGAAAAGACCCGCAAGGAGGTCATCCAGAAGCTGGGCTTTGTCTCGGGCAGGGACCACGACAAATATGAGGGCATCGACTACACGATGCGCGACGGCCTGCCGGTGCTAAACGAGCAGTGCTGCGGCGCGCTGATCTGCAAGGTGGTTTCTGTCACCGAGACCCCGACCCACATGGTGGTGCTGGCCTCGGTGGCGGAGGCGTATGAGCTGGCAGCCACCGTCCCGATGACCTACCGCTACTACCACGAGGTCATCCGCGGCGGCGCGCCGAAGAACGCCCCATCCTACATCGCGCCGGAAAAGGAAGAGAAGGAAAACAAGCAGGCATCCGCGGGGCGGTGGGTGTGCGACGTGTGCGGCTATGTGTACGAGGGCGACCTGACACAGGAGCCGGACGACTACATCTGCCCGCTGTGCGGTGTTGATAAAACACATTTTCATAAGGAGGAAACAAATATGGCAGAGACAGAGCGCTGGGTATGCGACGTATGTGGTTATGTATATGAGGGCGACCTCACCCAGGAACCGGACGACTATGTTTGCCCGCTGTGCGGCGTAGACAAGAGCCACTTCACAAAAGAATAGAATCTTTGCCGGAAATCCTTCCGGTTAGCTCTTGATTTTTGTGTTTGGCTGTGGTATAATTTTCTCTATCATCTGGGTGTGGCGCAGCTGGTAGCGTGCTACCTTGGGGTGGTAGAGGCCGTGGGTTCAAGTCCCGCCACTCAGACCAAAGATGTCCGTCAAGCCTTTTGACTTGACGGACATTTTTTTTGTGCGTTTGAAAGGAAAGTTTAAGGACAAAGTGAAATGAGGGTGAATGATGGGCGTCTGTTTTTTGGAGAAGGAGAATCTTTTTCATCTGTGCGGCGGGGATGTCAGCTACATCCTGAAAATTTATCGGGATGCCTTCCCGATGCACCTGTATTGGGGAAAGCGGCTGTCCGACCCGGCCATATCCTGGTATCTGGAAGCGCCTTACCGCAGAAAAAAGCTGCTTGAGGGCACCGAGCCGGACGATCCGATGTTCCTGCACGAATACTGGCCGTTTGAATATCCGGGGTACGGCCTGTCCGATTACCGCCCCGCTGCCTTTGAGGTGGTGGGCCAGGATGGGTGCTGTGCCTGCGAGCTGCGCTATCGGGGGTATGAGATCATAGACGGCTCGGTCGCGCTGCCCGGCCTGCCGTCGGTGTGGGCAAGGGAGGACCAGGCGCAGACGCTCAAGCTCCTCTTGAGCGACGAGCTGCTCGGGCTGCAGGTGGAGCTGTACTACACCGTCTTTGAGCACAGCGGCGCCATCACCCGCCACACCGTCTTTCGGAATCAGGGCGGTGGAAAGCTCAAGCTGAAAAAGGCCCTTTCGATGAGCCTGGACATGAAGCACGCGCCGGCGAAGATGATTCAGCTGTCGGGGACCGCCCTGCGGGAGCACTGGATCGAACAGCGGGAACTGGGGATCGGGGAAACGTACCTAGAGAGCACCAGGGGCATTTCCTCCCACCAGCAAAATCCCTTTTTTGCCCTGGTGGAGCATCAGACGACCGAGACAGGCGGGGACGCTTACGGGGTGAGCTTAGTCTACAGCGGCAACTTTCTGGCGGGCGTTTCCTGCGACATGTACCGCAGCGCCCGGGTGCAGATTGGTATTCACCCGACCAATTTTGGCTGGCAGCTCGATGCGGGCGAGCAATTTTGCACCCCGCAGGCCGTGCTGTGCTATTCGCCAAAGGGACTAAACGGCATGTCGGAAAAGTTCCACGACCTGTTTTGCAACCAGCTCTACCGGGGAAGATGGAAGGACCGCCCGCGCCCGATTGTGCTCAACACCTGGGAGGCGTTCTATTTTGGGCTCGACCACCAGCGCGTGCTGGAGCTGGCCGGCAGGGCGGCAAAGGCGGGCATCGAGATGCTGGTGCTGGACGACGGCTGGTTTGGTCACCGAAACGACGACACCAGCTCCCTGGGGGACTGGTTTGAAAATAAAGAAAAGCTGCCGCGCGGCCTGAAGGGGCTTGCCGGGGAAATCAACGCCCTGGGGCTGCAGTTTGGGCTGTGGGTGGAGCCGGAGATGGTGTCGCCGGACAGCGAGCTCTACCGCAGCCACCCCGATTGGTGCATCCACATCAACGGGCGCAAGCGCAGCCAGTGGCGGCACCAGCTCTGTCTGGACCTGTCCCGCACCGAGGTGCAGGATTACCTGATCGACAGCCTGAGCCGGGTGCTTTCCGGCGCCAACATCGCCTATGTCAAGTGGGACTGCAACCGCCGCATCAGCGAGCCGGGCTCGGATGGCCTGCCGCCGGAGCGCCAGGACGAGCTGCTGCACCGCTATGTGCTGGGCCTGTACCGGGTGCTGGAGACGCTGACCAGCCGCTTCCCCGAGGTGCTGTTTGAAAACTGCGCCTCCGGCGGCGCAAGGATGGACGCGGGGATGATGTATTACTTCCCGCAGACCTGGGTGAGCGACAACAGCGACGCGGTCTGCCGGCTCAGGATTCAGTACGGCACATCGCTGTGCTATCCGCCGGTGATGACGACCGCCCACATCTCCGCCTCCCCCAACCACCAGGTGCTGCGGCAGACGCCGCTTGATTTCCGCGCGGCGGTGGCCTATCCGTTTAATCTGGGGTATGAGCTCAACCTGTGCGCGATGAGCGACGGGGAGCTGCAGCAGATTGCGGAGCAGACCGCGCTCTATAAACAGCTCCGGCCGCTGGTGCAGCAGGGGAAATTTTACCGCCTGCTCAGCCCCTTTGCGGGCAACCAGACCGCCTGGATGACCGTCTCGCAGGACGGGTCGGAGTTTGCGGTCTGGTACTACAAGGATTTTTGTCAGCCGGAGGAGGCCTACATCAACGTCCGCCTGACGGGGCTGGAGCAGACGGCCCGCTATCAGGACGAGGACGGCAGCTGCTACACCGGGGAGATGCTGATGAACCTGGGACTGCCGCTGCGGTGGAAAAACGGCGACTACTTCTCGCAGATGTGGCACTTTAAGCGGCTGCAGGAAGAAGCTTTGCCGGGGCGATAAAAAGAGCCGCCCCAAGGGGAGAGACTTTTAGAAGAAAAAGAGGGATCGAGATGAAGCAAAACAAGGGACTGATGACCGAGGGCGTCATCTGGAAGCAGCTGCTGCTGTTCGCGCTGCCGCTGCTGCTGGGCAACCTGTTCCAGCAATTTTACAACACGGTGGATTCGATCGTGGTGGGCAACTACATCGGCCCCAACGCCCTGGCGGCGGTGGGCGCCAGCACCCCCATTGTCAACCTGATGGTCGGGCTGTTCACCGGCCTTGGCACCGGGGCGGGCGTTGTCATCGCGCAGTTTTTTGGCGCCAAGGACGAGAAGGGCGTCCACGACGGCGTGCACACCACCATCGCGCTGTGCCTGGTGGCCGGCGTGGTGATGGGCTTTATCGGGGTGGGGCTGTCGCCGGCCATCCTGCGGCTGCTGGACACCCCGGCGGAGATCATGGAGGGCTCGGTGACCTACCTGCAGATCTACTTCATGGGCGTCATCGCGCTGATGATCTACAACATGGGTTCGGGCATCCTGCGCGCCATCGGCGACTCGCGCACCCCGCTTTACTTTCTGATGGTGTCCAGCGTGGTCAACATCGTGCTGGACCTGGTGTTTGTCATCAACGTCCAGATGGGCGTGGCGGGCGTGGCCTGGGCCACACTGATCGCGCAGGTCATTTCCGCGGGCCTGGTGCTGATCCGGCTGATCACAACCAAGGAGTGCTACCGCCTGATCCTCAGGGACATCCGCTTCCACAAGCACGCGCTTTTGGAGACCATCCGCATCGGCCTGCCGGGCGGCATCCAGAACGCGGTCGTCTCCTTCTCCAACCTGATTGTGCAGTACAACATCAACAGCTTTGGCGCGGCGGCGGTGGCGGGCTGCAGCGCCTACACCAAGATTGACGGCTTTGCCGTCCTGCCGGTCATGAGCTTTTCGATGGCGGTCACCACCTTCACCGGTCAGAACGTCGGCGCGCGCAACTATGAGCGCGTGAAGAAGGGCGCCTCCACCTGCTTAAAGCTCTCCCTTGCGGTCACCGTCACCCTCTCGGTGCTGCTCTATGCCTTTGGCGGCAACCTGCTGCGGGTCTTTTCTTCCGACCCGGAGGTGCTTTCCTACGCGGTGAACATGATGCACTTTTTGGTGCCGGGCTATGTCTGCCTGTCGGTGGCGCACACCTATGCGGGCGTGGTGCGCGGAGCGGGCATCTCGATTGTGCCGATGCTGGCGCTGGTGGGCAACATGTGCGTGCTGCGCATCATCTGGCTGACGCTGGCGATGCCGGTTTTCCACAGCATTGTGGTGGTCTATCTGGGCTACACGCTGACCTGGTTTGGCAGCGGGCTGACGATGCTGATCTACTATTACAAATCGCACTGGCTTGAGCGGCAGCAGCTGCACGACCAGCTTTAAGAAAAGAGAAGAAGGAGAGAGAAGATGGAAAAGAAACGGGTAGAAGTGATGGGCAGCCTGTCCCTGCTGCTGGTAGCGGTGATCTGGGGGACAGGATTTATCGCCTCGCAGATGGCGCTGGATGCAAATTTGAGTTCGGCGTTTATCATGTTTGTGCGCTTTGCCATCGCGGCGCTGATTGTGGGGCTTGTATTCCACAGGGATTTAAAGCAGCAGCTCAAAAAGGAGCACTGGAAGGGCGGATTTCTGATCGGGACCTTTTTGTTCTTCGCCTTTTATGTGCAGACGGTGGCGCTGCAGTACACCACCCCCTCCAACAACGCCTTCATCACCGCAGCAAACGTGGTGATGGTGCCGTTTTTGTGGTGGGCGGTCAGCAAGAAGAAGCCGGGGACCAAGTATATCCTCTCCTCCTTTTTGTGCCTGATCGGCATCGGCATCTTGTCGGTGAACCTCTCGAGCGGCATTTCCTTCCAGATCGGCGACCTGCTGACCCTAGGCTGCGCCCTGCTGTTTGCCTGCCAGATTGTCACCACCGGCATTTTGGCGGTGCGGATGGAGGCCAAGGTGATCGTCTTTTTGCAGTTTGTGGTGGCGGCGGCCTGGGGATTTTTGATGTTCCTTCTGACCGACCGGGACTTTTCCGCCTTCCTCAACGCCGACGGCATGAGCGCGGTGGTGTACCTGGGCGTGTTCAGCACCTGCCTGTGCTACTTTTTGCAGACGACCGCCCAGAAGCATGTCAACTCCACCAAGGCGGCGATCATCCTCTCGACCGAGTCGCTGTTCGGCAGCATCTTTTCGGTGCTGCTCGGCTACGACCCGCTGAGCGCGCAGATGGTGGTGGGCGGCGTCATCATCCTGGCGTCGATCATCCTGCCGGAATTTTCCTTTGGCAAAAAGGAGGAGCCGGCGCTTGTGGAGAAAAAGGAGGAAGTGTAGATGAAGCACACCCTTTCCGTCCCTTCCCCCATCGGCAAGCTCTGGCTGCAGGAGGAGGACGGGGCGCTGGTGCGGGTATCCTTCCAGCCGGATGCGGCCTCACAAACCGAGGAGGAGACGCCGCTGCTCGGACAGGCAAAGCAGCAGCTTGCCGAATACTTTGCGGGGCAGCGGCAGGCGTTTGACCTCCCGCTGCGGATGCAGGGCACGCCCTTTCAGCAGAAGGTCTGGGCGGCGCTGCGGGAAATCCCCTACGGGGAGACCAGAAGCTACGGACAGATTGCGGCGCAGGTGGGCAATCCAAAAGCCAGCCGCGCGGTGGGCATGGCAAACAATCGAAACCCCATCGCCATCATCGTGCCCTGTCACCGGGTCATCGGCGCGGACGGTTCGCTGACCGGCTATGCGGGCGGGCTGGCCGCTAAGGAGCGGCTTCTGGAGCTGGAAGCGGCTGCGCTAAGGGAGAAAAAGAAATGGTGATTTTGATTGCGGGAGGTTCCCACACCGGCAAGACGCTGCTGGCCCAGCGGCTGCTGGAACGGTATCGCTACCCCTATCTCTCGATCGACCATCTGAAGATGGGGCTGATTCGCAGCGGCCAGACCGCGCTGACCCCGGAGGACGACCGGGAGCTGACCGACTACCTCTGGCCGATTGTGCGGGAGATGGTCAAGACCGCCATCGAAAACCGGCAGAACCTGATCGTCGAGGGGTGCTACATCCCCTTTGACTGGAAGGAGAGCTTTTCGGAAAGCTACCTTGCCGAGATCCGTTACCTCTGCCTGGTGATGAGCGAGCGGTACATCCGGGAGCACTTTGGGGAGATCCTCTCCCACGCCAACGACATCGAGCAGCGGCTGGACGACGACATCGAGCAGCAGCAAATGCAGCAGCAGATGCAGCAGCATTTGCTGCAGGAAAACGCGGAAAATCTCGAACAGTGCAGAAGGCACGACTGCGACTATCTGCTCATCGATGCGGAATATCCGCAGGAAATTATCCTCAATGTATAAAAAAGAGGGGCGCTTTGCAGCTTTGCATCGCGTCCCTTTTTTGCAATATTTTATTCCCCGAACACCGTCCGGTAGGCCTTGAAGGCGGAGGGCAGGGTGATGTCCGCAAGGCGCTGCACCAGAGAAAAATCCTCCGGCAGGGCAGCCTGCGTCTCGGGGAGGCTGTCCGCCGTTGCCGAAAGCAGCCAGGCGGACATCTGCCACTCGATGTGGGTGAAGATGTGTTTGGCGTCCCGCAGCGGGGTAATCTTGCGGACGAAAAGGCCGTACGGCTCCACCAGCTGCAGCGCCTGTCGCAGGACCTCGTCCTGGGAGAGCTTTCCTTCCAGGGCGGGAAATTCCCACATGCCGCGCAGCACGCCCTTCTCCGGGCGGCGGTGCAGCAGGATGCGTTTTCCCTCGGGGAAGGTGCAGCTGAACAGGAGCAGGGTGCGCTGCTCGATGCGGCGGGCTTTCTTGGGGGACTTGACCGGGTAGTCGGTTTCGCGGCCCTGCTGGTGGGCCAGACACAGCCCCTGCAGCGGGCAGACAAGGCACTGGGGCGGAGAGTTGGGCAGGCAGACCACCGCCCCCAGCTCCATCAGCGCCTGGTTAAAGGCGCCCGCGCCGGGGGTGGGCTCGACCGGAAGCAGGAGCTGGCGGAAGGTCTCCTTGGTGGCGGGCAGCGCGATGTCGTCGGGGCAGGCCAGCACCCGGGTCAGCACCCGCAGGACGTTGCCGTCCACCGCGGGCACCGGCAGGTCGAAGGCGATGGAGGCGATGGCGCCGGCGGTGTAGTCGCCGATGCCGGGCAGCTTTTTGAGCAGGTCGTAGCTGGCGGGCAGCTGGCCGTTGTAGGAGCGCACAATCTCCTGCGCTGCCCTTTGCAGGTTGCGCGCCCGGCTGTAATAGCCGAGCCCCTCCCAGAGCTTGAGCAGCTGCTCCTGAGGGCAGCCGGCCAGCGCCTGAACGGTGGGCAGCGAGGCCAAAAACCGCTCGTAGTAGGGCCTGACCGCCTCCACGCGGGTCTGCTGGAGCATCACCTCCGAGACCCAGACGTGGTAGGGGGAGGGCTCCCGCCGCCAGGGCAGGTCGCGGTGGGACTGCGAAAACCAAAATAAGAGCGGCTCCACCATCTGTTCGAGCCGCTCCTGAGGGGTGCTGCGGGCGCTCATCGCTGCGCCTCGCTGTTTTGGGATTGCTGGTTGTGGAGGAAATCCTTAATCCTGTCGAAGGTCTCCTCGCTGATGATGTGCTCGATGCGGCAGGCGTCGGCAGCGGCGTTTTCGGCGCTGACGCCCAGTGCCTCCAAAAAGCGGGTGAGGGTGCAGTGCCGGTCATAGATGGCCTCCGCCCGCCTGCGGCCCTCCTTGGTCAACAGGATCAGATTGTTTTTATCCATGGTGATGTAGCCGGCGGTGCGCAGGATGCTCATGGCGCGGCTGACGCTGGGCTTGGAAAATTCCAGCTCGTTGGCGATGTCGATCGAGCGCACCGTGCCGTTTTTCTGTTCGAGCATGAGGATTGTCTCCAGATAGTTTTCACCGGATTCCTGAATCTTCAAACAAACACCTCTCCTTTCCAAAAAAAGATGATGGTTTTCCTGTAAGGTGTGCGCAACAAAGCGGCAGAGAGACGGAAGAAAATGGATGTTCTGCACAGGATGCGCGGATGAACTTGTCCTTATTTTAACACAATTGTGGGCCGGTTGCAAGAGAGCGGCTCTCCCCGATGATGGCAGCAGTTAGCCGCGGGTAAAAAAGAATCATCTGTTACAAATAGTGATACTGCCCCCTGTAACCAACCGCCCAACACCCGGGCCGCTCGCGATTCCCTCAAAAGAACGAATCTGTTCGTTTACCAAAAAAGCCCGCTGGTATCAGGTGAGTATCAGGCTGGTATCACCCCCAGTATCACCAGCAAACCGCATAGGTAAGCCATTTGTTGGGATACTGTAACGAAAGATACTCTCTTTATATAAAAGAGATAATATAATAATATAGAGAGGGAGAGAGAGTTTGACCGTTCGTTGCAGTGAAAGTATCATAACGATGTGAGCGAATTGTGATTGCCGCGCCTCGCTAATCGCCGCTCCCCGCGCCACGGCCTGAAACCAGAAGGTGTGCCCTCTGCCAATCCCGGGGAGAAAAAAGACCGATTTGCCCACCCATCTCAAAGTGGCAAATCGGTCTGGGTCAGAGGCTGAAACCCTATCGAGGGGGTGCGGCACCGCCGCAGGGGGAGCGAAGCGTCCCCCTCAGGGGGAGTACCCAGAGGGGTGTCCCCTCTGGGAGATTCTTTGGTGACTTTCTCATCGGGGAGAAAGTCACCCGGGGCGCGGGGCGGAGCGCCCGCATTGGTGGGTGCAGGGACTATGGTCCTTGCATAAATCCCCCGGGGGCCGCAGGGGCCCCGCCCCTCGCATGGGGAGCGCAGAGGGGCGCCAGCCCCTCGCGTTGAATTGGGTGCGGGCTCAGCCCGCCAGTTGACAGGTCGCCTCCTTTGCTTTACAATAGGGATAAAGTTTTATTGGAATATGGTTGAATCGAGATAAAGGAGCTTTCAATGGAAAACGGAATCAGAATACAGAAGGTGCTCTCCGAGCAGGGAATCGCTTCCCGCAGAAAGGTCGAGGAGTGGATCACCCAGGGCAAGATTAAGGTCAACGGCCGCCCGGCGGTGCTGGGACAGAAGATCAATCCAAACCGCGACGTCGTCGCCATCGACGGCGAACGGGTCTACTTTCAGAAGAGCAATCAGAAATATTACATCATGCTGCACAAGCCGCGCGGCTATGTGACCACCATGAGCGACGAGCTGGGCAGAAAGTGTGTGGCGGAGCTGGTGGAGGATGTGCCGGAGCGCGTCTACCCGATTGGCCGGCTGGACAAGGACAGCGAGGGCATGCTGCTGTTCACCAACGACGGCGACTTCGCCAACCTCATCATGCACCCCAGCCACCACGTCTCCAAAACCTACCGCGTCACCGTCCGCCCGGACATCAGCGATGCGCAGGTGGTGCAGCTTTCCACCGGTGTGGAGATCGACGGCAAAAAGACCAGCCCCGCCCACGTCACCGTTTTGGAGAAGGAGCCGGGCAGGGTGGTGCTGCAGATGGTCATCTATGAAGGAAGAAACCGCCAGGTCAGAAAGATGTGCGAGGCGGTGGGGCTGGAGGTCGCAAGGCTCAAACGCACCGCCATCGGCCCGTTGAAGTTGGGGATGCTGGCCCCGGGCAAGTGGCGTGAGCTGCGTCCCGGCGAGATCGGCATGCTGCGCAACGCGGTCAAGACCTCGACCGGCGCGCCGGAGACGCTGGGCGACCTGGACGAGGGCATTTTGGAGAGCGCGTCCAGAAAGGGCCGCCCGGCGGGACGGGTGCAGTATCAGTCCCAGCAGCACCAGCGCGGATTTGAGGAGAGGGAAAGCTCTCAGCGCCGGGGCAGGGAGCGCGCAGGCGCACCGCGCCGCGAGTACGGCAAGTCCTACACCCGGGGCTCGGGCAACAAGCCGTATAAGCCGTTCACCAAACGGGGGTCTGGTATGTAGGCGGCGGGTCTAGCTGTTTGCTAAAATAAAGCTTGATTTCCGCCGCACGAATCGGGGGCGAGGCCCCCGATTCACCGGGAGAGATGGAGACTTGGGGCGGTTATAGCTTGTCCTGAAACAGAGCTTGATTTCCGCCGCACGAATCGTGGCTTGCAGCCCCGATTCACCGGGAGAGATGGAGACTTGGGGCGGTTAAAGCTGTTTGCTAAAATAAAGCTTGATTTCCGCCGCACGCATCATGGAAAAATAAAGAGGAGCTTCCGCTGCCTGAGGAGGGAGCCGGAAAGCAGAAAGAAGGAGCAACATGAAGGTGACCTTTGTCCGTCACGGACAGACGGAGTGGAACCGGTTGGGAAAGCAGCAGGGACTGGCGGATATTCCGCTGGACCAGACCGGCATCGAGCAGGCCCGCAAGACAGCGCAGCTGTTAAAGGATGAGGTGTTTGACTGCGTGTACTGCTCGCCGCTCAAGCGCGCCCGCCAGACCGCACAGATGATCTGCGAGGGGAGAAACATCCCCATCATTTTGGAGCAGCGGCTGATCGAGCGGGACATGGGCGAGTTTGAGGGGATGACCTGGCACCAGTTTGACACCCGCGCCTTTTGGGACTACACCGCCGACCTGCACTACCAGAAGGCGGAGAATATCCGGGATTTTTACCGGCGGGTCTATGGCTTTCTGGACACCTTAAAGGGCAAAGAGGGCAGCGTGCTGCTGGTGGCCCACGGCGGGGTGTTCGCGCCGGTTTCCAGCTACGCGGGCTTTTCCAAAGAGGAGGACAATCTGCTGGACAACCTTTTGGATAACGCGCAGGCATTTTCCTTTGAGATATAAGAGCGGGTAAGAACAGAGGAAGGGAGCGACAGGAATGAAAACCATTCAGATAGAACTCAACGATTTTTTGGCGGCGATCATCGGCATCGCGGCGGGGTTGCTGCTGCTTGTTTTTCCACAGGAGGCGATCAATGTCATCACCTACGGAATCGGCATCGTCTCGCTGGTCTACGGCGTCGTGCGGATCGTCGATTATTTTAAGAATCGTGATATTTCCCCGTTTTTCGCCGGAGAGTTGATTTTGGGCGTCGTGCTGGTGGGCATCGGCCTGTTTTCCTTCCTGAATCCGGGCGGCATCTTTGCCATTTTGCCGATTATCTTCGGCATCCTGGTGCTGGTGGAGGGCATCTCCAAGCTGCAGCGGGCGCTGATGCTGCGCCGCTATGGGTATCCGCGCTGGGTGGCGGCGCTGGTTTTGGCCATCGCCATCATGGTGCTGGGCGTTGTGCTGGTGCTCAATCCCTTCGGCGCGCTGGTGATGACGGTGCGCGTTTTGGGCGCGGTGATCCTGGTGGACGGCCTGACCGGACTGTGGGTCAGTCTGATTTTAAAAAAGAATTTCTAAAGGAACCCTTAACAATATCTTGCCCTTCCCGGGGTAGCTTCGTGCGCTGCGGGAGGGCCGGATATTTTTTTCTTTCAAAGAATTTGATGAGGAGGAATCCGAATGGCAAGCTATATCCTTGCGCTCGACCAGGGGACGACCAGCTCCCGGGCGATTTTATTTGACCAGCAGCAGAACATCATCGGCATCTCGCAGAAGGAATTCACCCAGCACTATCCCCGGGAGGGCTGGGTGGAGCACGACCCGATGGAAATCTACTCCTCCCAGTACGCGGTGATGATGGAGGTCATCACCCAGAGCGGGGTGGAGGTCAGCGACATCAAGGGCATCGGCATCACCAACCAGCGCGAGACCACCATCCTCTGGGACAAAAAGACCGGCCGCCCGGTCTACAACGCGATTGTCTGGCAGTGCCGCCGGACGGCGGACCTGGTGGACGAGCTAAAAAAGAAGGGCCTGGGGGAATATATCCGCGAGACCACGGGCTTGGTGCCGGACGCCTACTTTTCCGCGACCAAGATTGCCTGGATTCTCGACCACATCCCGGAGGGAAGGGAGCGGGCCCGGCGGGGAGAAATCCTGTTTGGGACGGTGGACAGCTGGCTGATCTGGAAGCTGACCGGCGGCAAGGCGCACGTCACCGACTACACCAACGCCTCCCGCACCATGCTCTACAACATCCACACCCTCGACTGGGACGACAGGCTGCTGGAGGCGCTGGACATTCCGCGCTGCATGCTGCCGCAGGTGATGGACTCCAGCGCCATCTACGGCTACACCACCATCCAGGGGGAGAGCGTGCCCATCGCGGGCATCGCGGGCGACCAGCAGGCGGCGCTGTTCGGGCAGTGCTGCTTTGAGAAGGGGCAGGCCAAAAACACCTACGGCACCGGCTGCTTTTTATTGATGAACACCGGCGAGACACCGTGCGTCAGCGAGAACGGTCTGCTCACCACCATCGCCATCGGCTTAAACGGCAAGGTGCAGTACGCGCTGGAGGGCAGCGTCTTTGTGGGCGGAGCGGTGATCCAGTGGCTGCGGGACGAGATGCGCTTCATCACCGAGTCCAAGGACGCGGAGTACTACGCGCAGAAGGTGGAGGACACCGGCGGGGTCTATCTGGTGCCGGCCTTCACAGGGCTTGGCGCCCCGCACTGGGACATGTACGCCCGGGGGTGCATCATCGGCATCACCCGCGGCACCAAGCGGGAGCACATCATCCGCGCGGCGCAGGAGTCGATTGCCTACCAGAGCTACGACCTGGTCAGGGCGATGGAGCAGGACACCGGCCGCAGGTTAAGCGAGCTGAAGGTGGACGGCGGCGCAAGCCGGGACGCCTTTTTGATGCAGTTCCAGGCGGACATTTTGGACTGCGAGGTCCGCCGCCCGATGATCCGGGAGACCACCGCGCTGGGTGCGGCCTATCTGGCGGGCCTGGCGGTCGGCGTCTGGAAGGACCGCGAGGAGATCCGCAGCCTGTGGAACTGCGATGTGACCTTCTCCTCCCGCATGGAGGAGGAGCGCCGCAAAAAGCTGCTGCACGGCTGGCACAAGGCGGTCGGCCGCAGCCTGGGCTGGGCCGAGGAATAAAGAACAGATAAAGAAAGACCGGTTTGCCGCGTTGAGTGGGCAGACCGGTCTTGTTCTTTTGGTGGAGAATCTTATCCGAGCAGCAGGGAAATCATCGAGCAGAATCCCTCGCAGGAGAGGGAGGGGGATTTCCAGCTTTGGTCGCAGAAGGCGTCGAGGTTTTCTTCGGAATAATCCAGCTCCTTGGAGATGGATTTGGTGTGCAGAATCTGGTCGCGCAGCGGGAGGGCGCCCGTTTGGGAGAAGGTGTCCAGGTCCTGCAGCAGGGCAAGCAGCGCAAAGCAGATGGCAAACTTGACCCGGGAGACCAGCTCACCGTCCCACACCGCCTTGTGCAGGTAGCGGTAGAGGGTGTAGGCGCAGAGCTTTTCATAGACGTACAGCTGTGAGACGCAGGCGGAGAGAAAATCCTGCCGGTGGGCCAGCAGCTCCTCCAGCCGCCGGGAGAGGTCCTGCAGATAGGCGGGCCATTGCGGGTCGATGGGTTCAAGGCCGGCGAGGAACCCCAGCAGCTCCCGCAGCGGCTGAGCGTCCGGCTTCGCATTGCCGGTACAGGGAAGCGGGGAATCGGAGGCAAGGGAAAACGGGAGCTCGGAGTTGTTGAGCTGCCACTGCGCCAAACTGCCCAGCCTCAACAGCCGGGTGAGCCGCTCGAACAGGGAAAGGGAACGGTCCTGCAACAGGGAGAAAAGCTGACCGCGCAGCTGCAGCAGCTCCCGCAGCAGGTCGGGGTCAAAGAGGTCGAGGTCGGGCTTTTCGTCGGTGGTGACCGTCTGCAGCCTGAGCGGCTCGGGGTCGCTGAGCAGCAGGCGCGCGGCCTCCTCGCAGCAAAGGCCGAGGCCGCTTTCCTTGTAGTCGCAGAACCACTCGTGAAAGCGGGGGTGCTGGTCACAGATTTCGCACAGGGCATCCTCGCCCAGATGAAGGTAGATGTCGCAGAGGTTCTGCTCGTTTAAAAAGGGGCATCGCTCCCCGGAAGTCAGGCGAAAGTGGGGCGGAAAGTCCCAGCAGATATCTTCCCGCAGGCGGCAGGCGAGAGGGCTGTCGCTTTGGGAAAGGCTGCGGTAATGCCCGGCGGTACGGGAATCGATGTCGATCTCCCAGCCGATGCAGCAGTTGTCCGAACAGGCGGACGCGGTGCAGGCAAAAAAGGGGTAGAAAGAGGGAAAGGTCTGTCGCATGGTTGCCTCCAACAAACAAGAGAATTGTAAAATGTGAACACACTGTAAAGTATACCATTTAACTTGTGGCTAACACAAGAATTTTTTTTTTAACGATGCTTTAACCTCCTTTAGGATGAAGACTTTACATGGATTTAGTAAGATATAAATGCACGAGCAATGCAGATAATCTGAAGGAGAGTGTATCCATGAAAGCAAAGAAGGTAATTTCCAAGGTACTGGCTGCAGCCCTTGCGTCCGCAATGCTGCTCAGCTGTGTTTATGCCGCTTCGCCGGACAGAACCATGTCCAGCGCCGCGCAGAGCAACGGCAACTTTTCTGCCAGCGCCACCACCAACGGCAAAAAACCAAAATATGTATTTCTGTTCATCGGCGACGGTATGAGCTATCCGCAGTTCCAGGCAGCGTCCGACTATCTGGGTGCAGTGGCTGACACCGACAACGACGATATCCTCGACGGAAACGTTCCGCTGAGCTTTATGAACTTCCCGGTAGCGGGTTCCGCAGTCACCTACGATTCCACCTCGTTCTGCCCGGACTCCGCTTCCACCGCAACCTCCATCTCCACCGGCCACAAGACCTACTCCGGCACCATCAACATGGACGAGACCATGACCGTGAAGTATGAGACCATCGCCGAGCAGCTCAGAGATGAGGGCTACGACATCGGCGTCATCACCTCGGTTAACCTCAACCATGCAACTCCGGCTGCGTTCTACTGCCACCAGGCAAGCCGCAACAACTACTATGAGATCGGCCAGGAAATGGTTGCTTCCGACTTTGACTACTTCGCGGGCGGCGCTCTGCTGGATCCGGAAGGCGAGAACGGCGACCAGGTAAGCGTATACGATCTGGCAGAAGATGCCGGCTACAAGGTTGTTACCACCCAGGCAGAGGCTGAGAAGGTTTCTGCTGAGGACGAGAAGGTTGTCATCGTCGGCGAGACCCTGGCTGACAGCGACTCCCTGTCCTATGAAAACGACAGAGCAAACAGCGAGTGGGCGCTGTCCGACTACGTTTCCAAGGGCATCGAGGTCCTGGAAGACAACGACAAAGGCTTCTTCATGATGGTTGAAGGCGGCAAGATCGACTGGGCCTGCCATGCAAACGATGCTGGTTCCACCATCAACGACACCATCGCTCTGGCTGACGCAGTTGACGAAGCAGTCGCTTTTGCCAACGAGCATCCGGATGAGACCCTGATTCTGGTAACCGGCGACCACGAGACTGGCGGTCTGACCATCGGCTACGCTGGCACCGACTACGACACCTACCTGACCAACCTTTCCAACCAGAAGATTTCCTACGCGAAATTCGACAGCGACTATGTCACCAAATACAAAGCGGAGCAGACCCCATTCGAGACCATGATGCAGGATGTTGAGGAACTGTTCGGCCTGAAGATGAGCGGCGACGCCGACGACAAACTGGTTCTGACCGACTATGAAATCGGCCTGCTCAGAGATGCGTATGCAAAGACCCTGGCTGACGAAAAAGCAGACGAGAACAACCAGGAAGAGTACGTTCTGTACGGCACCTATGAGCCGCTGAGCGTCACCATCACCCACCTGCTCAACAACAAGTCCGGTATCGATTTCAGCTCCTATGCTCACACCGGCCTGCCGGTAGCGGTATTCGCTCAGGGCGTTGGACAGGAAAACTTCGGCGGCTTCTATGACAACACCGACATCTACCACAAGCTGGCCGACCTGATGGACATTCAGTAAGCTACACTTCTCACTCCCAAGAGTTTTCCAAAGCGCAGAAAGCGGATGGATTTGCCGTCCGCTTTTTTGCGGTGTGAAAGGAATTGTTATGAAAAAGTTTTTGACCAAAGAAAGAATACAGTATAACGCGCCGGTGCTGGTCTGCCTGATCTTCATCGTGATTCTCTTCTTTTTGCCGACCGGCTACCAGGAGATTTACCGCGAGGCGGAGCAGTGCGTGGCCGAGGTGCTGGAAACCGACGAGAGCAAGATCATCGACACCGGCCTTGTGCGCAGCGGCGAGCAGAGCTGCACCCTGCGCATCCTGAATGGGCAGTTTGAGGGCGAGGTTGTCGAGGGCGTCAACATGCTCAACGGCTCGCTGGAGCAGGACAAGATCTTTGCCGTTGGCGACCGCGCACAGGTGGTTGTCAGCCACGATGACGGCCAAATCATCATGGTCACCATGATCGACCACGACCGCATCCCGATGGAGATTATGCTGCTGGCGCTGTTTGTCATCTTTTTGGTGATGTTTGCAGGCAAGACGGGTGTGCGCGCAGTGCTGTGCTTTATCTTAACAATCCTGACGATCTGGAAAGTGCTGGTGCCCTTTTTCCTCAAGGGCTACAACCCGATCTGGATCGGCATCGCCTTCACGCTGATTTTGAGCGTGATGATCATTGCGCTGGTTTACGGTTTTGACCGCAGATGCGCTTCGGCGGTGTCCGGAACCTTTTTGGGTGTCCTGGTCACCTGCCTGCTGGGCATGCTGTTCACCGACCTGTTTAAGATTCACGGCGCGGTCATGTCCTCCTCGGAGAGCCTGCTGTACGCGGGCTATCAGGATCTGAACCTGACCCGCATCTTCATGGCGTCCATCTTTATCGGCGCTTCCGGCGCGCTGATCGACCTGTCGGTCGATATCACCTCCGCAGTTTCGGAGGTTGTGCAGAAGCGCCCGGATATTGGCTGGAAAGAAGCCACCGGCTCCGGCATGAATGTCGGCCGCGCGGCGATGGGCACCATGACCACCACCCTGCTGCTGGCCTATTCCGGCGGCTATATCGCGATGCTGATGGTCTTCATGGCGCAGGGCACCCCGCTGATCAACATGATTAACTATAAATATGTGGCGGCGGAGATTGTCCACACCATCGTCGGCTCGATCGGCCTGGTGGCGGTTGCGCCCTTTACTGCACTTTGTTCCGGCTTCCTGCTGACCCAAAAGCGGAAGAATCAGCCGGAGGAGGGCAAGGAAGAAGCGGCAAAGGAACTGGAGACCCTGACAGAGCAGGAAAAATAGCTTTCCACTTTCCCTTTTTGTATGATAGAATAGCAAAAGCGCCGGCGGGATTTCCGCCGGCGCTTTTGTGCTGCTTTTTATTCTTTTTCGTAGGGCCAGTCCAGGATGCCGCCCAAATCGCAGATGTGGGTATATCCCAGCTTGGACAGAAGAAGGCAGGCTTTGCGGCTGCGCCTTCCGCTGTGGCAGTAGACCAGCACAGCCTGGTCCTTGTTTGGGATGATCTGTGCGGCGCTGGCGGGGCGGATGGTGGAGAGTGGCAGCAGTTTGGCTCCGGGGATGTGGCCGGAGTCGTACTCGTCCTGTTCCCGAACATCCAAAATCAGCAGCTCCTGTCCGGCGTCCATCATTTCCTTAGCTTTTTGCGGGGAGATGGGTGTGAAGCCGGCATCCGGTCCGGCAGGCGGTGCAGCACAGGCGGTGACGCCGGTGCAGAGGGTGAGCAGCAGGCGTTTGGTTATTTTCATCGGGTGATCTTCCTTTCGCAGTAAGATATAGCTTGGATTTTAAAGGTGGATTAAAGGAGCAGGAGAACCAGAATGGCCACCAGCAGGACGGCGGGAATCATCAGCATGGTCATGCATCCAAGACACCCGCCGCGGGGATAGGGCCTCCGATAAAAGCCGCCAAACCGTCGCGGCGGAGGGGGTGGAGGCATAAGGCCTCCTGGCCGCGGGCCCATTCCCGGTCCGCCTCTTCCGCCCATTCCGGGGCCTCTTGCTGGTCCTGGCATAAACATCGCTCCTTTCTGCATACGAAAAATATTTACTTTTTTAGTATAGAACTTTTTTGTGAACGATTCAAGAAAAAAACGAAAAAAAGCACACCCGCCGGATCAAAAGAAGAGGTCTGCGGGGCAGGATTTTTCGGATCCGAGAGGGAACAATAAAACAAGGACACCCCGACTATCAGGCTGGGGTGTCTTTGTGAGGGAATATAAAAGGGGTAAAATACAGACGCATGTTTATGAGGGAAAGGAAGAGCAGCTATCAGTGCAGGCAGAAAGTTCTGGATACAAAAAATGCGAGGGGTGAGCGAATTGCTCACCCCTCGCTTGGTACGCCCGATGCGATTCGAACGCACGACCTTCAGAGTCGGAGTCTGACACTCTATCCAACTGAGCTACGGGCGCGTATCTCTTTGCGACCTATACATTATAACAGAAAGGCTGGCAAAAGTAAAGAGCGAAAAGAGGAAGATTTTTCGGAAAGGGAGAGGGGCCTCTGAAGGAAGAAAAGTCTTAAAAAAGGGGAAAGAGAAGAATTTTGAAAAAATGTTATTTTTTTCAAAAAAAGGTGTTGACAAAACGGGAAGGGCGTGGTATTATAAATGAGCTGTCACCGAGACAAGCTCCTGAGAGCTTCGGTGAGTGAATCAAAAAGGTTTTGAAAATAAAAATTTGAAAAACCTCTTGACAAACTGAAAACAGCATGATATAATAAACAAGCTGTTCAGAGAGGGGCAGCAAGCCGAACAAGATTCGGCTAAGGACCTTGAAAATTGAACAACATGAAGCTAAAGATTATATCGAAA
>PPYF01102980.1_pt1 | contig 20366 bp, 18 predicted proteins | sample 1559871 | NCBI WGS metagenome assembly PPYF01 (sample SAMN08240021, study PRJNA423297) | Human gut metagenome, whole genome shotgun sequencing project. | reverse complement strand
GGCTTATACTGTATGAATGAGGAATATGAAAAAGGGCTGGAAGCCGTAGAAAAACTGCCGCAGCCGGATTTTGATGCAAGAAGCATGAAGTCCAGTATCCTGTATCAGATGGGAAAACTGGAAGGATCAGAAAAACTGACACAGCGTTGTTTGTATGAAGAAATCCGCAATGCAGGTTTGTCTCTGGTCAGTCTGGCGAAAATTGCCGGAGAAGAAAGTGAGTATGAAAAGGCGTTTCGATTTCTGGATGCCGCACAGGAGCTGGAGACCTTATTTGAAGAAAGCCGTCTCGGAGGAGTCAATGTTATGGTATCCCAGATGAAACTTGGAATTCTGGTGAAGCAGGGGAAAAAAGACCAGGCACTTTCAGAACTGAAGCATCTGATTATGGGGTATCTGAATATTGTACAAGGAAGAAAGACAGAGACTCCAATTTACTTTGACAAACTGGAATGGAATGAAAGTACTTCACCGAAACGGGGATATCTACTGGAAAATCTTCTGTGGCTGTTGGAGACAGAGGACGTATATGCAGAATTAAGAGCGGAAGATGTGTATCGGGAAATGGTAGAAAAAATTCAAAAGGAACTGGAAAAAAGCAGATAAAATTCGCCCCGCAAAAGTGGAAGAGAGCTTTTGCGGGGCGACCTTGTTTCTTATTTAATCTCAGCTCTTGCAGCTGCATCCTTGTAGTATTTGAAATCTGTAAAGATTTCTTCTTTGTAAGGATTCTTTTTCTTCTTTCTTGCAGTTCTTATAATGTAAATAAATGCTACAATATTTACGATCAGTGCAAGGAGACTGACAATCGTCATCATGGTCGGATCTGCATTTGTGCTTCCGCCGGCAGTGATTCCGTTTAAAGTACCGTCAGCATACAGTTTTGGAATGGTTGCCCATGGGAATACCTGTTTTCCGTCAGAGAATGTCTCCTGGAACAGAGGGAATACCTGCGCGAACATACACCAGATACAAAGCGTGTTGGCACGGTTCATGATCCAGCCGCCTTTGTTCCAGAGCAGTGCTGCGATTGTCGGTGCAAGCAGAAGTGCAACGCCGCAGAACCAGGAATGTGTCGGCAGACAGTTGTAGGTATAGGCGAAATTCCATACATCATAGACCAGGATGTAAACCCAGATCATATCCGGCCAGATCATGTCTTTTTTGTCTTTGGATGTGTAGACAGCCCACCATCCGGTCATACACAAAATATTGATGATTCCGGCAATTCCGTTAAATACGTTGTGCCATCCTCCGTACAGCCATACATCTTCAGAGGACAGCCACCAGGAATACCATCCGTTGATGGCAGATTCAAAATCACTTGCAACGGCGATCAGAATATTGATGGCAACGATTGCAAACGGATACGCTTTGAACCAGTGAGCTTTTCCGATTCCCCATTCGTATTTGATCATCATAAATCCGATACATCCGGCCAGTGCGGCATAGAGTTTGGCGTAATGGAACCAGCCGTTCATATATAGATATGTCTGGTTATTGAGTGCCCAGGAAGCTCCTGTTTTTGCCCCAACGGCAATTGCAATAAAATAAACAGTCAAAATAGCCGGGATGACAAAAAACATGAAAATACCGCCAGCTTTGGTTCATCTGGCAACTTCATTTAACAGAATCAGTGCAGCGAGTACGCCAAGCATGGCGATCCACTGCGGCAAGGCATTTTCCCCATAAACGTGAAATAACATATTTTTTTCCTCTTTTCATTCCTTTTATTGTGCTTCGATTTCCTTGATATTACATTCATCTCCGCATACGAGATACGTGTTCGGGCTTTTACAATATGGGCACTGTCTGCCGAATTCCACTGTAGGATACGTCTGGCGGCAGTCCTCACAGTAGGTAGTGGCAGGAAGTATCTCAATTTTCAGTTCTGAATGTTCGATCAGCGGAAATTTTTTGCGGTAGTATTTCCAGCAGTCTGTCAGATAATCAGGGACGATTGTGCTCACTTCCCCGATTTCCAGAGTGACAGAGCCGATTTCGCTTAAATTGTTTTCTTTTGCAACATTTTGAAGCGTTTTTGTAATGTGAACAATAATTCCCAACTCATGCATAATGTGTTCCTTTATGATTTCTTTTTCAGTTTGATCTTAATGGCACGTTTGGCTGCATAAGGAAGGATTCCTTTTAGCTTGTCTTCTGCAGTACGCATCCGGCTTGCCTCAGGAAGATCCCGGCTTAAATGGATGGCATCAAACTCGCATTTTGTGGTACAGAGTCCGCAGCCGATGCATTTATTTTCATCCACGACAGAAGCTCCGCATCCGAGACAGCGACCTGCTTCGATCTTGACTTGTTCTTCTGTGAGAGAAGAACGCAGATCGCGGAAGGTTTCTTTTGCGATTCCGGATTTTTTACCCGGTATCTGTCTTTTTGCCGTGTCAAATTCTTCGATGTCAAGGTTGTTTTTATCAAGCTCGACAAACTGACGCAGATCACGGCCAAGTGTCAGCGAGTGGCCTTTATGTACAAAGCGGTGGATGGATACGCAGCCCTGTTTTCCGGCAGCAATCGCATCAATGGCGAATTTCGGCCCGGTAAAGACATCACCGCCGACAAAAATATCCGGTTCTGCGGTCTGATAGGTGACAGGATCTGCCTGTGCAGTCTGATTTGGACGAAGCTCTACAGTGGTGTCTTTTAACAGATTACCCCAGAGGATCGTCTGCCCGATGGAGAGCAGTACATTTTCACATTCCAAGGTGATACAGTCATTCTCATCATAGACCGGAGCAAATCTGTGATTTTCATCAAATACAGAGATACATTTTTTCAACACGATACCTGTTACAGCTCCGTTTTCAGTGAGGATTTCTTTTGGTCCCCATCCGCACTGAATCTGGATATCTTCTTCTTTTGCCTCTTCTACTTCATCACGGGCTGCCGGCATTTCTGCCTCGGATTCCAGACAGTACATGGAGACAAGCTCACTTCCGGTACGAAGCGCGGTCCTTGCAACGTCGATGGCAACGTTTCCGCCGCCGATCACCACAGTACGGCCATTCAGATGAACAGAATCTTCATTCAGGTTTACACTGCGTAAAAATTCCACACCGGTTGTCACGCCTTTCGCATCTTCCCCCGGGATTCCGGTTTTTCGTCCGCCCTGCGCACCGATCGCAATATAAAACGCCTGATATCCCTGTGCACGGAGTTCAGGGATCGTGATATCTTTGCCGATTTCCACGTTGTAACGGAATTCAATTCCCATTTGTTTTAAAATGTCAATTTCTGCTTCAATTACTGATTTTTCCAGACGGAAGGATGGGATTCCATTCATCAGCATACCACCTGCACGGGATTCTTTTTCAAAAATCGTAACCGGGTATCCTTTTGTACGCAGATAGTAGGCGGCGGACATTCCGGCAGGACCGGCACCGATCACGGCAATTTTCTGAGTGAATTGTTTTCCTTCATGATTCTCGCAAAGCGGAACAAAGCGGGTATTTTCCTTTAACTCCTGTTCTGCGATAAACCGCTTGATCTCATCAATAGCAACAGCCTGATCAATGGTCGCTCGGGTACATGCATCCTCACAGCGGCGGTTACAGATTGCACCGCAGACTGCAGGGAACGGGTTTTCGGTCTTGATCAGTTTTAATGCGTCAAGATAGCGTCCCTCAGCCGCCATCTTAATATAGCCCTGTACGGGAAGATGAGCAGGACAGGCAGTCTTACAAGGAGATGTACGCAGTGCATTGCAGACACCAGGTGCACAGTTGCAGATGGCGAAGATCTTATCTTCCCCGTCAATATTGGTGATTTGATGTACAAATCCGTTTCTCTCGGCGCGCTCCAGAATTTCCAGAACTTCCTCCTGTGTGATGTAATGGCCTTTTCCTGTTTCTACCAGATAATCTGCCATATCACCGACACCGATGCACAGATCTCCTTCGATTTCGCCGCAGCCTTCGCCGCGCACGCGTTGCTGACGGCGGCAGGAACAGGCGCCGACTGCATATTTGTCCTGATATTTTTTCAGCCAGTGGGAGATATGCTCCACACTTGCGGATTCCTGCTTTGCAGGAATTGCCTTTTCTACAGGAATGACATGCATTCCGATTCCGGAGCCTCCCGGCGGTACCATTGGTGTGACCTTTTCCAGAGGCAGTCTGGACATATTTTCAAAGAAATCTGCCAGAATCGGGTGTTCTTCCACCTGCTTGTCATTCATCATCATAAATTCTGCGCAGCCGGGAACAAACATCGGCAGGACATACTGCTTATGATGGTCGGCGTTCTCCCAGTTATATTCGATCATGCCGATCACGGACATTTCATCCAGCAACTTTTGCACACGTTCTGGATCTTTGCCGGATTTTCGGGCAATCTGTTCCAGTGTCATTGGTTTTCTGACCTTCATGGAAAGACAGACCTCTGCCATTTCATCAGTCAGAACTTCCGCGAGTCCCCAATACTCGGGATCCTCCACTGTGACTTTCACACCGACACGGTCAGTGATCATCTGTCCCAGCTTCAGTACCCGCTTTTTACATTCTTCCAGATCAAAGTCAAAATAAGGAAGAACATCAATCTTGTTGATTAGAAGGCACTGGCATACCTGAAACATCAGTGGATATTTCAGTGGTTTATCGTCTCCTTCCGGAACACTTAAGATCATGGCATTTTTCACAGCGCCTGTGTCAAATTCTGCAGGACAGACCAGGTTGCCCACATTTTCCAAAATGGCAAGATCTACATCACTGGTATCCAACTCCAAAAGTCCTTGCCTTGTCATATCAGCATCCAGATGACACATTCCCCCTGTGTGCAGCTGAATGACTTTGGCTCCGGTTTCGCTGATCGTATCTGCATCTACAGCGCTGTCAATATCAGCTTCCATGACTCCGATGCGAAAATCATGTTTCATAGCAGCTATTGTTTTAGTCAGAGTGGTGGTCTTCCCTGCTCCGGGAGACGACATCAGATTTAAAAGAAAGTTAAATGGTTTTTGGACACAATGTATAAGAATTAACTTTCTAAGAAAGAAAAATAAGACAAATACAACATGATATAGACGAAGTGTTGAGTAAAATAAAAAGAGCCAAAGCTCACGCAATCATTGCGTTTACTTTGGCTCTGATTTTATGAAAATTAGAAATTAAACTTCCGGACCAGCAGAAACTAAAGCTTTTCCAGCTTCATTTCCTTCGTATTTAGCAAAGTTCTTAACAAATCTCTGTGCAAGATCTTTTGCTTTTGTCTCCCACTCAGCAGCATCTGCATAAGTGTCACGTGGGTCAAGAATGTTTGTATCTACACCTGGAAGCTCTGTTGGTACTTCGAAGTTGAAGAATGGGATCTTCTTAGTAGGTGCATTTACGATGTCTCCGTTTAAGATTGCATCGATGATACCGCGAGTATCTTTGATAGAGATACGTTTTCCTGTTCCGTTCCATCCTGTGTTCACCAGGTATGCTTTTGCTCCGTTTGCTTCCATTTTCTTAACAAGTTCTTCTGCATATTTTGTAGGATGCAGCTCTAAGAATGCCTGTCCGAAGCAAGCTGAGAATGTTGGTGTAGGCTCTGTGATTCCACGTTCTGTACCAGCAAGTTTTGCTGTGAATCCAGACAGGAAGTAGTATTCAGCCTGCTCTGGTGTCAGAACAGATACCGGAGGAAGTACTCCGAATGCATCTGCAGACAGGAAGATTACATTCTTAGCTGCCGGTGCAGAAGAAACCGGACGTACGATGTTCTCGATGTGGTTGATCGGGTAAGATACACGAGTATTTTCTGTAACACTCTTGTCATCAAAGTCGATCTTTCCTTCTGCATCCAGAGTTACGTTCTCAAGAAGAGCGTCACGTCTGATTGCATTGTAGATGTCCGGCTCAGATTCTTTGTCAAGGTTGATAACTTTTGCGTAGCATCCGCCTTCAAAGTTGAATACTCCGTTGTCATCCCATCCGTGCTCGTCATCACCGATCAGAAGACGTTTCGGATCTGTAGAGAGTGTTGTCTTACCTGTTCCTGAAAGTCCGAAGAAGAGTGCTGTGTTCTCTCCGTTCATGTCTGTGTTTGCAGAACAGTGCATAGAAGCGATACCTTTCAGCGGCAGGTAGTAGTTCATCATAGAGAACATACCTTTTTTCATCTCTCCGCCGTACCATGTGTTTACGATAACCTGCTCACGGCTTGTGATGTTGAACATAACAGCTGTCTCAGAGTTAAGTCCGAGCTCTTTGTAGTTTTCAACTTTTGCTTTAGAAGCGTTGTAAACAACGAAATCTGGTTCAAAGTCTTTTAATTCTTCTTCTGTAGGCTGGATGAACATGTTTGTAACAAAGTGTGCCTGCCAAGCAACCTCAACGATGAAACGGATTGCCATACGAGTGTCTTTGTTAGCTCCGCAGAATGCATCTACAACGAAAAGTCTCTTATTGGAGAGTTCTTTCAATGCGATGTCTTTTACTGTAGCCCATGCTTCTTCAGAAGCTGGGTGGTTGTCATTCTTATATTCATCAGAAGTCCACCATACAGTATCTTTAGAGTTCTCATCCATTACAATGAATTTGTCTTTAGGTGAACGTCCTGTATATACTCCAGTCATTACGTTTACTGCACCGAGTTCACTTTCCTGACCTTTTTCAAAACCTTCGAGTTCAGGTTTTGTTTCTTCTTCGAATAATACTTCGTAAGAAGGATTGTACACAATTTCTGTAGTTCCGGTAATGCCATACTTGCTTAAATCAATCTGTGCCATGTTACGTTAAACCTCTTTTCTTATATAGTAATAGAGTAATGCTCTGTTGATGCAGAGATTACAATATCCCTACCACAATTATACATATTTAATGGACAAAATCAATAAAAAAACAATAAAATATTGAATGACAGAGGGAAAAGTATTTCTCCAAAAAAGAAAATCAGGGTATTTAAAATAGGAAGAGTTTTCAGTGTATATAAATTTTCATATGTAAATTGAAAGAAGAAACACCTTGACTTCCCTATTGCCATATGATACAATTTTCTGGCGAATGGAAGTAGGTCTTTTTTTTATGCCTAAAATTAGATGGGGTCGCAGCCATCAAAGTAACATGTAAAAAGTAAATAAAAAGCGAGGTGGAAGTTGTGCGCACAAGAATCACATTGGAATGTACGGAATGCAAGAATCGTAACTACAACATGACTAAGGATAAGAAAACACATCCGGACCGTATGGAGACAAAGAAGTACTGCAAATTCTGTAAATCACACACACTGCACAAAGAAACGAAATAATCGTTGGAAGGAAGTGGATGTATGAGTGGAAAGACAGGAAAAGCAGAAAAAGCTCAGAAGTCAAGCTGGTTTAAAGGAATGAAGGCCGAATTTAAAAAGATTGTCTGGCCGGATAAGAACACACTTGCAAAGCAGACAGCTGCAGTTGTAATCGTTTCTGTATTGATGGGCGCATTGATCTCTGTGATCGATGTACTGATGAAATACGGGATTGACTTTCTGATAAAATAGCTGGTCAGAAGCGGAAAGGTGATTTTATGTCAGATGCAAAATGGTATGTAGTTCATACTTATTCCGGGTATGAAAACAAAGTAAAAGCAAACATTGATAAGACAATTGAGAACCGTCACCTGGAGGACCAGATTCTTGAAGTCAGAGTTCCGATGCAGGAAGTCGTGGAATTAAAGAATGGTGTTCAGAAAGCAAGTCAGAAAAAGATGTTTCCTGGGTATGTCCTGATCCATATGATCATGAATGATGATACCTGGTATGTCGTAAGAAATACCAGAGGTGTGACAGGATTTGTCGGACCTGGATCCAAGCCGGTTCCGCTGGAAGAAGCGGAAATGGCAAATCTGGGAATCAAACAGGAAGACATCGTAGTTGACTTCGAGGTTGGCGATACAGTGACCGTATTGAGCGGAGCATGGGAAGGTACTGTTGGTATGATCCAGGCGATCAACGAACAGAAACAGAGCCTGTCGATCAATGTAGAGCTGTTCGGCCGAGAGACTCCGGTTGAACTGAATTTCTCAGAAGTAAGAAAGATGGATTAAAAAACCGTGGGAGGGATACAAATCCCGCCAATACCACAAGGAGGTAATGAAAAATGGCAAAAAAAGTAGAAGGATATATTAAATTACAGATTCCAGCTGGTAAAGCAACTCCAGCACCACCGGTAGGTCCTGCACTTGGACAGCACGGTGTAAATATCGTTGAATTTACAAAACAGTTCAATGCCAGAACAGCAGACCAGGGTGACCTGATTATTCCTGTTGTTATCACAGTTTACAATGACAGAAGCTTTAGCTTCGTTACAAAGACTCCACCGGCAGCAGTTCTTATTAAGAAAGCATGTAACCTGAAATCAGGTTCCGGTGTGCCGAACAAAACAAAAGTTGCAACAATCACAAAAGCTCAGCTTCAGGAAATCGCCGAGATGAAAATGCCAGACTTAAATGCTGCAACAGTAGAAGCAGCTATGAGCATGGTGGCAGGAACATGCCGTTCTATGGGTGTAGTGGTTGAAGAGTAAGAGATAACTGCCAGATAAAAAAGCAGAGATTTAAGAAAGTCTGAACAATTCTTTTCGGTGTCTTCGAAAAGGAGGAAGAGACAATCTATGTTATATGTAAATTCACGAAAAAGTGGGAGGGGCACGTTCCCGCCAATACCACAAGGAGGTTATTTGAAATGAAACGAGGAAAGAAATATATCGAAGCTGCAAAACTGATCGAAAGAGGAAATCTTTACGAGAAAGCAGAAGCAGTTGCATTAGTGAAAAAATCAGCAGTAGCTAAATTTGACGAGACAATCGAAGCTCACATCAGAACAGGTTGTGACGGACGTCACGCTGACCAGCAGATCCGTGGAGCAGTAGTGCTTCCTCACGGAACTGGTAAAAAAGTTCGTATCCTTGTATTTGCAAAAGATGCAAAAGCAGAAGAAGCAAAAGCAGCCGGAGCAGATTACGTAGGAGCAGAGGATCTGATTCCAAAGATCCAGAACGAAGGATGGTTTGAATTCGATGTTGTTGTTGCTACACCTGACATGATGGGTGTTGTTGGACGTCTCGGACGTGTACTTGGACCAAAAGGTCTGATGCCAAACCCGAAAGCCGGAACAGTTACAATGGACGTAACAAAAGCAATCAACGATATCAAAGCTGGTAAGATTGAGTACAGATTGGACAAAACAAACATTATCCATGTGCCGATTGGAAAAGCTTCATTTACTGAAGAACAGTTAGCGGACAACTTCCAGACGCTTATCGATGCAATCAACAAAGCTAAACCGGCAGCAGTAAAAGGTCAGTACTTAAAGAGCGTAACACTGACATCTACAATGGGACCTGGTGTAAAAATCAACCCAATGAAACTGGTTTAAAAAACTGTTGACATTGACAATATAAAGTGCTATTATAATATAGCAATTGACTGCCGAAGACAGCAGGTGCCGTAAGGCATAAGGAGAAAACGCCTGCCGAGGAAGTATGCGAATTCAATTTCGGATTTGTAAACCTCTGTGTCTTTGGATACAGAGGTTTTTATTTTGGCAGTACACGCACAATAAAATAAGGAGGTGTACCGAACATGGCAAAAGTAGAATTAAAACAGCCAATCGTTGAGGCGATTTCAGAAGAACTGAAAGGAGCTCAGTCAGTTGTTCTCGTAGATTACCGTGGACTGACAGTTGCTCAGGATACAGAACTTCGTAAAAAGCTCAGAGAAGCAGGTGTTACTTACAGAGTATATAAGAACACGATGATGAAGAGAGCATTCGAAGGAACTGAATTCGAAGGTCTTGAAGGATGTCTGGAAGGACCAAGCGCGATTGCAATTTCTAAAGAAGATGCAACAGCACCAGCAAGAATTCTTTGCGAGTTTGCAAAAGGAGCAGACAAGCTTGAATTAAAAGGTGGTGTAGTGGAAGGAACAGTTTATGATGTGGCAGCACTTTCAGAACTGGCTAAGATTCCATCCAGAGAAGTATTGCTTTCCAGATTACTTGGAAGTATGCAGTCACCAATTACAAACTTCGCTCGCGTTATCAAACAGATCGCAGAAAAAGATGGCGAAGCAGTTGCAGAGACAGCTGAAGCTCCTGCAGAGGAAGCAGCTGAGACAACAGCAGAGTAATTGGAATTACATTTTATACCCGGCAGGATATGCCTTTATGGGGTAGCCGTATGATGTACGGCAGAGTATAAAAATAATCAGAATATCAATGAATATGGAGGATATGAAAATGGCTAAATTGACAACAGCTGAAATGATCGAAGCGATCAAAGAGTTATCAGTATTAGAATTAAATGAATTAGTAAAAGCTTGTGAAGAAGAATTTGGTGTTTCTGCAGCAGCAGGTGTTGTAGTTGCAGCAGCAGCTGGAGACGGAGCTGGAGCAGCAGAAGAGAAAGATGAGTTCGACGTAGAATTAGTATCTGCTGGAGCATCTAAAGTTAAAGTTATCAAAGTTGTTCGTGAGATCACAGGACTTGGACTGAAAGAAGCTAAAGAAGTAGTTGACGGAGCTCCAAGGGTAATCAAAGAAGGCGCTTCTAAAGCAGAGGCTGAGGAAATCAAAGCTAAACTTGAGGCAGAGGGTGCTGAAGTTAACCTTAAATAATTGTATTATATTAGGTGAAAAAAAACACTGTGTGAGCAATTCACACAGTGTTTTTTTATGGTATAGAAACTCTGTTTCTATACCATAAAAAAGCCTCCGGCAGGATACGCACTGCGGCGTGAGATGTAGATGTCGCATATGCGACCGCCACGGGCGCGAGAATCATCACATAAATAGCTGCAAAATGATCTGAATGATCCAGAACAGAACGTAGAGGATCATACCTGCGTTTAAGAAAATGACAGAAAACCGTTTTTCTTTTGGAATAAAGAGCTCGGCTGGAATCAGTCGGAAACGCTTCCAATTTGTTACAAGAAGAACGATACCTGAGATTACAAGTCCGAACACAACAATCAAGTAGGGAATGACGATAGCCAGTGGAAGCAGCATCCCCAGAAGAAAGTGAAAACCGTTCATGGCAGAAGAACCGCCCTCCAGGGTAGAGATTGCGTCAAGGAAAAACAGGCTTCCGATGGAACCCATAAAATTCAGAGCCATGTGAAGGTAGATGGTATAACGAAGACGTCCTGTTTTGACATAGATAAATGCCCAGAATGCGCCAACGAGGAAAGTGTATACAAACTGATTCAGATTGCCGTGGAACAGTCCGAACATCAGCCCGGACAGGAAAATAGCAGTTCCCTCCCCATAGCGGATGGTCCGGTCGACCAGAAGCTTGCGGAAAATCCATTCTTCCAGGGCTGGGGCAAGTAATACCATAACGAAGAAGGCGGTCAGAGGGTTAAGTTCGGAAACAAGATCTGCAATAGCATCGTCTACCGGAGAACCCTTGATAATGCCTATAATATTTGTGAAAAACTGCCCGGCAAGATTACTCAGATACATGAGAGCGTAAGAAATCGCGAAAGCCCCCAGAAGCTGAGTAGGTTTCATGTTATGCTTTTTCATCTGCACACCGGGTACCTGTCGGATCAACAGACTGGTCAGCGGAAAGGCTATGGCATAAGTCGGGAGCATAGAGACAAGCAGCGAAAGATTCGGATTGTCAAGAAGGGACGGAGCAAAAGCAAGTACCAACATGGAGACAGCAACCTGTACACCGATAATGATAAGCGCTCCAAAAAAATACATAAGTCCCAATGATGAAAAGTGTTTTTTATAAGTTTTCAGTAGTTCATAGTTCATAGTTGTCTCCCCTTTATCCGGGAATCAATATCCCCTTTATCAGACAGTTTATATGATGAAAATATCTAAATCTTAATATAAATATTATCATATGTGAAGTCCAAATATGCAAGAAAAAAATAATGAAGAAAGTGTGAAGACCTTCTGAAAAAGAAAGGTTAAAAATGTAAAAGATTTTACATAGATTTAACACAACTCTGACAGAGAATTTTACATAGAGTATGTATATTGAAATGGTAAAATCGAAAGTTTGTATGTGAGGAGAAAGTGATGAACGAGAAAATACAGATTGCATTTGGCTTACTTGGAGGACTGGCTATTTTTATTTACGGAATGAACATGATGAGTGAATGTCTTCAGAAGGCTGCCGGTGAGAAGATGAGAAGTATACTTGCGCTTCTTACGAAGAATCCGGTGATGGGAGTGCTGGCAGGCGCTCTTACGACAGCAGTGCTTCAGAGCAGCAGTGCAACGACAGTAATGGCAATCGGATTTGTAAGCGCCGGTTTTATGAACCTTCCGCAGGCAATATCTATTATTATCGGCGCTAATATCGGTACAACAATGACAGCGCAGATCATAGCATTTAAGCTCAGTGACTATATTTATGCAATTATCTTTGCAGGATTTATTATTTCATTTCTTGTGAAGTCGGAAAAAGTGAAAAATATCGGGCAGACGATTTTTGCGTTTGGTTTATTATTCCTTGGAATAGAGACCATGGGAGGTGTGATGAAACCGTTGGCAGACAGTCCTGTTTTTACGGAGATGATCGCCAGGGTATCAGATGTTCCGATTCTGGGTGTAGCTGTTGGTACATTGATGACACTTGTGGTGCAGAGCAGTAGTGCGACGGTTGCGGTATTACAGAATTTTGCATCACAGGCAGGCCCGGACGGGATGACGAGTGTGATCGGTCTCGCCGGTGCGATTCCTATTTTGTTTGGAGATAATATCGGAACGACGATCACGGCGGTTCTGGCAAGCATCGGACAGACGAAGGATGCAAAGAGAACGGCGGTAGCACACTGTGTGTTTAATATCTCAGGTACGTTTTTGTTTATCTGGTTTGTAGGTCCGTTTGCACAATTTATTCAGATGATTTCGCCGAAAGGACCGGAGATTGAAGTGATATCAAGACAGATTGCAAATGCACATACGGTATTTAACTGTGTCATGACATTGATCTGGGTGCCGCTTATCTGGCTTATGGTGAAAATTGTCATGCGTATTATTCCCGACGGACGAAAAGAACAGTACAGTTTGTCGGAGCCTTTGTATCTTGATGAGAAGCTGATCGGACAGCCTACGGCAGCCTTACAACTGGTGGCAAAAGAAGTGCTTCACTGCAGCGAGATTGTAAGGGATATGATCAGACAGACGAGAGAAGCGCTGAAAAATGAAGAAAAGAAAGAGATTGAGGATGTGCATTGCAAATTAGACGCAGTAAAGAGTCTTCATGCACGAATCACACAATATTTGACGGATCTGTTCGCCTCCGGATCATTAAATGAGGAACAGGCATCCCAGAGTGCCGGAATCATGTATGTGCTCAGTGACATTGACCGTATGGGGATTCTGTGCGGTGAAGTTGCCGGAGGAATCAAAGAAAAGATGGAGAAAAAGTATAAGTATTCGAAAGAGGCAATGAAGGATCTCGGGAAAAGTCTTGAACTGATTGAAACGATGTACAGTGAAGTCCTGGAAGCAATTGTGAGTGGAAAGTTAGAGCATGCGAAAGAGCTCGTTAAGAAACGAGAGAAGATCATGGAGCTTGATATTAGTATGAGAAAAGCACATATGAGTCGGGTAAGTAAGGGAAAATGCGATGCAAGTCTTACCGCACCGTTTAACAGTATCCTGTACAGCATTGACCGTATGGGTAACAGCTGTGTAAATATTGCGGATACTGTTCAAGGGCAGCTAGAGCTTAATTCTTTTCAAGCATAAATTTATTGATGACATGTAATACGCCGTCTTCATCATTGGATTTTGTAATATAGTCCGCGCGTTCAAGGACCATAGACTGGGCATTTGCCATAGCAACACCGAGTCCTGCAGTCTCGATCATGGTGAGATCATTGTAACCGTCGCCGCAGCAGATCATCTGCTCGGCGGAAAGTCCGATACTGGTGAGGAGCTTAAGAAGAGAATGTGCCTTGTCGATACGAGGGGGCATGATCTCAAGGAAGAACGGGTCTGAACAGTAAATATATAGATAGGAGCGGAAGTATTCTTCTGCTTCTTTTTTAATTCGCTGAATGGTCTCCGGTTCTCCGGTGATCAATAGCTTATTGGAAGGCTCCGTGATTTCTTCCGGGAAATCTTTTGCCTGAATGATTTGCATATGATTAATGCGGGATTCTAATTCTGTATATTGGTTCGGTCTGATCCCGGATAAGATGCTATCTTCTGTGTAGGCGAGAATATCTACGCCGGCGTATTTCTTTGCGATGTGAAACAGGGGAAGAGCAACATCGTCAGGGATAGTTTTGTTGTAAATCACCTGCCCTGTCCGGCAGTCGGTAATTCGTCCGCCGTTGAAGGATAGAATGTAGCTTCCGTAGTCCTTAAGATGAAGCTTCTCGGCAAGAGGAACAACACCTCTGGTCGGCCGTCCGCTGGCAAGAACTACTTTTTTTCCCTGTTCCTGTATTTGTATCAGAGCCTTGATGGTGGGCTCTGATACTTCTTTTTTTGAATTGGTAAGTGTACCATCCAGATCTAATGCAAGAAGCTGATAATCCATAATCTACTCCTTTTATAAATGTTGTAATGCTTCTACGATTTCTTCCAGATGCATTCCATGGGAGGCTTTCACTAAGACGTTATCTCCGTCTTTTAAGAATTCACTTGCTGCGGCAAGGAAGTCTGCCTTTGTCTCGAACCATAAGACTTCTTTGACACCGCTGTCAGAAGCTCCGGCGGCAATCTCTTTACCCAGTGTACCGATTGCACATACAAGATCAATTCCTTTTTTGGAAGCGTAAGCGCCGGTTTCATAGTGCATGCGGGACGCATCATCCCCCAGTTCACCCATATCGCCAAGTACAGCGACTTTCCTGCCGATGGCGAGATCGAGGACATCCATAGATGCTTTCATAGAGACTGGGTTTGCATTATAGCAGTCATCTAAGATCACGAGTTTATCTGTGGAGATGATAGCGCCTCTTCCCGGAATGGATGGAAGATGTTCGATTCCGGCTTTGATCTCCTCGGCAGTTAAGTCGAGATTATATCCAACGGCTGCTCCGGAAAGGGCATTTGATACCATGTGTGCTCCGGGCAGCGGGACAGTGCAGTCAAAGCATTCTCCGGACGGAAGATGAATGGTACAGGATGTGCCTTTCAGTCCGAGGGAGGTAATGTTGTCTGCGTAGAATTCATTATTTTTGCCAATGCCGAAGAATTGCGGAGTAACCCCTTTGATCGGACCGCAGCTGCTTAAGATATCGTCATCACCATTTAGAATAATGGTTCCGCCGTTTTTCATGTCCTGGATCATTTGGGATTTTTCCTGGAAGATACCTTCTCTTGTCTTGAAAAATTCCAGATGTGCCATACCGATATTCGTAATGACACAGATATCAGGACTTGCAACAGAGGATAACCGTCTCATTTCTCCGAAGTGGTTGACACCCATTTCCAAAATGGCAACTTCATGTGTCTCATTCATTTCGAAGATGGTAATAGGAAGCCCCCATTCGTTATTGAAGTTACCGAGTGTCTTGTGTACATTGTATTTCTGAGATAAAACAGAAGCAATCATTTCTTTGGTGCTTGTTTTTCCAACGCTTCCTGTAATTCCGACTACTTTTATATCGAAGGAATCGCGGTACAATTTAGCAATGTCAAGAAGCGCCTGACCGGTAGATTCTACAAGAATATACGGGAAGTCTGTTTCGCCCAGATCTTCGTGGGACACAACGCACAGAGCCCCTTTTTCAATGGTGTCAGGTATAAATTTGTGAGCATTCACATTCGCACCGTCGATTGCTACAAATAAATAATCTTTTTCAACTTTTCTGCTGTCGATCACAACGCCGGCAACTTCTTTCTTGAAGCTGGCTTCATCGCCGTGATAAGTACCATGGCATGCGGTGGTTATATTTTCTAATGTAAGATTTTTCATCGGTAAAGCTCCTCCTATTGATAACGTGCCTTCTTAGATTCTTCTATGATTCGTTCGCACAGGTCGCCGTAGTCTAATCCATATGCTTTGGCAGCCTTTGGATACAGACTGGCAGAGGTCATGCCCGGAAGAGCGTTGACCTCAAAACAGTAGATCTCACCGTCGGACTCATCGACAATAAAATCTGCGCGGGCATATACATCCATGCGGAGCGCCTCAAAAGCGGCTTCTCCTGCTCTTTTCATTTTTTCCTGAAGTTCTTCACTTATTGATACCGGAGGGCAGATTTCCTGAGCGCCGCCGGCCTGATATTTATTTGCATAATCAAAGAGTCCGTCTTTAGGAACGATCTCCACTAACGGGAGTGCCTTGCCGGCAAGGATTCCGCAGGCGAATTCCTGCCCTTTGATATAAGGCTCCACAACAACTTCTTCTTCGTGGTTTATGTCAAAGGATTGATGAACGGCTTCTTTGTATTCCTCTTCTGTATGTACGATAAATACACCGATACTGGAACCGCCGGAACACGGCTTCAGTACGAGAGGCAGGTAGTATCCGAGCTCAGAAAGAGGGGTATCTTTTGTTTTTGGTGTCAAAGAAGTTCCTCGTGGAGTCGGAACACCGCTCATTTTGAAGATTTGTTTTGAAACAAGTTTATTCATCGATAATGTGCAGCTAAGGGCGTTCGGACCGGTGTAATGAATATCGAGGACGTCAAACATTGCCTGCAGTTTTCCATCTTCTCCGATAGAACCGTGGAGGCCCATAAATGTGATGTCTGCCATTTTACAAAGTTCGAGGACATTTGGTCCGATGAGGCAGTCAGACTGATCAGGACGCTGTTTTTTCAAAGCTTCAAGATCAGGAACGGTTGTCTTAATACCTTCTGCGATTTCCAGTCCGCCGTCGGGGAGATCAAAAACTTCGTCGAGTTTGTCAGTGTCATATGGAAGTCCGAAAAAGACATCCAGCAGAAAGGCCTGATGTCCTTTTTCTCTTAAAGTTTTACAGATTCCGGCGCCGGATGTCAGAGAGACATCACGTTCAGGACTCAGTCCTCCGGCCAATACAATAATTTTCATGCTTGCTAATTCTCCTTCATAATTATTCTGTTATACTCATTCGATCGAGAAGTGATTTTTTAACATCATAAAGCTTGTGTGAGAGGTCCACATGTACCTGATGTGGATAGAAAAGACGTTTTGTCTCATCCCACAAGGTTTCTTTCTCTTCCCTGCAATACGAAGCAATCTCCATAACAGACGGAGAGTTGTAGATGCATTCTCCTTTGCGGAAAACAGGTACAAGAAGCTCTCGCATTGTGTAAGAGCCACCTTCAAGACGTGTCTTTTTCCATGTGGCAATCGGATCAAAGAGCAATAAGTCTTCAGAAGTATCATATGTTTCATCGGCGAAGCAAATGAGATCTGCTTTTAATTTCCCGGTTTTTTTATCATAGATACGATAGATGGTCTTATTTCCCGGATTCGTAATCTTCTCTGTATTTTCAGACAGTTTGATCTTCGGGATGAAATTACCATCGGCATCCTGTATCGCTGCAAGCTTATAAACGCCTCCGAAGGATGGACAGTCTTTGGACGTGATGAGGTTTGTTCCGACGCCCCAGGAGGTGATAGCTGCCTTCTGCATCTTAAGATCATGGAGCAGATATTCATCCAGATCGTTGGATGCACAGATAGACGCATCTTCAAAGCCGGCGGCATCCAGCATTTTTCTTGCTTCTTTGGAGAGATATGCAAGGTCACCGCTGTCCAGACGAATGCCGTATTTCTTCAGAGGTTTTCCGGATTCTTTAAATTCGCGGAAGACCCGAATCGCATTCGGGACACCGGATTTCAGTGTGTCATAGGTATCCACCAGTAACGTACAGTTGTCAGGATACATACTGGCATACGTCTTAAATGCGGTGTACTCATCTTTGAAGCTCATAATCCAGCTGTGTGCGTGAGTCCCCATGACCGGAACGTCAAAGAGCTGTCCGGCAAGAACGTTGGAGGTTCCGACGCATCCGCCGATCATAGCGGCTCTTGCACCATAGAGACCGGCATCCGGTCCTTGTGCACGTCTTAATCCGAATTCCATGATACCGTCTCCGTTTGCAGCAAAAACAATACGGGAAGTCTTGGTTGCGATCAAAGACTGGTGATTGATAATATTCAAAATTGCAGTTTCAACAAGCTGCGCTTCCATGATCGGAGCAATGACTTTCAGCAGAGGTTCTTTTGGAAATACGACCGTTCCTTCCGGAATGGCGTAAATGTCTCCGCTGAAGTGGAAACCGCTCAAATATTGAAGAAAATCTTCACTGAAGATTTTAAGGCTTCGCAAATAGTCTACGTCTTCATAAGTGAAATTCAGGTTTTTGATATAGTCAATTACCTGTGCAAGTCCCGCACATACAGAATAACCATTGTTGCAAGGGTTCTGACGGAAAAATACATCAAAGATAACGACCTCGTTCTGGCTTTCCTCATAATAACCCTGCATCATGGTCAGTTCATACAAGTCTGTCAATAAAGTTAGATCTTGTCTGTTCATTTTATTATTTATCTCCTTTTATATTCACTTCTATCTTACGTCGTATCATAATCAAAGTCCGTTCTATTATAGCACCTGAGAGCATAAAAGTAAAAGAGAATGTCTATACAAGTGCCTGATTTCGGTTGATTGTGTCCTGAATGATCTGCTGACAGTGCGCAGAAAGTCGTTTTTTCGTTTCCTTGTCCAGCTCATTCGGATAGATTGGTTTCCCGTATTCGATGATGACATGTGTTTTTCGAATGCGTGGAAATTGTTTTTCAAAAATGGAAATCGTATTATTCATGCTGACCGGAATGATCGGGCATCCGGTTTTTTCTGCAATTTTGAAGGAACCGGCGTGGAAAGGAAGAAGGCTTAACTCTTCTCCGGTGTTGCGGGTACCTTCCGGGAAAATGCAGATGGAAATTCCGCGTTTTACATAATCGATTGCCTGAAGAATTGTTTTCAGTCCTTCTTTTGGGTTTTCGCGGTCAAGGAAGAGACAGTACAGTCTTTCCATCCAGGTGCGAAGAAGCGGGTAACTCAACATTTCCTTCTTGGCAATATATCCGGTCAAACGTTTACAGCGGGAATAGGTCAGAAGAATATCAAAATAACTGCGGTGATTCCCGATAAACAGGACAGCCTCATCCGGAATGTTTTCTTCTCCGATGACAGTGATCTTTGTGCCTGCAATCTTAAGCATCAGGCGAAATGCCTTCTGTACCATGCGAAGACATTGATAATCTTCCGCCTGTTTATTGAATTTCCCGGTCAGCCATTCGATGCCAAGTACCGGGATACCGAGGATCAGATATAGGAATAAAATGATCACGATGATTATAAATCTTATCATTTGAACAATCTCTCTTTCTTTTTATTGGTAATATCTGCCATATAAAATGGACAGTTCTTTTAATTCTTTTGCCAGAGCATCGGTTAGGACACCGCTTTTAAATCTCCAGTTCCAGTTGTCGGAAGCTTTTCCGGGAAAATGAAAGTGCTCGCGCAAGGCATTGACTTCGTCGGTAATAACGCCCAGGTCTTCGGCGATGATCGGAAGATCTTCTCCCAGCGCCTGTTTGACTGCGGTGAAAAGTTCCATTCCGGGAGCCTTGACCCAGTGTCCGTTAATTGCGGTTTCTTCTCCGTAAGGAACCGACCAGTAGGCTTCGAAGCCGCGGAAATGATCAATGCGCAGCGTGTCCAGGATTTTCAGCTGATTCTGGATACGTTTGATCCACCAGGAGAATCCGTCTGCCTGATGAACCTCCCAGTTGTAGAGTGGGTTGCCCCAAAGCTGTCCGGTGGCAGAAAAATAATCCGGGGGTACGCCTGCGACAGCCAGCGGATATCCGGTAGTATCAAGCTGGAACAAATGCTTGTTCGCCCATACGTCTGCACTGTCCATTGACACGAAGAGCGGAATATCGCCGATGATTCGAATGCCACGCTCATTGGCGTATGTCTTCAAGTCTTTCCATTCTGTAAAGAATAAAAACTGAAGAAATTGATAATACCCGATCTCTTTTGCATAAGTCTGCGTTAACTGGGTTTTGAATTCTTCCGACGGAGAGCGGAACTGTTCCGGCCAGTCAAGCCAGATACGTCCGTCGTTTACATCCTTTACCGACATATAAAGGGCATAATCATCAAGCCAGAAGGCTTCCTCTTCACAGAATTTCTGGAAATCCTGAAAGAGTGCGCCTGATGGCTGTGTCAGAAATTGTTCATAGGCGGACTTTAAAAGGCTGTATTTCCATGGGATGACCGCGCTGTAGTCTACATGTTCAAGATCGCCGGATGGTGCGCCGGCGAGAAGTTCGTCTGTAATAAGTCCAAGCTCTTTTAAATGGTCGGGGCTTATAAGAAGCGGCTGACCGGCAAAGGCGGAGAAACTTTGATAAGGAGAATCTCCAAAGCCTGTATGGGTTAAAGGCAGAAGCTGCCACAGATG
>PPYF01671220.1_pt1 | contig 20371 bp, 17 predicted proteins | sample 1559871 | NCBI WGS metagenome assembly PPYF01 (sample SAMN08240021, study PRJNA423297) | Human gut metagenome, whole genome shotgun sequencing project. | reverse complement strand
ATTTTCAACCGTCTCATGCGTTACCTGAACAGTGCGCTCAACCCTCAGTGGCGCCGTTCGCTGGAGACCTCCGATCCGGGATTTGGCCTTGCCGATTTAATCGCGACGCGATGGAGCCGGATAACCAAGATTCGTCTGTTCTTATTGACAAACAAGGTGCTCAGCAATCGAGTCGACGGCAAAACGGCCGAAGACTATCAAGGCCGCTCCGTTGTATACAGTGTATGGGACATCAAGCGTCTTTTCGCCCTTACCAAAGCGGCAAACGGGCAAGAACCGCTGCAGGTGCGGTTCGACGAAAAGCCTCTGCACCCATTGCGGGCATTGCTCGCAAGCGCCAAGGATGCGGATAATCCCGTGTACCTTGCGGCCGTTCCGGGTAATGATCTGGCGCATATCTACGATCGTTGGGGCACAAGGCTGCTCGAGCAAAATGTCCGAGTTTTCCTGCAGGCTCGCAGCAATGTCAACAAGGGCATCAAGCGGACCCTTGAGAGCGAGCCGGAGCTGTTCTTCTCATTCAACAACGGGCTGACAGCCACAGCGGAACATGTCGAGACGGAAATGACACCAGACGGACTCAACATTCTCTCCTTGGACAATCTGCAGATTGTCAATGGAGGCCAGACCACGGCATCCATCTATGCCGCCTATCGGGCTGGTAAAGACCTCGGCAAAGTGTTTGTCCAGATGAAGCTCAGTATTGTCAATCCGAAAGAGGCCGAAGATCTCGTTCCGCGTATATCCGAATACGCTAACAGCCAGAACAAGGTATCGCAGGCCGACCTGTTCGCCAACCATCCGTTCCATGCGCGTATGGAGAAGTTCTCTAGGCGTATCTTGGCTCCGGCCCAAGAGGGAAGCTTCAACCAAACCAAATGGTTCTATGAGCGTGCCAGGGGCCAGTATGGTGACGTCCAAGCATATCTGACTCGCGGTGAGAAAAAAGCCTTTTTGGCTGAATATCCGAAGAACCAGAAATTTGCCAAAACCGATTTGGCTAAATATGCGATGGTCTGGACGGATAAGGCTTATTTCGTCAACCGTGGTGCTCAAAAAAACTTCGCGGAGTTCGCTAAAGAAATTGCACGAATGTGGAATGAAAATGATCTCCAGTTCAATGAACACTATTACAAAACCCTTATCGCTCAAAAGATAATCTGGGATGCCGCTGAGAGAATCATTCCGCAGATGGAATGGTATGAAGCGGGTGGGTATCGATCGCAGTATGTTGTACTTACTATCGGATTGATTGCAGAAGCTGCCCGTCAGTACAAGAAGAAAGTAGATTTCGAACGAATCTGGGATGCTCAATCCCTCGATGATGCTTTTAGAAAAGTCATTCAGCAGGCGGCCGATGCGGTTCATCCAATTCTTATGCATCCCGCTCAGGGGTATCGCAACATCAGTGAATGGGCCAAGCAACCACGTTGCTGGGAGGCGGTGAAAGCGCTGCATGTTGATTGGGATCCAGTTTGGCTGAGCGAGCTGATTTCTCCCCAAGAAGAATGGGCTCGTAGTCGTAGCAGCGCAAAGGAACAGCGAGAAACGAACGGCATCGAATATGCTGCCGCGGTGGTGAACGCTGGCCCTGATTTCTGGAAAAACGTGGCGCAATGGCTTGTTGCGGAAAATGAAGGAGACGAAAAGGAACGTGGATGTGTGAATGTAGCAGCTTCCATGCCTGCTAAGGTTCCAAGCGATAAGCAAAGCGCTGTCATTGTCAATCTGATGCGACGAATAGAAAAGATTGGATGCCCGTACCGTCTAAAGCTTTAATGGGCTAGATATCAGGTGCCGCATAATGCGGCACCTGATATTCTGAACGTCCGTAGATCATTTCGGAAGTCAAAGATTGTTGACTGTTCTTCGGTTCGGACCCCATTCTAGGTGGATCGTGAACCATCTGCGTACGCTATCGACACCGTGAACAAAATTATCGGCTGCAATATTATGTTGCAGCCGATAATGGTTTTTTAAGTGTTGCACCGTTTTCGTGTGCAACGTTTATTTTTGCAATTAATGTGATTGGAACCGAATTGGAATATCTGATGGGTCATTATGGCCCATCAGATATTCCGTGCTTAAGCACTTTCCGTGCGCACTGTTTGGCAATCCTCGTCATGGCGGCACGGATTTTGCTAGGCGCGTGACTATTGTGTTCCAGACTCGCTCGTTTGGGGTTCGTGAGTTCATGGTTTGCATATGGATCAACCGCTATGGGCGTATGAAGGGTAAGATGCTGCCGCCCCAAAAACCCTCCGCTTCGCTCCGGTCTGCTTTTGGGTTGCCTAGGAACGGTCCCCGGCTCATATCTGCTTGCATCTGATTTTGGTTGGATCCGGCGTCGAAAGTCGTGGGAAAGTATGTGTAACGGACCGCATAACCTTTGAAATTATTAGATTTTGAGGCTTTTGAGCAAAAAAAGCATGTTATAGACAACCTTGAAAAGAGTAAAAGTGTAAGCAAGAACGTTGGAATCCCAACGTTTTATTGCTCTTTTCAATGCCATAAAGAGTAAAAAGAGTAAATGTGTAAAAGTGTAAATCAGGTGCCCCCGATAGGCGCTTAGAGTGACAAATAGAGTGCTACAATCAATCCAGTAATTGCTGAAAGCCTTGCTATTACTGGGTTTGAGGATAGTTGTTAGGGAATCTCGTATTTTCCGCCGGCAGGGTTTTCAGAACAATCTGAAAACCCTTTTCTTATACTGAAAAACGGCTCTTCCAACGATTCCAACCGATCTAGGCCATGCGTCGCATTGCCATCCGGTGCCTGGAGTGCCTTGCGAGATGCCGATATCGGTGGCGTTTTGGGTGGGGTGAAGTCAGGATGCCCAATCGCGTACCGCCCACAGCTTAGTAGAGTCTCATATAACGTTGATGCCCCTATACTGAGTGTAGGTGTACGGGAACATCCGGTGCCTTCGACGTGGAAGGCCAATTTGACTGCCACGCCAAGTACGGCAATCTCAAAACACCATACAACCTTGAGTCTTCTAGAACATCAATAAGCGAGATAACCCGCAACTGGAGTGAGGATAGCACCATGTATGACGAAATTCCTGGCCTGCTTTATTTGGTCGGTGTTGTATTCACCGTAATTTCTTGGATTTTCTTGTTGTTTTCAAAAAATGTTTGTCCAAAGAGCAAGGAGATTTTCATATTACGATTATCCATCATCTGGATACTGTTTTTTGCAAGTGCCGCACTGACGCTCACTTCAAACCTGTTTTTCGATATATGCGCAAACCTCTTGGACTCTGATGTTTTTGACTTTTACAACCAGCGATTCATACAGTTGGCACCAGCGGTGACTTGCATAATAAACTTCTGCGTAGCCATGTATTGTTCCATAATCCTTGTCGAGGAGCGCAAGAGACTTGAGTAGCGTCACGTCACCATCGACGCTACCATCGACGCCGCAAGCCGACTGCGCCGCAAGGACCACTGCCGGTACGCTTATACCCATGAGCCAGCCGGCGGAACATCAGGACTGAACCGGCCACCCGTCAGGGACCCTTTCCTGCGCATGATGAGAGGTCCCTTCCCTCAATGCAAGGAGCGTCAGACATGGAGCAGCCAAGGCAGAGACAGGATTTCGCACGGCGGATTGCGCGTTCCTTTCTTCGAGATGGCGAACCGTTCGCCATTCGCAATGCGCGGAAAGTCGACGCCCGAGGGGTGCGGGATCATGCTTGGGTCGTGTCGGATGGCGAATCGCTTGTCGCCGTGGGCACCTCTGACGATGATTGTGAAACCGCTTGCCGTAATCTCAACATTCCGGACACTGCGGTCATGGACGCCTCGGGCGCCATCATGACTCCAGGGTACGTGGATATCCACGCCCATGGCGCATGGGGTGCATCGTTTGACGATGGTGTGGAAGGAATCGAACTCGCGCGTGCGGGCCACCTGTCGCACGGCACCACGCGGCAGGTGCTCAGCCTGATCACCAACCCGTTTGATACGATCTGTGACAATCTACGCACAATCCGCGGGCAGATGGACATGCGCTCCGACATTCTCGGCGTGCATCTCGAAGGACCGTTCCTTGCGGCATCGCGCAAGGGCGCCCACAATCCGGAGTGCCTGTGCGATCCCGTCGATGGCTTGGTGGATGACATACTGCGGGCCGCGGATGGCTGCCTGAGGCAAATCACCATCGCTCCGGAGCTGCCCCACGGCATCAGCGCGATCCGTCGATTCGCCGATGCCGGCGTGGTTCCGGCAATCGGCCATTGCGACGCCGATTATGAGACTGCGCGTCAAGGCTTCGCCGCCGGTGCAGGCATCATGACGCATATGTTCAACGCCATGAATGGATTGCATCACCGAAGGCCCGGTCCCATTCCAGCGGCTGTGGAGGATCCGCGGGTCACCATCGAGTTGATCAACGACGGCTTCCATGTGAGCGATCCGATGGTGAAACTCGGGTTCGGCTTCGCGCCGCATCGCATTGCCTTCGTCACCGACGCCATGGCCGCCACCGGCTGTCCGGACGGTCGTTATCTACTCGGAGCGTTGGATGTGGATGTCGTCGATGGGCATGCGCGACTGATGTCCAATGGTGCCATCGCCGGTTCGACCCTGGTGCTGGAGCAGGCTGTGCAGCGTGCCGTGCTGAAATTGGGCATCAGCGCACCGGATGCCGTCGAAGCGGCCACATTGACTCCGGCCAGGGCATTCGGTTACGACAAGCCGAACCGTGTTACTGGGCGACCACTCGGCCTGCTTGCGCCAGGCTATGCGGCGGATGTTCTACTGCTCGATCCGGAAGACTGGACCATACGGCACGTATGGTGCGACGGCCATGCCGTGCGGTGAGGATGGGCCCAACAACTCCAATCCTGCTACCTGTTATCTGTCATTTCGCCATCATCTTACTGAGGAACTCACGGATTCGCGGCGATTGAGGGTTATCGATAACCTGTTCAGGGCTCCCTTCCTCGAGGATCTTGCCCTTCTCAACGAATACGACACGGGACGCTACGTTCCTCGCGAACCGGATCTCATGGGTGACGAGGATCATCGTGACTCCAGTCTGCGCAACCTTGGTGATGACGTCGTTTACATCGCTGACCAACTCCGGATCGAGGGCCGAGGTGGGTTCGTCGAGCAGGATCACGTCCGGTCGAAGAGCTGAATCGGGTAACGGTCTTCGTACCCGTCCATACCGACGCTCGATAGAGCCTTGATTGCTCGCTCTCTCGCCTCATCCTTCGCGATGCCGCGAACGATGGTTAGCCCCTGAGTGACGTTCTCAAGAACAGTCCTATTTTTGAACAGATTGTAGTTCTGGAACACCATCGCGGTCTTGCGCCGCAGTTCGAGTATCTGCCTATTGGATACTTTCCCGTTGAAGTCGACAGTGGTCCCGTCGACGCGTACGATGCCTGCATCCGGCTGTTCCAAGGCGTTTACGCAACGCAGGAGTGTGGTCTTTCCCGATCCGCTCGAACCGAGGATGGCGAGGACCTCTCCCTTGTATATCTCGAGATCAATGCCCTTGAGGATTTCGTTGCCTGAAAAGGATTTGCGAATCCCTTTCAGCGTGACAACCGTTTCATCGGTGTCATGCTCACTCATACTGGGTGTTTCCTTTCACTGCTTCTTGAAACGTAGTACGCATACAGGCTTCCCCTCGGCGATGGTGCCTTCAAGGGAGAACTTCACGTGCGAGAACTGCGCAGCGAAGGCGTGATCTCCGGCCATGGCAATCTCGCACAGGCGTGCAATCTGCTGCGGGTCTTTCCCCTGACGGACCCACTGGGTGACGTATGGGCAGTAGTGGAAGTCTATCTCGAGCTCATCGGCGGTCTTCTTGACCGTTTCCATCTCATAGATTTCGTGGTTGTGATCGGTGCCGAAATTGTCGATGAACTCTTGGAAGGAATCTGGGTCCTTGAGGGTCTTGCGAAATTCCTTGGCATTGTCCCTTCCGTAGTCAGCCACTGCATCATAGGCGAATTGGTCATCAAGACCCCGTTTTGCGGCCTCGTCCACCATTCGGCTGATAGTCGCAGCCCGTCGTTCCGAAATCTCCCTTGTCGCGTCGACGGTGGTGTTGCGGAGATGCGGAGTATTGTTTTCGAATGCCATGCCAGCCTTCTTTCTTATTTGCTTTCGAGTTATCCTAAGCGCGTACGGGTTTCAGAAAGAATCCCACGCGTCTGAACAGTCGTTCTGAACCGAATTCGATGGCCGCGCATACCATCCAGTAGATCAAGGCCGCGTCAATGTACGCCTCGAGATACTGGTATCCGTCGGAAGCGCTAATCTGTGCGGTGATTAGCATCTCGGTCACGTTGATTAGAGAGGCCAAGCTGGTGCCCTTCAGCAGCCAGATGAAGTAGTTGGTCATGCTTGGCAGTGATATCACCACAGCCTGCGGAGCCACGACGTGCAACGCAATCTGCAAGCCGGTCATACCGATGGATTGGGCGCTTTCCATCTGCCCGTGGTCCACGGCTTTCACCGAGGAGACAACCACGTCGGTGATATATGCGCCGAAGTTGCATGCGATTGCCACCACGGCTGCGGGGAAGTAGGGGATATGTCGCGGGTTGAAGTCGTAGGCGCCAATGGATCCGAGCCATCTTGCTACGAACGGGACGGCGTAGTAGCAGAACAATAGTTGTACCGCCAGAGGCACTCCCTTGATGAATGTGTTGATGGCGATTACGAGTTGCTTGAGCCCAGGAATGTTGGACAGGATGACGCATCCGAACACAAGAGCCAGCAATAGTGCGAACAGTGCGGACCAGAAGGTCAGCACCAAGGTCTTGGGCAGTCCCGCAAGAATAGTTGGGAAGTCCGCAATCATGAAATCGTAGTCGAGCTCCATCAGGCGAACCTCCTTTCGTAACGTTCCATGCGGTGCGATGCTAAGGTGAATCCCGTCTCCACAAGCGTGCACAGCACAAAGTAAATGACTGCGGCAAGACCCAAAATCCAGAGTTGCCCTGTGCCGTACTGTGCGGAGATGATGGCTTTCGCCGATCCGAGGATCTCCATGGCGCCAATCGTGTAGGCGACGGAAGTGTCCTTGAGGACGTCTATCTCAAGGTTTTTGAGGTTAAGAATCGCGACCTTTAGGGTCTGCGGCACGATGACGTAGACGAAGTTCTGGATCCGGCTATAACCGATGCTCAGTCCAGTCTCGATCTGCCCTCTGTCTACTCCTAGATATCCTCCCCGCAATGCCTCGCATACAAAGCAGGAGAGGTTCATGGCCGTTGCGATGATGAAGAAGATCCCTGGATTCCAGTCGTCGATATCAAGCCCGAATAGGTAGAAAACCTTGGGCAGTCCGAAGAACACGAGGTATATTTGCACGATTCCCGGCGTTCCGCGGAAGAAGGAGATGAAAATGGTGCAGAGCCAGTAGAGAACGTTGTGCCTTCCGACCCTGACGATGCACAATACAGTGCCGAAGACCAAGGCGAGCAGTGACGGCACAATCCAATAGAGCAGGGTGGCCGGCAGATACTGCAGTAGCTTAGGCAGCACGCCCGTCAGCAGATCGGAAGGCATTTCTTGTTTCCTCGTTTCGTTTGTTTGCCGAATCAGTCCTTGAGGGCGCCGAGTTCACGGGCTTTCTGGAAGTTGTCCTGCTTGAAGTACTTCTCACTGATCTTGCCGAGGGTGCCATCTTTGATTAGGGCGTCAATCTGCTCATCAACGGCTTTCTGGACGTCGCTATTCTTCTTGTTGTACAGGATCACGGTTCCGGCGGCGTCAACGGGGTCGGTGACCTTGAGCTTGTATCCGAGGGTGTCTGCCACACCGTCATACTGGGCCTTGGAAAGATAGACTGCGTCATAGTTGCCGTCATGCACGGCGTTGAACATATCCTGAAAGGTCTCTTGGTTGGTGACCGTCGGAACCTCGATCTTGATATCGGGGTTCCGCTTCAGCCAGTTCTGGATGGCCACGTATCGTCCGTCCGTCGGGACAATCGGGTCGAGGGTCTTGCCGTTGAGATCCTCGAGACTTTCGATCTTGCTGTCCTCAGGGACGATGAGGTTCATGAAGAAGTAGTTGTACGGTTTAGACAGCAAGTACTGCTTGGCTCGCGCCGGAGTCTCGAAGAAGGCACCGATCAGCCCGTCATACTTGCCCTGCTTGGTTCCGACCAATGCGGTCTGATAATCCACGACGCTGTATTCGAACTTATAGCCGTCGAGCTTCTTGTCGATGGCCTTGAGGACGTCAAGATCGAATCCGGTCGGGTTGCCGTTTTTGTCCGCGTAGGAGTATGGCGGATCTTGGGATTCGAGAACGAATTTGACGGTCTTCACGCCGCTGTCGGATACCTTTGCGTTCGCGGTACCGCAGCCGGCCAATGCTCCGAGCGAGCCGATTGCCACGAGCGCAGCTACCGCCGTCGTGAACAGCTTGTTCTTCTTCATGTGTTTTCCTCTCTCTTTTGGAAAGCGCTGTCGTTCTTGCTGAATGACGACGGTACGCCCCCGAAAACTAAAGGCCAAAATTCGGAGTCATACGTTTCATTTATATGAGGTATTCATGGCTTTGATTCAGGCCGCGTGATAACGCGCTATAACCCCTTTCTGTCTCATTATTTGGAATTGCGCAAGTAGGGGATGCTCCGATTTCGTTAGGAACAAGATTCCGGAATCTGGCGCTATACAGATGAAGGACTCTGGGTCCGCTGGACCTTTGGACGGTAGATATAGCGAGGAACGCAACCGTTTTTATCGGTCACTGCATCAAGTTAGGGCAAAAGCGGCGTTGGCAGCCAAGACGCATCGGCTGTCTATGCCATCCTCCGGACTCATTGCCAGTAAAAATAGCCGGTAGGGGCATTCGCGGCCTGCCGCAATGAGGAGACCTGCAATATCAGCCCCTGCCGTTCATGCCCACTGGTGCCGTACGTGCCCTGTTCGATCGTGGCGTCGATGGTCACCCAGTCATATTCGTGCAGTTTGGCGGCTTTTGCGGTGACGGCGGTGAATCCGAATGGTGTCATGTCCAAGATGCAGCAGCTCATGAACTGGCGGGATATCTGGAATTCGTCGGTGTCGAGCGTGGACGGTTTGCTGACGAAACCGGTGATGCGGATACGGTAACCGACGTAGGATTGCGGATTGTGGTCGATGTGTTCGAACCATGAGCCGAATTCGTCGTTGCGTACGGTGATGGTTCTACGGGTGTCATCCAATCCGTGCAGATGCCGTGCGCCGTCCGCCGCGTACACGTTGCGGGGAATGGCGATGGCCCGTCCGCCTGCGTAGATGTCGAAACCGGTGCTGCCGCCCGCCTGCTGGAACGGTATGGTGATTAGCAGTGCCGGGATGATCAACGCGACCAGCCAGCGGAATGCCGACCGTTCGGTGGCATGGAACAGGCCCAGCCATGCGGCGGCAGCCAGAATCGACAATGCGATGACGGCGATGATCAGATACGGTTTCGAACGTGGCGTGGCCAGCGAAACGTATGCGCCGCTGGCCACGCTGTATGCGATGGCCGATGCGAGCGCTGCAAAGCAGAGTCCTTCGATTCGATTGGGGAGTGATGGCCGGCTGCGCATGTCAGGCTCCGGGCATCCAATGCTGCGCGATGCAGACGGCGGTGAAGCAGGCAATGGCGAACGTGCCGATGAATCTGATGACGAAACGTAGCCGGCATGCCGAAATGAGCATCAGCGTGTTCTTCAGATCCAGCACCGGGCCGAATGTCAGGAATGCGATCAATGCCGATTGCGGTAGTACGCCTACCATGCTCGAGGCGATCACGGCGTCGGAGGATGAGCATAGTGAGCAGAGAAACGCCAGCCCCATCGCCAGGATGATTGCGAGGATGCTTGCCAGTGTGGATGTGTCGAGACCGTTTGCTGATGGACGTATATATGTGCGCGCCAGGGAGGCGATGATGGCGCTGAACAGCAGGATTGGCATCATGTGTAGAAAATCGTGGTGTGTGCAGCGTAGAAAACGGATGATCGGCGGGTCGTCCGTCATCTTACGGGCATCGTCGCCGAGGCCGGTGCTGCAGCAGGCGTCATCTGCATGCCGCGTGCATGCGGTGCGATTCTTTATCGCATAATCCGCATAATCCGCGTAATCCGTGCGATTCGCGTAATCCGTGGCGGTAGCGGTGGTGGAGTTTTTCGGCGGCCATAGCGCGAACGATGCGCCGACCGTCACGGCTATTATCATGCCCAGTCCCGTTCGCCAGAGCACCATCCATGGTTTGTCGGGAAACGCATACCAGGTGGACCATATCGCTATGGGATTCGTGACCGGTACGGCGGTCAGAAACGTGACCGCGCAGGGCAATGGCATGCGTTTGCGTACGATGCTTGCGAAGGTGGGCACTACCATGCAGTCGCATACTGGCAGGCATAATCCTGTGAGCAGGCCGATTGCGAGGCCGCTGAATGTCGAGTGTGGAATATGGCGGCGGATCAGCGATTCGCTGACGAATGTGGTGACGGCCGCCGACATCAACGCCCCCAGCATCATGAACGGGATGGCTTGCAGCATCAGTCCCGCGATGCCGGTCGTGATGCGAACCAGCGGAATGGTCAGGCCATGCGTCTCGAATGCGCGTGATGCCGCGATGAGGAAGGCGGCCAGCGGGGTGCCGGCGATGAGAAAAAGATAATGGGCCGAATGGTCTGCGGGCGGATGGGAACTTTCAGCCATATCTGAAATCCTACCGGTCCAAGGTCGTTTTTCGGAGGGACGATGATGCGATTTCGTTCACTGTGAACGCTTAAGTTGCTGTTGAGTAAGGGAGTTGCGCATATCGCGCATTCGTAATGTGGAAGTCATTATGGCTGCGTTACCCTCGGTACAGTGAGAGGTGAGTCAATGAGGGGAGGCGTGATGACGGAGTATGATCGCCTGCAGCAGGAGCCGGATACGCGCGATTCCCTTGCCGCGATGGCTTCTCGAGTTTCCATGCGGACCGTCTCTCAGGATTCTTCTGAAGACACTGCCGCCACGCAGCCGCTTCCACCCAGTTTCATTCCTACGGCGACCGGTCGGATTCGCCCCGTAACCGGCGCTTTTCCGCCTGTACAGGCTGATGCGGCCACCTCTTCCCGCGAGGCGCGTTCCGTACAGTCATCTTCCAATATCTCGTTGCGTCGCACCGAACCCATCGTGATCGAGTCTTCCGCCGCGTCGGTTCCGCGTAGGGTCTCCAGTGATCCTCGCCCCGTTGCTTAGACCGATCGGATTGACGGAAGTTCGCGGATGGCGAAATCGGCCTTGCTATTGCGTTTTCTTCAACGCATCTTGAAATGCCGTTGCCTGTTTGTCGTAGGCAGCCTTGGCTTTTGTGGCGGTATCGGCGGTGTTGGAAGGGTTGTTGGAGCACTGCAGTGTGCTTGGAATGTCAACTTTTTCGCCATACAGATTCGACAATTGGTCAAGATTGTAGTTGGCATCCATGCTGGTGAAAGCGGAATCCACCTGCGTTTTGAGCTGGGAAGCCTTGAAATATGAGTTGTTCATATCGATGACGGCTTGTTGACAGGTGGATACTCGGACCAGCTCGTGCGTTCGCAGCGATGCGCGCGCTCCCATCCATCCAAAGCAGATGCTGCCGATGAGCACGATAATCGCCAAGGCGGCCACAACCGTGTGCATGGCTTGTCTCGTGCGTTTGCGTTCCCGTTCCATGCTGTCGTGTACGCCTTGCATCACTGCCGTATAGAAGCGGTCCTTGGGCACGAACATGGATTTGATGATGGCAGGCTTCGAGCTGGGAACGGCATGCCGAGCTTTGTGCCTGCCATGCTTTTTGCTGTGCCGTGCTGCCATATCACCCTTCTGTGCCACTACGCTGTTAGGCTGTGTGCCGCAGGCTTCGCAAGTACCTTCCTACTCTGATCGCCGCAGCATATGAAGCATGTTACCGTCTCGGCCTGTACAACAGAACAATCGGGCTATCATCATTGCAACGTATTCGCAAGGCAATGGGGCGGGGTGGTGCATGGCCGCCGAAATGTCCGGATCGCTTGGATTACTCGGCGGTTTCGCGCCTGTATTGCACGAACATCTTGACGGCGTAGGCAAGGCCGCTCAGCGCGAGGATGATCGCACAGGCAACGGAGATGCCGATACCGGTCTGCGCCAACTGGCTGTACTCCGACTTGGTCACGGCGCCGGAGGCCGCGCTGGTCTGATTCGCGGATGACGCGCTCGCGGTGGTGCCGGACTTGGCCGTGCTGCCGTTGCCGGCGGCGGAGCTTGGTGCGGTGGTGGCGGAATCGTTGCCGGAAACCGTCTGAACCGCTGTGCCGTTGCTTGCGGCGGAGTTGGCTCCGGACGTGGTACCGGTTCCGGACAAGCCGTTCTGCGTATCCTTCAGCGCCTGAATGAACGACTTGTGCCATTCCTGGCGTGCGGCGACGAGCGAATCATGCTGGGTTTTCAATGCGGCGTGATCTTCCTGCAGATCGGTATGCAGCTGGTTGAGATGGGCCTGCGTATCCTGCGCATCCTGATGCAGGGTATCGTGCACCTCCTGACCGCGTTTGGAGGCGCCATCGAGCGCGGTCTTGATGTCTTCGCGATCTTCCTGGTAGTTCTTCCAAGCCTGCTCGCTGTACTGGCGCAACGCATCGGCGTCATCATGCGCATTCTGATGCAATTGCTCGGCATGCTGCTTGGCGGTGTCGAGGTCGGTCTTGAGCTGCTGGCCGGTCTGATGCACATGCTGCAACGTGTCGCAGAGCCTGTCCGTGTCGCAGGTGGTCATGTTCGGGCCGATTTCCGTGGTCGCTCCGGAGGTGCCGGTTTCGTCTGCCATGGCTGCGGACGGCAGCGAAACCATGCCGATTGTCAGCATGCCCGCGACTGCGATTGCTGCGATGCTTTTCTTCATTGGTGCCTCTCTATACGGTTACGGACCTGTTCGCGCACAACAAACGGCGCAATGCTCCCCTTGCGACATACTAGGAGCATTTTCCTCGCCGCAAAACCGATGGGAGTGCGGCAAATGACTAATTACGGACTAATTGCGCACCGCGACCGTGAACGGGCTGGCCGGGAGGGTGTCGCCGTTGTAGAGGATGCTCGAGCAGTCGGGATTGCCGCTCCACAGATAGCGCACCTGCGTCATGTCGGCCATGGTTGCCGTGGTGGAGGTGAGCGACACCTGATTGCCTTTGATCGTGGCCGTGGCCGACGTCCAGTTGCCGCTGTTGTCGGCCACTTCGAAGCCTTGCAGTGCATCGCCGGTGGGGGAGGCCACGTTCGCAATGCCGTCCAGTGGCGTGGCGTTCGGGGTTTTGGCATAGTCCGGTACGCTTGCCGTGGCGCTTTTAGCATAATTCGGCTTCATGGACTGCAGTTTGTCGGCGGTGCCGTCCTTGAATGACAGGGTGATGGCGGACTTGTCGGCGCTGCGTGTCGCCGATTCGATGATCGGTCCGGACGGTACGCTCTTGCCGGCGACCATCGCTTCGTACTGTGCGGCCATGCGTGCGCCGAGAATGTCTTTGCCGAGCGGATGAATCACTTTCGATGTGCCCTTGTCGGTGTCGATGGAAACCGTCATGGCCACGTTCGCACTGTTGCGCAGATTCGCGTTGTCAAGCGTACGCAACTGCCCCTGACGCACGTTCTGCGTGTATTGATAGCCTGACCATCGCGCAAGTTGCACATACAGGAAGGGCAGGGTGCTTTCGTCGAACACCTTGCGATACTGGTTGATCAGCGCGGTCATCTGCGATTCGTAGTCCAGGGAGGTGCTGAGCGTCGAGGCGTCATTGCAACCTTGATACCACAGCACGCCCGCCACGCGGAAGCCGGTCAGCGGCGCGATGTGGTTCGCGTAGATGTCGCCGCCCTGTACGTGGCGGCTGATTGCGGTACCGCCCCATGAGGTCTGGATGATGCCGATCGGTATGTTGGTTCTTTTGGCGCGCAACTGCATTGCGAACTGCTGTGCCAGGTAACTGAGATGTTGCGAATTGGTGCTATCCGCAGTAAGCCAGCCGGAGGTCTTGTTGGCGTCGATCAGCGGGAAGTCGGTGTTGTCGACGTTATGGTCGGCCACCACGAAATGCACGTTCGCATCGGTGAGCAGTTTCGGCAGATCGCCGCGTGAGATGAGTCCGCCGCCCCAATTCCAGTTGGAGTCGTCGCCGGACGAGTAGTACTGCGTGTAGTTGAGTTCCATGTTCGACTGTCCGGCCGCCACGAACACGTCTCCCACATACACTTTCGCCAGGCTGAACACGGTCTCGCCGTTGTATGCGATGATGAGACGGTATGGTTTGAGCCCGCCCTGCAACGATTTCATCGTGCAGGTGAACGCCCCGCTGTTCCTGACGGTCACGGCTGCGGAGACGGTCGTCTTGCCTTGCGTGAGCGTTGCGGACAGTTTGGATTGGTCGATGGCATCGCTGCCGGAGTCATCGTTTGCAGCGGTGGCGGTGCCTTGGATGACCAGTGGCTTGCCACGTTGGAAGACCATGTTTTCGGCATAGTATGACGGCAGGGTCACGGATATGCGCTGTGCCGAGGATTGCGTGGTCGGCTCCGCGGATTTCGCGGCGTTCCCGCAGCCGGAGACGATTGATACGATGATGGCGACGGCGGCCGCCACCGCAATCGGTATACGCATTGGCCGCTTCCTGTTCACAACTTCCCCTTTGGTATGGTGTGGCTTCACTGTGTGGAGGTTCCGCTTTTCATGAATCGTGAAGTTCACATCGTAGAGCATAGCCGACGAGCCTCAAAATCATCGCGATGGGGCCGTGCGACGGCCGGATTATGCGGTGATGCTGTGGATGGAGTGAAGATGTGATGCGGAAAATGATGCGAGATGGTTGAATGAAAGGAGACCTGCAGGGATGAGTGTGGAGAGAGGATCTGCCGGTGAATTCACTGAAGAAAGCCTTTTCAATGGTGGCGACTGCGTTTGCCGCCGTGGCCTTGATGTTGATGGGCGCTGTTCCGGCCAGTGCGCTGATGGACCATTCGGTTGATGCCGTTGCCGGCAACGATGCGAATGCCGATGTCGTTCAGGCTGATCAGGACGAGTCATCGCAGACCGTCATGCCTGATAATCCGCAGGCGCAATTGCCGGATTCGGTGAGTGAAAGCATTCCGGACAGTGCCACCGTGGTCTCCGAGAATCTGGCGGTCACCGCCGAAGGTGACGTCAAAGACGTCGAGACCGGCGAGACGGTGACCGATCCGGAACTGGTCGGTACCGAAGAGCAGGCTCCCGATCCGTTGGCGAAAACCGACGGGGAGACCTTCATTCCGGTTGCCGCCGCCGATGTAAAGGAGGCGGTCGACGAAGCCGATGCCTCTGCGGAGCAATCGCAGGAACAATCCTCGACGGACACTGACGGCAAAGTGACGCCGGCGCAATTCACGTCGAACGAATACGGCGCGTATTGGGGCTCCTACAACAATACGAAGGCGTTCTTCGAATCAGGTGGCAATCTGTTCGTGCAGCAGGCGAAGGGCGTGATCGACGTTTCGCAATGGCAGGGCAACATCGACTGGGCCAAGGCGAAGGCCGATGGCGTGGAGGGTGCGATCATCCGCATCTCCTACGGTTGGGATAACGGATTCGACAAGACGGCGCTGCGCAATATCAGCGAATGCAAGCGGCTTGGCATCCCCTTCGGCATATACACGTATTCATATTCGTATGATGCGGCCACGGCCACCGCAGAGGGCAATGATCTGGTCGGACTGCTCAAGAAGGCCGGCGTTTCGCCGAACGACCTGTCCTTCCCGGTATATTACGACTTGGAACGATGGACGTGGGCGGGCCATCAGACACCGACCGATCCGAATGTATATAACGGCATCGTGAATGCGTGGTGGGGTCGTCTGCAGGCGGCCGGGTACAACAATCTGGGCGTGTACTCGTATACGAGCTATCTGAACGGTCCACTCAACCATGGCAACATTCGGTCCAAGGCCAAGTGGGTGGCCAGTTACGGTCCCCGCACCAACTTCTCCTATTCGGCGAACAATCGTGGCTGGCAATATACGAGCGTCGGCCATGTGAACGGCATCAGCGGCAACGTCGACATGAATGCGTTCGGCAACAGGGAATACGTGAACCCTGCGGCCCATTGGGTTACGCGCAACGGTCAGAAATACTGGCAGGATGCCGACGGCACCTATGCTCGCGGCAAGGAGATCTTCGACCCCGACAGCAACGCCTGGTATTGGATTGACTCAAACGGGGTCATGGCGTGTAACAAAGATGTCTATCTGCGTTCGAACGGTGGCAAATGGGTCCGCTATGACTCCAACGGCCATATGGTCAAGGGCGAGGATTACCGCTATGGCGGCTGGTACTACTTCGACACGACCACCGGGGCCATGGCCAAAGGCGTCAAGTACATCTCCTCCAACGGCGGCAAAAAGGTCTATTACGACGTCATCACCGGCAAGATGGCCCATGGCGAGGTCTACCTGAATTACGACAAGACGCATACCGGCTGGTATCTGTTCGACAAGACCACCGGAGCCATGGTGTACGGGGACGTCTATCTGCGTTCGAACGGTGGCAAATGGGTGCGCTACGACCGTTCCACCGGCAAGATGGTCAAGGGACTGCATAAGCAGAACGGTGCGTGGTATTACTTCGATGAAACCACCGGTGCCATGGCCCATGGCCGTACGTGGGTGCCGGAATGGGAGGAATGGCACACGTTCGATACGATTACCGGTCGCGGCTGAGAAGCTACGGAAAGCTCAGATTTTCTGGGACGTCACCGTACCGTCATCGCCCAGCTGGAGGATTTCGAATGATCCGTCTTCCTGACTGATGCCGATGATGTTGCCGGTCTGCGCCGATGCCACCGCCGCATTGCGGTCGAATGCTTCGGGAACATAGATCTGTGCCTTCTTGCCGTCCAACGGCGTGATGTCGGCGGTCGGGCACTGCAGGTTCACTGCGGTCAGCGGCAGGTCGGCGAGGGCTTGCAGATCGCAGGCGTGGTCCGGCAGGGAAACGTTGTTCAGGGATGTGAGCTTGGCAAGCGATGAAATGTCGGAGATGGCGGTGTCCTGCAGATTGATCTGCGTCAGCGAAGCCATTGATTCGACCGGCGTGATGCTCCTCAACGCGCTGAATTCGCTGAGATCCAAGTCGGTGACACCGGTGAAACGTTGCAGCCCCTCCAGCGTGGTGACGTGCTTGAGATCGCTTTTGCCGCAAGGCTGGTATTGGGTTGCATACTGCGTGAAGGCCAAGGATGTGAGTTGTGCGGCCTTGGTTGAGGGGAAGGCCTTGCCGGATGCGTCGAGAATGGACGCAAGGCAGGAGGCCAACGCCTTGTCTGGTACGACTTTGGAAAAACTCGTGGCGACCGACGCATCGGTTTTGGTGTCATCCAACGTCGTCGGAGTGGAGGTGGAGGCGGGCGTTCGCGATGCCTCACTGCCGTGGGTGGAGCATGCCGACAGGAGGGAGAGCGACAGAACCACGGTCATTGCCAATGTGCAGGCGCGAACGCCTCGTTTCATATGCCACCGCCTTATTGTGATATGTGAAGGTCCATGCGAATCGGTCACGGGACCGGATCCGGAAGATCACTCGTCGTAATACGGATGGGCGTAGCGTGCTCCGCTGTAAGCCGAACGTACGCCGATGTTGCCGTAGGCTGCGTCGACGATCACCACATTGCCGCCGTTCACCTCGATTACGATGCCGGCATGGCTGGCGCTGTAATTGCTGGCCCAGGAGTCGCTGAACTTCCAGAAGGCGACATCGCCCACCTGCGGGGTGCTGCTGACGCGGCCGCGGGAGTTGTACCAGTCGAAGTTGTGGTGAGGCCAACCGGTCTTGGCTCCATCGCAAAGGAATACGTCCAGGCCTGCGGCATGGAAGACGTACCAGACAAACGACATGCACGGGCCGAACGGGCAGATGAGGCCGCCGTTCGCCGCCAATGCGCCCGGGCAATCGGGGTGCTGGCTGGAATAGGTGCGTGCGTATGATGCCAGGCGATTGGCGATCTGCTGCTTGCTGTACTGCGCGCCGGTGTACGGGTCGAAGAAGTAGTGGTGACCGTCGATGATGGCACCGCCGTGAACCATGCGGCCGGTGATCTTGTCGTAATACACCCACTTGTTGCCGCTCGCCATCCAGGTTCTGCCCTTGGCCAGAGCGCCGGTGACCGGCTTCATGTAGTACCAGCCGCCGTTGATGTAGCGCTCGCCGTACTGCATTTTGCCGGTGATCTTGTCGTAGTACACCCACTTGTTGGTCTGTCGGATGTATACGAAATCATGGGCCATCTTGCCGGTGTACTGATCGAAGTAGTACCAGCCGGTATGTTCCTTGTCGTAGTGCAGGTAGGCTTCGCCGTGGGCCATCCTGCCGGTCACCACGTCGTAATACACCCACTTGCCGCCATTGGAGGAGATGTGTTTGACGCCCTTGACCATGGCGCCGGTGGTCGTATCGAAGTAGTACCAGCCGCCGTTGTGGTAGTTCTCGCCCTTGACCAGGTTGCCGCTCTGATCAAAACGAACCCATATGCCTTCCTTGCGGTTGTTCGGGTCGTTGGGGATGAACACATCCTTACTGACGGCCATGACGCCGTTCTCGTAATAGTGCTGCTTGTTCTGATCCCAGCCGTTTTCCGGTTTGGCCGGCTCGGATGGCTGAGTGGGCTCGGTCGTCTTATTCGGGTCGGCCGTCGTACCGGGATCGACCGATTTGCCGGAAGCCTCCTCGGACTGCGCTTCGACATCCGGCTGCGCTTCGGTTCCGGACTGTGCGGTGGTGCCGGACTGGGCCGTCTTCGGGCTTGACATGGGGGTTTGGGAAGAGGCCGCGTCATGTGATGCGTCCGAAGTGGCATCGTTTTCGACGCCATTTGAGGACTGGGTCTCTCCGGCCGGTTGTGATGTGGAGTATGACTGCGTTGCGGTCGGGTCATCGGCCAGTGCGATTGCGGGATAGCTGATTCCCTGAAGTACTGTGACGGCGATGAATCCGGCCATGATCAATGTTCGTTTATGCATTGGTGGTGAATCCCCCTCTGTATTCCCTTAGGGGGCATGCTATAACGGTCGCATGACAACGGGAGGGGGATTTCCGGCGCATGGGTTGGCCGCCTGTCATACACTATTAAGCATGACGAACGAAGAGAATGCTTACGATACGTGTGCCCGGTTGCGTGAGGCGCCGGCAATGGTGTTTGTGATTCCCTGCTACAACGAGGAGGCCGCACTGCACGTCACCGCAGGGGTTCTGAAGAGCAAACTTCAGGATTTGAAGGATGCCGGTCAGATCGCTTCCGATAGTTCGGTCGTTTTCGTGGATGACGGCTCCGCTGACAAGACATGGGATGTGATCACGTCCCTGCATGACGAGTGCCCTGACATGTTCCACGGGGTGAAGCTCGCCCATAATCGAGGGCATCAGAATGCGCTGTTCGCGGGGCTGATGCATGCGCTGCACTTGAACGTCGATGCCGCGGTCTCCATGGATGCCGACTTGCAGGATGATCCGAATGCCGTCGACGGCATGGTCGCCGCCTACCGTGAAGGCGCCGAAATCGTGTACGGCGTACGCGATAACCGCGATACTGACACCGCATTCAAGCGGGGAACCGCTCACGCCTTCTATTCGATGATGAAGTGGCTGGGCACCGAAACCGTTCCCGACCATGCCGACTATCGATTGATGAGCCGTGCGGCCCTGCAGGCCCTGTCGCAGTACAGGGAATCGAATCTGTTCCTGCGCGGTCTGGTGCCATCCCTCGGATTCAAGACCGCAAAGGTGTTCTACAAGCGCGGCACCCGCGTGGCCGGCGAATCGAAGTATCCGCTGAAAAAAATGGTCTCCTTCGCCATCGAAGGCGTTACGTCGTTCTCCACCAAACCATTGACCATGATTACCGGGCTTGGCGTATTCTCCGTGTTCGTGGGCGTCATCATGCTGGTGTACACGCTGATTTCGGTGTTTTCCGGGCATGCCGTGGCAGGTTGGGGTTCCATGATGTGCTCGCTGTGGATTCTGGGCGGTTTCATTCTGCTGTCGCTGGGCGTGACGGGCGAGTACATCGCCAAGATTTATCTGGAAGTGAAGGCGCGCCCGCGCTATATCATTGAAGAATCGCTATAAGCGGCCGATGATGGGCCGTTCTCGCATTTTCCGGGCAAGATGGGATGATTGAGTGAACGAGCGGAACATACATGCCGTATCTGAACGTCAGTCGGTATTCTGGCGGACTGTGCCTCGCTGGCTGACGGTGCTGGCACTGGGATTTCAGGCCGCGGTCGTCGCCGTATTGCTGGTGCTGTCGATCTGCTTCACCGTCATATTCGAACGAAGCGCGCCGGAACCTGGCAATGTCACGGAACGGGTGCACTACCATCTGGGGCTGCCCTCCATACCTTTCG
>PPYF01209192.1_pt1 | contig 20371 bp, 15 predicted proteins | sample 1559871 | NCBI WGS metagenome assembly PPYF01 (sample SAMN08240021, study PRJNA423297) | Human gut metagenome, whole genome shotgun sequencing project. | reverse complement strand
ACACAGGTTGCTACTGTAAGCGCTTCCAGAGAGGAAGAACTGAGAGAGGAGCAGGCTTGGACAAGCGCACAGCTTGATGCTACATATTCTCAGATCGATCAGCTTTATGCAGCCAAGGAACAGCTTCAGAACGAAATCGCTGCACTGGACGCGAATCTTGTAAATGTCATGGTCTCCATTCAGACTCTGGAAGGGGATATCAGCAATAAGCAGGCCGATATCGAGCAGACACAGTCAGATCTTCAGAAAGCTCAGAATGCAAAAGATAAACAGTACGAAGCTATGAAACAGCGTATCCAGTATCTTTATGAGAAAGGCGGAAATGACGCATGGTTCCAGATGATGGTAAATGCAGAGAACCTTTCCGAACTTCTTACCAAGGCTGAGTATACACAGAAGATGTATGACTATGACAGACAGAGTCTTGAAAAGTATGCAAATACAATCGATCAGGTAACACAGCTTGGAAATAAATACCAGCAGGAAAAAGCAGAGCTGGAGGGGATGAAGCAGGAGTATGAAGCTGAATCTGTAAACCTTCAGGCTGCAATTGATGAGAGAAGAGCAGTTTCTGCAGACTGTGATAATGAGATTGCATATGCTCAGCAGATGGCAAATGAGTATGCAGCTCTGATCGAACAGCAGCAGGCAGAGATTGAAAGGCTTGAGGCTGAGAGAATCGCAGCCGAGGAAGAGGCAAGACGTCAGGCAGAGCTTGCAGCAGCAGAGGAAGCGGCACGTCAGGAGGCTGAAGCAGAGGATGAGACTGTTTATGACGAAGAGGGTAATGAAGTAGACGCTGAAGATGCTCTGGAAAACGGCGAAACTCTTTATGATGAAGAGGGAAATGAAATTGATCCTGATTCCGTTACAGACGAAGAGGAAAGTGACGGAGACGTTGAATACGATGAGTACGGAAATGTGATTGACAGCGATAATACAGTAGATCCGGAGGAATATCAGAGTTCTGGTTCAGGCTCCGGCTCTTCAGTAGTTGATTTTGCTACACAGTTTGTAGGAAACCCATATGTATGGGGAGGTACAAGCCTTACTGACGGTGCAGACTGCTCCGGATTTGTACAGAGTGTATATGCAAACTTTGGTGTAAGCCTTCCGAACATGGGCGATGGAAAAATCGTACATGCATCCAATGCAAAAGATGGCATTAAGATCAGTAATGACGCTACCTACAGAACCATTCTTTCTGTAAGACGTCTTGTGTAATATACAGATACAGTGAAAAAGGACTGTCTGGATGAGGTGCTCCTTTCCGGGCAGACAGGTGGAAAGCCTGTCTGTTCAGAAAGGAGTTTTTTGTTATAAAAAACCAAACAGAAAAACAAAATCTGCTGCGGTTAATGGATTGGAATGAAATAAACATTTCAAAATATGAAATAAAGGAATTATGTGATAAAAAACTTTTCTTTTTTTGAGTCTTTTGTCAATGGAATTTTACAGAAAAATATTTTACAATAGGGACAGTAAAATCAATGAAGCAGAGTAGCAGAAGAACAGCACTTTAATAGTTTCTGTAAGAGAATTTATTGAAATTGGGAGGTAAAAGATGAAGGTTGGATTTATCGGACTTGGAATTATGGGAAAACCTATGTGCAAAAATCTGATTAAAGCAGGTCATGATCTTATCGTTACTACTCATAATCCGGATACCTTAAAAGAGATGGAGGCGCTGGGCGCCAAAGCAGTTCATAATGGAAAAGAGGTAGCAGAAGAAGCAGAAGTGATTATTACCATGCTTCCAAACTCTCCTCAGGTCAGAGAAGTTGCTCTTGGAAAAGGCGGAATCATTGAATGTGGCAGAAGGGGAATTGTTCTGATTGATATGAGTTCCATTGACCCTACAGAGAGCAAAGCGATTTCGGCAGCACTTGCAGAAAAGGGAATCGATATGCTGGATGCGCCTGTATCCGGAGGGGAGCCGAAAGCCATTGACGGAACGATTTCGGTTATGGTTGGCGGAAAAAGAGAAACCTTTGATAAATACTATGAACTTCTTATGAATATGGCAGGGTCAGCTGTCTATGTAGGTCCGATAGGCTCCGGAAATGTAGCCAAGCTTGCCAATCAGATCATTGTAGCAGTGAATATAGCGGCTGTTTCAGAAGCTCTGACTCTGGCGACAAAAGCAGGTACAGATCCTGAGCTTGTATATCAGGCGATCCGAGGAGGACTTGCAGGATCCACTGTGCTTGATGCAAAAGCTCCGATGATGATGGACAGAAATTTTAAGCCGGGATTTCGTATTGAACTGCATATGAAAGATCTGAACAATGCATTAAATGCAGGACATGCAGTGAATGCAGCACTTCCTCTTACAGCAGAGCTTATGGAAATTATGCAGTCTCTGAAAGCGGATGGCTGTGAAAAGGAAGATCACAGCAGTATTGTAAAATATTATGAAAAAATTTCCAATGTTTTTGTAGAGCGGGAAAGGAAGTAAAAACAGAAAATTTCTTTGATGCATCCCCGGTCAGGTATGCCATGAGCCTGGCCGGGGATACTTGTATATGGTACTTGAGGATTACGAAAAGGAGAAATAATTATATGTCAAAAATAGCAGTTCTTCTTCCGAAAGAGTATATGCTGGAACAGGCGCGCAAGGTGCTGCAGGAAAAAAATGCGGATATAGATATATTGAAAGTAATAAAAACATCAGATTCTGTATATGAAGCGCGTAAGGCAATGGAACAGGGGGCAGGAATCATTGTTGCCCGGGGAGTGCAGGCAGCATATATCAGAGAATATACCAATATACCGGTGGCAGAAATCATACTGACAGGTCAGGAAATAGCGCTTATGGTTGCAGCGGCAAAAAAGCTTATACCTGAAAAGAAACATCCCCAGATTGCCCTGATCGGTTTTGAAAGTATGTTCAGCGATACGTCTTATTTTGATGAGCTGTTTGGAATCACATTAAAAACTTATTTTATGAAAAGTATGGAGCAGGCTGCAGAAAAGGTGGAGCTTGCGATCGCAGAGGGGGCAGATGTACTTCTGGGAGGAGATACAGTGAACAGTCTTGCTTCACAAAGAAATTTTCCCTCCTGTTTTATAAATTCCACAGAGGAGTCTATACGTTCAGCTCTTGCTATGGCAGAGCATATGGCGTTGTCAGCAGAAACAGAAAAAACATATGCGGCGCAGTTTGAAACAGTTCTTGATAATGCCAATAATGGTATTTTTGAGATTGACGAAAAAAGAAAAATTACAATTATTAATCGTACAGTAGAGGAGCTGCTGAAAAAATCTGCTGAGAAGGTGAAAGGAGAGGCTTTGGAAAGCTTTTTTCCCGAGCTTGATATAAAATATGTCAATGACGTACTGGAAGGAAGAAGGGATATGTTTACAACTTCTACATATCTTGCCGGAATACCGATGATGATAACAGTTGCTCCTGTTCAGTATGAGGAAAAAATCTGCGGCGCTATCATAAGCTGCTACAGGTATATATCAGCTCAAAAGAGCAGTACGGACGAGCTGCATTCTCATTATTTGAAAGGATATGTGGCGAAAGCACGGTTTTCAGATATGAGAATTACCGGAAAAGAGATGGAATATTGTGTGGAGCTTTCCAGAATGTATGCTCTTTCTAAAAGTCCGGTATTGATACGGGGAGAAGGAGGAACAGAAAAGGAGTTCCTGGCTCAGTGCATCCATAATAATAGTTCTTATAAAACAGGACCTTTTGTGACGATCAACTGCAGCGGAATGTCGGAGCAGATGCAGATGGACCGTATTTTCGGCAATCCGGCTTCTGAGGATATCGGAATTCAGAAAGGCGGACTTGCAGTGGGAGATCTTGGAACAGTACTTATCGCAGAGATTGAAAAGCTTACTCCTGTGTGTCAGTACAGACTGTATCGCGCCATACGGTATGAGGATCTTATTCAGAACGATTTAGAGCGAAGCCAGACTCTTGATAATCGTATTATAGCCACAACATCTGTTGATTTGGGACAGCTTGTAAAGGAAGGACGGTTCAGAGAGGATCTGTATTATCTTTTGAACGGGCTTGTGGTAGAAATACCGCCGCTCCGCAAAAGAAAAGAGGATATTCGCTCTATAGTCGAAGAATGTCGTACAAAATTTTCAAGAAGATATGCAAAGTTTCCTAAAATATCAGAGGATGCCATGGAAGCGCTGATGGAATTTCCGTGGTCGGGAAATGAGCTTCAGCTGGAGACCTTTTGTGAGCGTATGCTGCTGACAACCATGAAAAAAACCATTGCCGGTGATTTTGTACATTTTCTTCTGAATGAACTTTATCCGCAGACGGAAAGTGAACAGGAGGACGGAAAAACAGTTATTTATCAGCATCCCGAGGCTGCTGAGCTGCAGACCCTTCTGGAAAAATACAGAGGAAACAGAAGCGCAGTGGCAAAAGATATGGGGATCAGTACGACAACACTGTGGAGACGTATGAAAAAATACGGGATTATAAACCGGTATGATTTACTGGAAAGAAGACAGTCGGCTGAGAAGGATGTTTTCAAATAAAAATTTTCAAAGTCATTTTTTCAGAGGAGATAAAAATTATGGCAATTCATATTATTGATGAGGCAAACAGATGCCTTAACTGTAAAAAACCGAAATGTATGGAAGGATGTCCGGTGCATACCCCTGTTCCGCATATTATTCAGCTGTTTAAGGAGCATCAGGTTATGGATGCGGGAAGAGAACTGTTTGAAAATAATCCGATGTCTCTGATCTGCTCCATTGTATGCAATCATGAAATGCAGTGTGCAGGGAACTGTGTTTTGGGAAAAAAGGGAAGTCCGGTACACTTTTCCAGTATTGAGACCTATATTTCCGATATGTATCTGGACAGAATGAAGGTAAAAACAGCAGAACAGAAAAAACAGAATGTGGCTGTCATAGGAGCCGGACCGGCAGGGATGACAGTAGCGGTGATCCTTGCTCAAAATGGATATCAGGTAACGATTTTTGAACAGCAGGATAAGATCGGCGGGATTACACAGTACGGAATTCCGGAGTTTCGGCTTCCCAAAACCATTCTTTCCAGATATCAGAAAAAACTTCTGGAACTGGGAATCAGAATACGACCCAATACAGCCATTGGCACAACCCTGACCATTGAAGATCTTCTTCGGGACGGGTATGCCAGTGTGTTTGTGGGAACAGGAGTATGGAAGGCCAGAAATCTTGGAATACCGGGAGAATGTCTTGCCAACGTACATTTTGGAATTGATTACCTTGCCAATCCTTCTGCATACAGTCTGGGAGAAAAGGTTGCTGTGATCGGTATGGGAAATGCAGCAATGGATGTAGCAAGAACTGCTTTGAGAAACGGCGCTCATCAGGTGACCATGTATGCCCGGGGCAGACGGATAGCTGCCAGTTCCCATGAGATGGCTTATGCAGAGCTGGATGGCGCAGAGTTTGTTTTTGGAAAAGCAATTGAGCGGATCACGGAGAAAGGGCCTGTATTTAAAACTTCCATTATGGATGAGAATAACAGAGTAACAGGATATGAAGAAGGAGAAGAGCAGACAGAGGCGGATTCTACGATTATTGCCATCAGTCAGGGACCCAGAAACCGTCTGATCCGTACTACAGTAGGGCTTGAGGGATCAGACAGGGGGCTTCTGATCGTAGATGAAAATCATATGACGACCAGAAAGGGGATCTTTGCGGCAGGAGATGTGGTTACAGGGTCTAAAACAGTTGTTCATGCAGTAGAAGCTGCAAAAAAAGCAGCAGAAGCAATGATGCGTTATATGGAAAAAGAAGGAGCATGATCACAGCTCCTTTTTCCAGAATTCTTCCGCCAGAGCTATGAAGTCTCTGGTGGATTTGCTTATATAGCGGTTTTTGTGGCAGCAGGCCATAATATTCCATGCAGGGTTATCCGGAAGTGTAAAATAGCGGATGCCATATGGAGAATTTCTGGCATAGTATTCTGGAATGAGTCCGCAGCACATTTCCGCATGTATCATAGTGGCAATTGTGGCGTTATTAGAGGTCTCAAAAAGTACATGGGGAGTAAATCCGGCTTTTTTAAAAATCTGATCTGTCATTTCCCTTAAGGTAGATTCCTGGTAGGTGAGAACAAACGGCTCCTCCCGGAGCCGGTAAAGATCAAGCTCCTGAAGTTCGGAAGCCATATCAGTCATATCAGCAACAGGTGTGCCGTCAGAGCTGTCCAGTGGAGTTGCCACCGGATGACGGAGAGGAACACCGGCCAAAATTCTTTCTTCAGAAAGATTTATGTATGTAAGAGAAGCCTTCTGCTGGGAAGGCGTTAAGGTGACAAAGCCCAGATCCAGGCTGCCGGACAGAAGAAGCGACTGCTGTTTCTGTACACTGAGCTCCCTTGGTATAACTGTGATATCCGGATACATCCTGTGGAATCGGGGATAAATATGAGAGAACATGATAATGCCCCGTCCGGGAGTAAATCCAACGGAAAGCTGTCCTTTTTGAATTTCAGCAAGATCGTGGATCCGGTAATAGGTATCTTTTTTCATCTGAAGCATTTTACGTGCTGCGCTCAGATAGATTTCTCCTGCTTCTGTTGGGTGCCAGTCAGTGCGTGAACGGTGAAAAAGCGGGACACCAAGTTCTTTTTCCAGCTTCAGAAGCTGTTGATTCAGGGCAGATTGAGTAATATAAAGCTTTTCCGCTGCCCGGGTAATATTATTTTCTTCTGCAATTTGTACAATATATTCAAGCTGTCGTAAATCCATGGCAAATTCCTTTCTGAAAAATATGGTTTTTCATCAATGCCAAGAGGCAGAAACTCAGTTGGGATAATAAGAGCTGATTTTACTTTACCATTTTTTTATCAAAAGGTCTATACTTCTATTAATAAAATTAATAGATAACTAATATTTATTAATTTTACTTATATAAGATCGTATATTATAATAGCAGCATAAAAACAAAGGAGGAATTCCCATGTCACTCTTAGTGAAAGTTCACAGTTCTGATAATGTTGCTATTGCTGTCAAACAACTGAATGCAGGAACTGAGATTGAAGGTCTGCATATTAATCAGGATATTCCCCAGGCGCATAAGGTTGCCCTGACTGACATTCCGGCAGGGAGTCCGGTTATCCGTTACGGCGTGATTCTCGGTTATGCCATGAATCCGATCAAACGCGGCGACTGGATCAATGAATTTATGCTGGAGCTTCCGACACCGCCGTCGGTAGACAATATGGAATATGGAAAAAATATTGTAACCGAACTTCCGGAGCCTCCGGTAACTACATTTGAGGGATATGAAAATCCGGATGGAGGATACGCGGGAACAAGGAATATTCTGGGAATCAGCACAACGGTACAGTGTGTGACAGGTGTACTTAATGTAGCAGTTAAAAAAATGAAAGAAGAACTTCTTCCCAAATACCCGAATGTAGATGACATTGTTCCCATTAATCATGCATATGGCTGCGGTGTCGCTATCAATGCGCCAGAGGCAAAGGTTCCGATACGGGCTCTTCGTAATCTGGCAAAGCATCCGAATTTTGGCGGCCAGCTTATGGTTGTAGGACTTGGCTGTGAGAAGTTTACAGTAGATATGCTTCTTGACCAGGCAGACATATCACCGGAAAATGTGATTATTTTGCAGGAATTAAAGGGATTTGACGCTATGGTGGATGCGCTGATGAAAATGGCAGATAAGAAGCTTGCCATTTTGAATCAAAGAAAGCGTGTTACGCTTCCTCTTTCAAAGCTTTGTATCGGAATGCAGTGCGGAGGCAGCGATGCTTTTTCCGGCGTTACAGCGAATCCTTCAGCCGGTTATGCGGCAGATATGCTTGTAAAAGGCGGAGCAACGGTTCTGTTTTCTGAGGTGACAGAGGTTCGTGACGGAGTCCATTATCTGGCAGAACGCTGCATCAGTCCTGAGGTCAGAGATAAACTGGCGGCAGAAATGCGCTGGTATGATAATTACCTTGCAGAAGGAGAGGTGGACAGAAGCGCCAACCCGACACCGGGAAATAAAAAGGGAGGTCTCTGCAATATTGTGGAAAAGGCAATGGGGTCCATTGCAAAATCAGGAACCTCTCCTATTGTAGAAGTGCTTTCACCGGCAGAGAAGCCCGGCAGACACGGACTCATTTATGCGGCTACACCTGCCAGCGATATTGTCTGCGGTCCCTGTCAGCTTGCGTCAGGAATCACTGTCCAGGTATTTATGACCGGACGGGGAACGCCTTATGGTCTGGCAGCAGCACCTGTGATCAAGGTTTGTTCAAGAAATGAAATGAAAGAAATGTGGCAGGATCTGATTGATGTAAATGCAGGCCCTATTGCTATGGGGCAGGCAACGATCCAGGATGTCGGAACAGAACTGTTTTATAAGATCATTAGCGTAGCAAGCGGAAGGGAGCAGTCCTTTGCGGAAAAATACAAGCTTCACAATGATCTGTGCATTTTTAACCCTGCGCCTATTACCTGATTTTTGTTTACCATATTCGATGGAAATTCCTGTTTACCCTCTTTCTTTTGGGAATTTCCATAAAAAGCTGTCGGTATATGCTGGCAGCTTTTTTATGTGAAAAAACAGGACGGATAAAAAATTTTACAATGTAAAAGTTATGTAAAGTGGAAAAGCAAAATTCTGTGAAAGAAATGAATATTTTTGAAATAAAAATGAAACAGAAATATTTCATAAAATGAAAGATTGAAGTATATATATAAAAATTACCTGTTTATCTTGAGTATTTTGCGAATTGAATAACAAAAGGGATTGTATATAATAAAATGCATAGAAAAGAACGGTGGCCGTAACCTTTTAAGCACATTGAGGAGGATATATTGATGATACCAGTTGTAGAAAAAATGGAAGTTTATCCGGTAGCCGGACATGATTGTATGGAACTTAATCTGTCTGGCGCACATGCTCCATATTTTACACGAAATATTGTAATACTGACAGATTCTGCCGGAACAGAAGGAGTAGGAGAGGTTCCGGGAGGAGAAAAAATTACAAAGGCGCTGGAGCAGGTGAAAGACCTTGTGATCGGAACCAGTATTGCAGATTATAAGCAGACCTTAAATAAGGTACGCGGCTGGCTTGACAAAAATATAAAGGATGATGTCCGCGGACTTCAGACCTTTGATCTTCGTACAGGGGTTCATGTGGTCACTGCTGTTGAAGCGCCGCTTCTGGATCTTCTCGGAAAGTTTCTTGAGGTTCCGGCAGCAGCTCTTATGGGAGACGGAATCCAGAGAGAACGGGTACAGTTCCTGAGTTATCTCTTTTACATTGGGGATCGTAAAAAAACAGATCTTCCATATGAAGAAGAGCCGGATGCAGAGTGCGACTGGTATCGCCTGCGCCATGAGGAGGCCCTTACCCCGGAAAGCATTGTAGCGCTTGCAAAGGCAACTCATGAGAAATATGGCTTTGTGGATTTTAAATTAAAGGGCGGCGTTCTTCCTGCAAAAGAAGAGCTGAAAGCTGTCCAGGCAATTAAAAGAGAATTTCCAAATGCCCGGGTAGACCTTGACCCCAACGGATGCTGGAGCCTTGAAGAAGCACTGGAAATTGCACCTCAGCTGAAAGAGTGTCTTGCTTACTGTGAAGATCCCTGCGGCGCAGAAAACGGATTTTCCGGACGTGAGATCATGGCAGAATTCAGACAGGCGTCAGGAATGCCTACAGCAACAAATATGATTAATACAGACTGGCGTCAGATGTGTCATTGTCTTGCACTGAAAAGCGTGGACATTCCTCTGGCAGATCCCCATTTCTGGACAATGAACGGTTCTGTTCGCGTTGGACAGATGTGCAATGATTTTGGCATGATGTGGGGATGTCATTCCAACAATCATTTTGATATCAGCCTTGCCATGGTAGTACAGTGTGCAGCTGCAATTCCGGGAAAGATGAACGGGATTGATACTCACTGGATCTGGCAGGAAGGACGTGAACGCCTGACAAAAGAGCCTATGCAGATCGTGGACGGCTGCATTGATCTGCCTGAGAAAGGCGGACTCGGCATTGAGGTTGACCGGGAACAGGTTATGAAGGCTCATAAGCTTTATGTAGAAAACTGTCTTGGAGCACGTGATGACGCCAAGGGCATGCAGTATCTGATTCCGGGCTGGGAGTTTGATAATAAGCGTCCATGTCTGGTTCGATAGCGAAGGATAAGAGAAACAGTTCTACAGTCTGTTTCAAACTGACAAACAAAGGGAAAAGGAGAAGAAACAAATATGTCTGAATCAACGAGAATGTTGCTGGGACTGGCATTGGGAATTATCGTAATGATCCTCCTGGTAATGAAAACAAAAGTGCATTCTTTTATGGCTCTGCTGATTGCGGCTATGATTACAGGAATTATCGGAGGAATGCCTGTTTCAGATGTAACGCTTGCTGACGGTACAACTCAGACAGGTCTGATCACCGCAATACAGGAAGGGTTTGGAAGCACTCTGAAAAGTACGGGAATTATTATCGGCCTTGGAGTTATGATGGGCGGTATTCTGGAGAAATCCGGAGCGGCTGAAAAAATGGCTTACAGTTTTATCAAAGTAATCGGCCAGAAAAACGAAGAGTGGGCATTGGCGATCACAGGATGGTTTATTTCCATTCCGGTATTTGCAGATTCTGCAATTGTTATTTTTGCACCTCTTTGTAAAGCGATGTCAAGAGTGACCGGAAAATCTGTAATAGGTCTTGCGCTTTCTCTGGCAGTAGGACTTCAGCTTACACACTGTCTGGTACCTCCGACACCGGGACCGCTGACAGCGGCAGGCATGCTGAACGTAGATGTGGGAACCATGATCATCGGCGGCGCGCTGATTTCTATTCCAATGCTTATTGTAGTTGTTTTTTATACTAAGTGGATCGGAAAACAGATTTATCAGATACCGACAGAGGATGGCGGATTTGACAGAAAGCAGTTCAAAAAAGAATATATTAAATCTATGGACGAGCTGAACGCTATGATGGACGCAAAGCCTCTTCCCGGTTTCGGGGTATCGGTAGCGCCGATCATTGTTCCGATCGTGCTGATCCTTCTGAAAACAGTTCTGGATTTTGTGGATGCAGGAAATGCTGTAGTTGATTTCTTTGGTTCACCGATCGTAGCTCTTGGAATCGGTACTCTTCTTGCTGGCCGATTCCGGCAGTTTTGATTCCGTTTATTATTGCAGCTCTTATGCGTATTGCTCTTGGCTCTGCAACGGTTGCCATTACAACCGCAGCGTCTCTTACGGCTCCGCTTATGAGCGTACTCAGCATCAGCCCGCTGCTTATGGCACTTTCCTGCTGCGTAGGCGCAATTTCTTTCTCATATTTTAACGACAGCGGTTTCTGGGTATTCAATGGTATGTTTGGCCTTACAGAGCTGAAAGATCAGGTAAAATGTAAAACAGCTGTTTCCATGATCATGTCAGGAGTAGGTGTTATTGAGCTTCTGATCGCACAGTTCTTTATCTGATATTTGACAGTACAGCTTCCTGTCTCTGCTTCACAGCAGCAGGACAGGAGGCCACCCTCACAGCTTATTAAAATTAAATAAATATATAAAGGAGATTTTAAAATGAAAGTTGGATTTATTGGACTTGGAATTATGGGTAAACCTATGAGTAAAAACCTGGTAAAAGCAGGTCACGAGCTTGTGGTATTTGATTTCAATGAGGCAGCGGTAAAAGAGCTTGCAGATATGGGAGCAGTTGCTGCAAAGAGCAGCGCTGATGTAGCCGGCCAGTGTGATGTGATCATCACTATGGTGCCAAATTCTCCTCATGTACGCGCAGTGTGCCTTGGTGAAAATGGTATTTCTGATACAGCAAAGCCGGGAACAGTCGTGATTGACATGAGCTCTATTGACCCGGTTGAATCAAAAAAGATCGGCGCAGAGCTGGCTGAAAAGGGCATTGAGCTTATGGACGCCCCGGTTTCCGGTGGAGAGCCGAAGGCGATTGACGGAACACTTTCTGTTATGTGCGGCGGTAAAAAAGAAACCTTTGACAAATATTATGATCTTCTTATGAGTATGGCAGGATCTGTTGTATATGTAGGTGATCTTGGTTCAGGAAATGTTGCAAAGCTGGCAAACCAGGTAATTGTTGCAATTAATATTGCAGCAGTTTCAGAAGCGCTCACTCTTGCAAAAAAAGCAGGCACAGATCCGGAGCTTGTATATCAGGCAATCCGCGGAGGCCTTGCAGGCTCTACGGTTCTTGACGCAAAAGCGCCGATGATGATGGAGCATAACTTTAAACCGGGATTTCGTATTGAGCTTCACATTAAAGACCTGAATAATGCTCTGAATGCATCTCATGCAGTAAACGCATCTCTTCCTCTGACTTCTCAGCTTATGGAGATCATGCAGTCACTGAAAGCTGACGGATGCGAGATGGACGACCATAGTGCAATTGTAAAATACTATGAAAAAATATCTAAGGTTTCAGTAGAAAAAGAAAAATAATTTATCGCTTTTAGGCGAAGGAGGTACCAAAAATGGGATTTGTGCCAAGAGGTATTATTCCCCCGATTATCACTCCTCTTACTGACGAGGGTGAAGTCAACTATCCTGTTCTGAGACAGATGGTAAATCATCTGATAGACAATGGAGTGCACGGTTTGTTTCCGCTTGGAACAACCGGCGAGTTTTATGCGTTTGACGATGACACATACCGTAAGATACTGGAAACAGTAAAGGACGAAACAAGAGGACGTGTTCCGGTATATGGCGGAGCAAACCATATTACAACAAGAGGCGTAATCCGCCTTGTAAAAATCTGTGAAGAGGTTGGAGTAGATGCAGTCTCTGTTCTGACACCGATGTTTGTATCTCAGACACAGGAAGAGCTTTATGATTATTTTGCAGAGATAGCAGCCAGTACAAAGCTTCCGATCATTCTTTATAATAATGCTCCGAAGACAAATGTTACGATCGCCCCGGGAACTGTAGCAAGGCTGGCAGAGATCGACAACATTATTGCGGTCAAAGACAGTACAGGAGATATGACCAATACTGCAGAGTATATCCGTCTGACGCGTGATAATGACAATTTCCATGTACTGATGGGAAGAGATACTCTGATTCATGCTGCGCTCTGTTATGGAGCATCAGGCGCCATTGCATCCTGTGCCAATGTAGCGCCCCGTATCACTGCCGATATTTATGATAAGTATATGGCAGGAGATCTGAAAGGCTCTCTGGATGCCCAATTTACTTTAGCGCCTCTGCGTATTGCCTGCAGTATGGGAACATTTCCGGCCGTTATTAAGGAAGGCCTTGTACAGGAGGGAATTCCGGTAGGAAAATGTCTCTCACCGATCGCAGAGCTTAAACCGGAGGAGAAAGAAAAGCTCCATCAGGTTCTTGCAGAAATGAAACTGGTATAAAGGTTCAGAAAGAGTTCTGAGCCTGTAAATAAAAAATGCTGCCTTATGTATCCGGCGATACCCCCCAGATATAAATCCACCGGATATGTGAGGACAGCATTTTTTGTATAAACAGGTGCAGTGAAAAGCTTTATAAATGCAGATATGTGGATATAAAACAGCAAAAAAAGGAGGACTGTGGATAAGTATGAGAATTTTTTACGAGGATATGAAAAGGGAATTTGAACGGGTTCTTCTGAAAAAAGGATTCAGTCAGGAAAGAGCAGAGACTTCGGCAAAAATGTTTGCAGATACGTCTCTTGACGGTGTTTACTCTCACGGGTATCAGAGATTTCCACGTGTGATAGAATATATTGACAAGGGATATATTCATGTAAATGCGATACCGGAAAAGCTTGCGGGAGTCGGCGCGGCAGAACGCTGGGACGGACATCTAGGAATGGGAAATCTGAATGCAGCGTCTGCTATGAAAAGAGCTATGGAGCTGGCCGGAGAGTTTGGAATAGGCCTTGTGGCAATGTGTAATACGAATCACTGGATGAGAGGAGGCACTTACGGATGGCAGGCAGCAGAGTCCGGATATATTGGAATATGCTGGACAAACACCATGCCAAATATGCCTGCCTGGGGAGCCGTTGACAGTAAGATCGGGAATAATCCTTTTGTGATGGCGGTTCCCGGGCCCCGGGGAAAACATGTGGTGGTTGATATGACTATGGCTCAGTATTCTTATGGGAAGCTGGCTGTATGCCGACAGGCTCAGACCGATCTTCCTTATCCGGGCGGATATGATGAAGCCGGAGTTCTGACCTGCGATCCGGCAGCTATTGAAAAGACAAGGCGCGTCCTTCCTATCGGATACTGGAAAGGATCCGGAATGTCAATCCTTTTGGATCTTGCAGGTGCAGCTCTCACCCTTGGGAGAACAGTATCCAAAATCGGGAAAGAGTGTAAAGAAGAATATGGGCTGACGCAGGTATTTATTGCAGTGAAGCCGGATCTACTCAGCGGGGATGCGGAGACAGCCAAAGCACTTGCAGAGGAAACCCTGAAAGACATTCAGAACTCAGTGCCGGAACATGCAAATAAAAAAATCCGTTATCCGGGAGAGGGGACTCTGATTCGCAGGAAAGAGAATACAGAGCTGGGCATTCCGGTTGATCTTGAGATATGGAAAAAAATCTGTGAATTATAAAAACTACCTGCCTGATAATTTCAGAGCCATATACAATACAACTGCATCCTGAAAGCTGCGGGGATTGTAGCCGCAGCGGTGATAAATCTGATTCAGTCTGTACTGAAGTGTGTTTTTGTGAAGAAAAGCTTTTTCGCAGGTGTCCTTCAGTGACATATTACATTTAAAATAAGTGTTCAGAAGGTCCAGATCTTTGTCCGAAAGGCTGCTGACAGTCTTTGAAAGATAGGCGGAGCGGATTCTGGCCGGCGCAGAGGAAAGAATCAGTTCCAGGGTCAGGTCGCTGAATTCTGCAAAGGTTCTGCCGGAAGTCAAAAGACTTTGCAGAACCGTTTCAGATTCGTTATAAGAATCGCTGATCTGACGAATGGGAACAGCATTTCCAACAGCAATTTGTACAGGAAGACCTGAGCTTTCCGGAAAAGCTTTTAGGATATGTCTGCTGTTTTCAAAAACAGAATGTTCCAGTACTGCCAGATACTGATCAGGATACATAAATGTATAAAGAGTGATCCCAAGTTTCTGAAAAAGCTGATGTATCACCGGTTCCGGAAGCAGAAAAGCTGTATCGTTATGAGAGGCTGCATGGGAACCGGAAAGCGTATTTTCGTGATTAATATAAATACGGATTAAATGATACCGGCTGTTTTCCTGTATTCCCCAACGGGAAAAATTTTCTGCCAGATAATCCGGATGAATATCCTTATGCTCGATCAGACCCTGGAGAATATGGTTTTTCTTTTCGGCCTCTGTGCGATGAAAAGCATCCAGTTCTTTCTCGCGGATCAGAAGTCTGGTAATACGTTCTGCAAGATGAGCATATTTTCGGATCTCATCCGGATTTCCGGTAATTCCGATGACAGCAATTACCTTATGATTATGATAAACAGGAAGATTGACTCCCTGTTGGGTTCCGGTAAATCTGTCAGTTTCTGTTACTTCAATTACTTTGCCGCTGACTGCCGCCTGTCTGCCGATTTCGTGAAAATCTCCAATCCGTTCTTCATTTGTGCTCGCAAAGATAATACCCGAACAGTCTATAAAATTTACATTCTGCCCGCAGAGATCACTGACAGTATTTACAATCTGACAGGCAAGCGACTTGCTGATATATGGATTCATGCTTTCCTCCTGAAATAATACTGTAAAAGGTATTGGGTATATGGCCTATTATACCAGAGCGGAAAGCGGTTGTCGAACAGGCGGATTTATTAAAAAAGCTTAAAATAAAATAAGGATATGTTTCAGTCAGAGGCTGTTCTTTTTCATCCGGGAGACTTTTTACAGAAGGCGGAATACCTGCTCGGCGCAGGAGCGCATATTGTATTTTGCTGTTTCTGTATCCATGGCTTCTTCCAGAGTAGTGATTCCTCTTACTATTGGAAAGAAAGCGTCAATCCCTGCCTGGTTGCAGTCTGCGGCATCTTTTGTAACACTGCCTGCAAAAGCAATTGTTTTTGCTCCATATTTCTTTCCCAGCTTTGCAACCCCTACAGGAGCCTTTCCCATAGCAGTCTGATGGTCAAGGCGGCCCTCTCCGGTAACCACAATATCTGCATCTTTCATTTCATCTTCCAGATGAACCGCACTCAGAATCAGCTGGATTCCGGGAGTAAGCTGGCCATTCAGATAACTTAAAAAGGCAAAGCCAAGTCCGCCGGCTGCGCCTGCGCCCTCTGCCGGGGAATGATCTTTTCCGGTCAGAGAGGCAGTAACCTCTGCATAATTTTTCATGCCGGCGTCAAGAACCGGAGCCATTTCTTCTGTAACTCCTTTTTGGGGGCCATAGATATAGGTAGCGCCCCGGGGCCCACAAAGGGGATTTGTCACATCGCAGGCGATCTGAAAACAGCATTGGGCAAGGAGTTCTTGTTTGTCAGAGCTCCTTACAGAGGAGATTTTTGCAAGAGCCTGTCCGCCTTCGCCTACGTCATTTCCGTCTCTATCCAGAAATGTAAAGCCCAGGGCTTTTAACATTCCGATTCCTCCGTCGTTTGTGGCGCTGCCTCCGATTCCGATAATAAAGTTGCGGATACCATTGTCTATGGCGTGAAGAATCATTTCTCCAACTCCAAAGGTGGTTGCTTTCATGGGATCAGCGTGATCTGAAATTGTGATTCCTGCAGCAGAGGCCATTTCCATAACTGCAGTGTTTGAATCTTCCAGATAGCCGTAGTAAGCGTCCACAGGCTCTCCCATGGGCCCTGTAACAGTCAGATTGATTCGTTTTCCGTTTAAGCCCTCCGTCAGGGCATCGGTAGTTCCTTCTCCTCCGTCAGCCAGAGGTCTGACTATTACCTCCGCATCAGGGTGGGCAGCCAGAATACCGGACTTCACTGCACTACCGGCTTCCATAGATGTCATACTTCCCTTAAAAGAATCAACTGCAACAACAACTTTCATATTAAAAACCCTCCTGTAAGTATACTTGAAATTCATATCTGTATTTTACCACGGGAAAAATCAGAGGCATATGTTGTACAGGACAAAATATCTGTGATTTTTGAGGATTTTTTGGTACAGATACCAAGGAAGAGGGTAATACACTTAATGGCAATTTAATCAAGGAAGAAAGCTTTAAAGCGATTGGTCGGTTTTTAAGTAAGAATTGTACGACCATCTCCGAAGAAGTGAAAAATCACATCTGCTTTGAAAACAGTGGGGCATATGGCAGAGCTTTCAATGTTTGACGCCTGGATTTTCTACATTGGTGCTCTGCACAAATGGTTTGTCGTGAATGTTCCTTCCGCAAAGAGTGATTCTGTGTCAAATGTTTCTTTTCCTGCCTTTTTATGAAAAATATATTTGCCCCAGACTCTCTAAACCGCCTTATGTCTGCAATGGCTGTCCGGAACGCAATAAATGTTCTCCGGAAAAGCATCTCTATCAAGATGCTTATGTCAAAAAAGGGTATGAGATGGTCAGAAAGAGCATAAGCCGGATTTTTTGTGATGATCTGCAGACAGAGAAGGTAAAGAATATCTTGTATGGAGAAAACGGATAGGAACTGGAGATGATAAGGAACTTTGAGAACAGGATGGGAAATCCCAAAATCCATAATAGATGCGATAGGGGCAGTTTGTGCGTATTCTTCCGTATGGAAAGAGAAAAGTCGGAAAGCAGCAGAAAAAAGAAGGGTTTTATAAATATGCAGAGTTAAAAGCGAAATCCCTGAGTAAAATAAGTTTTTGTTTTCTTTTTGAAGGCAGTATGATAAAATTATAAAAATAATATCTACTGTGAAAAATTATAAAATTGGAGAAGGGCAACGGTACTTAAAGATATGATATGGTAGAATCAAGGGGAAGGATATGTATGAAAAAGAATAGAATAGATTGGGTGGATTGTGCAAAAGGAATTACTTTGTTGCTTGTTATTATAGGGCATACAGTAAGTACCGATGCTTCAAATATGGTAAGAGCAGGAATATTTTCTTTTCACATGACGCTGTTTTTTGTAGTAAGCTGTGTTACAGGAAAACTTTCAAATAGTAACGATGAATTTGTGAAAAAAACAGAAAAAGGTTTTAAACATTTAATTCTTCCGGCATTGTTTATATATATTACAGTTTTAATTTATGTTAGTTCTAAGTGCATTTCAGAATTTCGTTCCTGGGAATTTGTGAGAAAATTTCTAAAAGAAAGTTTATTGACAATGGTTTTTTCATCCGGAGTTAACTTACATGTATTATCAGCGGAAATTAAAGGTTTGGGTATTCCATGGTTTTTAGTAGTTATGTTTTTGGGAAAAACATTGTTTGACTATATGCATTTAAAATTATCAGAAAGAAAACTGATTGTAGGTTGTTTACTCCTTTCAGTAACAGGAGTGGCAATCAGTCGATTACAATGGTTACCATTGTCTTTTGATATTGTACTAACAATTATGCCAATGTTTTATATTGGATATATTTTGAGGAAGTTTTGTGTAGAACATAAGCCGGTATTGAAACTATTGATATTTGGAACTGGTTGGTTTGTAACATTTTATTTATGTTATAAAATAAACGAGGGATGTAATGGATATCCCTATATGGTTTATGCCAGCAGACAATACCCATCATATCCGTTTTGCTTTTTGCCCGCTATTTTAGGAACATTAATGATTGCAGAGCTTAGTGTAATACTTTGTAAGCAAAAAAAGATAATCAGTCCTTTGCTGTATTTGGGGAAAAATTCTCTTTATATGCTTGTGATACATGGGATTGACAGTACATGGATGAAAAGAATCTGGCTTATATCAGAAAATATATACATAAATATAATATGTAGAATCATTGTGGATATAGTAGTATTTGCAGCAGTAATGTATGTGCGTGGATTATGGAATAAAAGCAAGCAGCAGAGAATAGAAAGTATGCCTGAAACCTGATAAGTATGATTGTATATTATGTTCTGAAAATAACAACACTTAAAGGAAAATCAAAGACTGAGAAAAGGAGCCTGATATCTGGGGTTCTGACTTTGGCACAACATAAAGGAGTTCAGACTTGAAAAGCTTACAGGAAGATTTAAAAACAGGAAAATTTAAACAGGCGTATCTTTTGTTTGGGGAAGAGGCCTATCTCAGACAACAGTATAAGGATAAGCTGATACAGGCATTGAATCCGGATGGAGATACCATGAATTTTACCAGATATGAAGGAAAGGGAATAGAAGTTCGTGAAATGATCGATCTTTGTGAAACGATGCCCTTTTTTGCAGAAATCAGAGTGATCCTTGTGGAAAACTCCGGATTTTTTAAGAATAAGTGTGAAGAACTTGCGGATTACATGAAATCATTGCCGGATTATATCAGGATGGTTTTTGTGGAAGAGGAAGTGGACAAGCGAAGCCGGATGTATAAAGCAGTGAAAGCCTGTGGCCGTATTACGGAGTTTGCCAGACAGGATGAAAAATCCCTGATGCGCTGGGCTGCAGGAATCCTGGGACGGGAAGGCAGAAAGATCAGGACTTCAGATATGGAGCTTTTTCTTACAAAAACAGGAACTGATATGGGAAATATCCGTATGGAGCTGGAAAAGTTGATCACTTACACCCAGGGGAGAGATATTGTTACTGCTGAGGATATTGAGGCAGTGTGTACCACCCAGACTGCAAACAAGATTTTTGACATGGTGCGTGCAGTAACGGAAAGAAATCAGAAGCGGGCATTGGAGCTGTATTATGATCTTCTGACCTTGAAGGAGCCGCCAATGAGAATCCTGTTTCTTTTGGCAAAACAGTTTCACCAGCTTTTTCTGGCAAAGAAGATGTCAGAGGAAGGCGTGGCGCAGCCAGAAATTGCTTCCCGGTTAGGAGTACCGTCTTTTGTGGCACGAAATATTTCCGCCTGTGCCCGTTCCTATTCGGCTGCGGAGCTTCAGAAAGCAGAGGAAGACTTTGTGGAGGCAGAGGAAGCAGTGAAAACAGGACGGCTTCAGGATGTACTGAGTGTGGAGCTTCTGATTGTAAAATACAGTTCTGCACGGTAAGTCGGAGATTTTTAAGAGTCAGCTGTAACCATCAATTTTACTGCCCCGGTACAACACAGAGGAAGAAAATATAGTGAAGGAGACTATAGTTTCAGTAAAATGCAGAGGAACTGCTACAGGGAGAGGTTCAGGATATCAAGAGTATCTGTTTTTTGTATGAGCGGAATTATGAAATAAACAAGCCGGGATTTTCCGGCTTTTTTATTTTATAATGTGTACCTTATTATAATTATAATAGTGTATGTATTTTTAAAGGTTTCCCATATAAAAATGGTAAGTGCAAAATAATTCGACGGATTGTGTTACCCTAAAAATGAATCCATAATAATCATTAGAAAATGCAAGCATTT
>PPYF01638877.1_pt1 | contig 20374 bp, 9 predicted proteins | sample 1559871 | NCBI WGS metagenome assembly PPYF01 (sample SAMN08240021, study PRJNA423297) | Human gut metagenome, whole genome shotgun sequencing project. | reverse complement strand
AAGAAAAGGGCGCATAATATCGTGGGTAATATTATGTGTTCTTCCAGCCGGAACAAGAGAAGCACATGGCCTGAACCCGGCGCAGGGGTGGGCCATGTGCTTTTTATTATACCGCAGCGCTCGGCGAAAAGGCGATTATCAGGATCGCGAAATAGTGTTTGAAAAATTTTCCTGTTTACCCCTTGCATTTTAAGCGGAAAGTTGTATAATGAACTCAAAAGAAAGCCATTTGTAAAGTGCAAGTTTAACAAAAGATAGTTCTTTGAAGGGGATGGCTTCTGAGTTCTGCATGGGCAGAGTGGCATGCACCTTCCTGTAAAATTTAATATGAATCCGGCTTTTGTGGCAAATGCGCGACCCGACTCCCGTCAGGGAGCGGACACGCATCCTTGTTTCTGAACAAGGGAATCAGGTGAAATTCCTGGACATGTTTTGCAGCAGGAGCCGTGGCGAAAGCTACGGGGACGTGCAATTCAATAGCTGTGATTGTGGAGTATATCTGTTTTCTGCGAAAGCAGGTCACTGGCGGTCGTAATGGCTTAGCTGGGAAGGCGGCGGATATGCGCAGGCGGGCTTTAAGCCCGTCGGGACACATTAGTCAGAAGACCTACTAGGAGCTTACCCCCAATTCATTGGGGTTGCTCTGAGATAAATGCCAAATGTGAGGAGGGCACTGAATAAGTGGCCCCTTCTACCCGAAATGGGAGCAGAAGCGGACGCATATTTTGCGTCCGTTTTTTATTCGCAAGCTCGGGAGAAAGACGGACGTATCGGTATGCGTCCGTCTTTTTGTTTCGATTGCCCCAAGAGGTTTGCGGGGTAGCCGGATTGTGCCACAAGTCAGGAGGCTGTTTTGTGAACGGTAAGCATTTCATCGGCAACCAGCAGCTCAGCAGAAAGCTCATTGGGCGGACCAAGGAGGCGCTTCGTCAGCGAAACGTCCAGTTTGCCCAGGCGCATGGTGACGCCAGCGACGAAGCGCTGCTGGATTATGTCCGGAGCGAGGCGGCGCGCTTTGGCGGCTGGCAGAATGTGATCACGTCAGCAGGACTGCCCTCGCCGAAGAAGCAGAAGCCCACCTCCAAGCGGCAGATTTTCAAGGAGGAGTTCCGTTGCCAGGCGGAGAGCGGGAGTGCACAGAGCAACAGAACAGCAGCGAGCAATCCGGAGGAAGAAGGGGATCCCCTTCTTCCGTCATAGGGAAACCCCTATGACGATCTCTCTTTGAGCATTCAGCGGGCTATCGCCTGTCGCATATGGCCGGTACGCGGCTGACAATTGAATAACCCAGTACCAAAAGCGATATTCCGTGAGCGGAGTAGGCCAGGACGTCGGCAAGGCCGGCCGAGCCACCAACAGCGGAGAGACGTGGAGCAATGCGGGGCGGCAACTGCACAGGAACAGTATTGGTGTTTGGGCGGAGAGGATCAGCGGGAACGGGACAATCGGTGCGGCGGCCCCTGCGCTTTTTCCGGGAGCGCGGCGGCGGCCGCATTGACGGTTGATTAAAATGCGACTTCTCAGCGGAAGGAGGCGGTGAGAGTCAAAAAGAGTTGTAAACAGGAGTACAAGGGAAACGATCCAACGGAGAGACTTGAAGGAGGTTTACGTATGAAAACCAGAAAATTTACAGCGATGCTGCTGACCCTGGCTATGGCATTCAGCTTGCTGACGGTCAGTGCGGGAGCGGTAATGGACAATGACCATGACCGCATCAGCGTTGATACTGCAGGCCCTTTGTCGGTGGTATGGGATAGTGAAACCGTAGATTCCGAAGCTTATCACACAGGAGATATCGTGTCGAGTGAAGACGGCTACTATCCCTCCAGCTTCTACCTCTATGTAGACAGCGCCGAGGAGAACGGAATCACCGTTACTGGCGGCACCCTGTCTGCGCCTGTGGAGGAAACGGAGGGCGGCACCAAGTATTTGGTGACCAACAACAGCGGGGGCAGCATTGTGATTAGGCTGGCGAATGCGGCCCAGAGCAACAACGTCTACACGCTGACCTTTGCTGCGCCGGAGGGACAGATGGCCGGCGGCGCCATCACCGGAGTCTTGCAGGGGTATCTGCCGCTGGGCCAGTATGCCCGGGGCACGATGTGGGGCAGCCCTTATACCGACGGCAGCACGACGGCCGGCAGCACCCCCAAGGTTCTAGGCGGGTTCTCTTCTACCGGCGTCTCCTTGGGTGCCGGCGGCGGCTACGTCCAGTATGCCCTGCGGGACAGCGAAGGGAACCAGGCCTATATTGAAGATGACGCGAGCAATCCCTATGGCGTGGACTTTATCGTCTACGGCAACGCCTTCAACGGCAACCCTGAGGCGGCCTCTGTCCAGGTCTCCGAAGATGGAAAGACCTGGTATGAGCTGGCCGGAAGTTTGTACTATGACCCCAATACGCTTCGCGATGTGAACATCACCTATACCCTGAGCGGGAGCGATATTCAGTACAGCATCACGGATCCGAACGGGCGCAATCCCGGCGTTTCCTTCCCACTCACCGGGACGTTCAAGGCTGGCGCCGCTGCGTGGTTCCCCACCACGGCGAACTACGGCGGCGTGTGGAAGACGTCCGCCGTCTCCAGCGATCAGACCGTCGGCGCTTCCGCCTTTAACGGCGCCAGCGTGACTTATACCGGCGTTACACTGGTAAAGGACACGGATACCACCGCGGACTATCAGTTTGGCTATGCGGATATCCATGTGAATGGCGGCAATTATGGTACGGCGATCAATCCCTACACCGCCGCGGCCACCACGCAGGGTGGGGATGGCTTCGACATTGCGTGGGCGGTAAAGCCGGACGGCACACCTGCGGGGCTTATAAGGATCGGTTATATCCGGGTATATACATCCGCACTGATGAGCAGCACGGATAACACCACCATCCCCACACCCGGTATCTTCGGTGAGACCTCCGCTGAGGTTTGCGGCATCTACGCGGTGACAGGGAGCGGCTCTGCCAGCATCACGGAGGATCTGTTTATTGCCGATGCAGCGACAGAAGAGAACGAGGTGAATACGAGCAACGGGGGGAGCCAGGTAGTGGCCGCTGGCGAGTACCGTCTGTACTCCGATATGGAGCGTGTGTTGCTCAATGGCGAGACGATTAGCGATGCTGCGGATGGGCATGTGTTTACAATGGCAGCCGGAGACATGTTACAGATCATCACGCAGACCGGAGAAGAGGCCCCGTATATTACTGTGCTGATTTGCCAATAAAAAATGGATATGGATAAAATAGGAAAAGTGAGCGAGCGTCCTTTTGGACGCTCGCTCATCTCATTTATTTTGATTTTGACAATCCTGCTTGGGTTTTTACCGACAACTGCTTTTGCCGCCGAGACCATGACCGTATCGGACCCAGATGCTTTGGAGCAAATTGGAACTATAACAATTGAAGGAAATGATTATAATTTATACCGCCTTGTAGTAGATACTGTACAATATAATGCGATTGAGTTTTCGGATGCGTCAAGCTGCGCAATTACGACTGTCGTGCCAGTTATGGGTAAGAAACCAGCAGCTATAGGTGCGACAAACTTGATTAACGTGGCACCTGATTCGGAAAATTACTCGAAAGGTGAGGCCCTTTATCAAAGCAGTATTTCATCCAATCTGTCTGAAGAAATTTTAGATGGACTAAGAACAGACACAGACAAGCTTGGATACTACCTATATACTGTTAAACGGGGTAAAATTAATACCATAATTGGTGTCCTTATTTTGGAATGGCCAGAGGCATCGCAAGAAGTCGAAGGAGCAAATAAAGATGAGCTTCAACGTGTCATTGCTGGGGCTGGCTTAATAAGTAGTAGTGATTACTATCAGGCTGAGGATTATTACAACGGGAAGACAACGAGCAGTGACGGCTTTTGGCAGGACTTTCAGACGGCACTAAAAACAGCAAAGGAGATTTTAGATAATATAACTGCAACACAGGAGGATGTGAATGGTGCCACAGCTTCATTGAATGCGGCCATCGCCAACCTGATCCCTGCTAACCAGGTCAACGCCACTGTCCTGTATGAAGCCATCCAGGAGGTGGAAAGCCGAGGGTACCGGCAGGAGGACTATACGCCGGAGACCTGGACTGCGTATAAGACAGTCTATGAGAAGGGCAAAGCTTACCTCGCTTCCCTCTATGACCAGGATGGGAACCCTACAACGGAGAACAAGGCTGAGCATCAGGACACTGTGGAGCAGTACGCGGAGGAGTTGCTGGCTGCCGCCGGCGGTCTGGACGCTGTTTACAACGGCGGCGATGAGGTGACCAGCGCGTCGATCTATCAGCGGTCGCTTGCCGGTATGCTCGCTCAGTTCGCGGGCGCTTTGGAACATGAGAGCGGCTATACAGAGGAGAGCTTTACCGCGTTCCGGACGGCCTACCAGGAAGCCCAATCCTACTATCGGCAGCACGGTCTGGTAGGGACGTCGGTGTCCGCTTCTGTCCTGAATGGATATCAGAGACATGCGGCGGCGCTGTGGTCGGCCTACTACGAGGGGCTGGAGAGCGCGAAGGAAACAATTTCTGTCTCCCTCTGCGTGGCCGACAGCCAGGTTGCCTACGACCTCACCAGCCCGGACGGAGCGGAGCTGGGACTTGCGCCCGAAGAGGGCGTCTATGAGAGCCCTGCTATCGCTCTGAGCGGTGGGAACCGCACCGTTGCCGGATTGATAGAGTCAGCCGGTCTCCAGCTGCAGGTAAAAAACAATACCTCGCCCACGTCAAACCGCCAAACCACGATTGCAATCTTCATCAACGGCGTTCAGCTCCGGGATGCGGGATTAAATCCGACCCTGCTGAGCGGAGTAACTGTGGATCGAACGGAGTGGAGCGACATAAAGCTCCGGGACGGCGATGAGGTCGTGATCCTGTTCGCCCCCGCACCCATGGACAGGGAATACAGCGCCATGGGCGTAACGGCATATGCCAATACGACAGACTTCTGGGGCCTGCTGTCGTTTGAAGACCATGCGGAGACCGTGGCAGAGGGCGAGGCGCTTACGCTGAAGGTGACCCGAACTGGAGGCTGGGTGGGAAGCTACGACGGCCGCTCTGCGCCGTTCAACGGCGCCCGCCTGCTGGCAGTGAAGCTGGATGAGAGCGGAGCGCCGTCCGGGGAGTACCAGCTTCTGGAGGGGATCACCGACGCAAGCGGGACGGTGACCACGCATCTCAATGAGGCGGGCCAATATGTGCTGGTTGCGGCGAATCCGGAATCCGTGATATTTGACCAGACGGCCAGCGGCGCCCAGCACCAGTACGCATCGCTGAACGCGCCCGCCCGGACCACAGTGACGGTCACCCCTCTGAATGAGGAAGAACTTGCGGCGGCGAAGGAGGCGCGCAAGAGCCTTCTGGCTGCGGCGCTGGCCGGATGCAACGCCACTGAGTTGGGAGAAGCCGTCTACGCCCAGGTCCAGGCGGCCCATGATGCGGGAGTGCAGGCCATCGAGGACGCGACAAGCCTTAAAGCGGCCGAAGACGCGCTCTCAAATGCGCTGACCCAAATCGAGAGCCTGGTGGAGAACGCGGAGAAATCCAATGAGGAATCTGTCTCTGCCATGCGGAAATACCTGGCGAAGCTCCCAACAGTGGCACAGATCGGGGAGGGACTCTTCCTGCAGAGCGACATCTCCACCATGCAGGAGGCGAGTTCCCACTATGCCGGAATGACCGGCTACCAGAAATCACAGCTCACCGGCCAGGAACAGGCACAGTGGGAGGCTCTGGTAGAAGCCTATGGTGAGGACGGAAGCAACCTGCCGGAAAAGACCTTTACGCTGACCTTTGAGTTCATTGGGCAGGAGGGATCCAGTGACCCATTCAAGAGCTTTTTGGCCCTTAAAAACAAAGGCTTTCGATATGCGAACGTCATTGAACTCTCGCCCAATGATGAGTGGTGGGTATATATCCGTACGGAAACCGGCACTGCATTGAATGAACTGGACTATGAGATCTATCGTGTGGAGTCCACGGGGGCGACACTGAGCGAATTGAGGCTGGATAGGCCCCCAACCGATCCGAAAGGCGGATACAACAAGGGTTGGGAAGGGGTTGCCCCTTTCTACTTCGCTGACTCCACATCAGCGTTCATGCCGAGGAACGATGTGACGATCACATTTTATATCCGAGGCAAAACATCGGTGGAAAGTCTGCGCAGCAGTGCGCTGGATCAACTGTCAGAGGCGTTCAATGGCTATAAGCGGTCTGATTACAGCGATACAAACTGGAAGACACTGACATCTGCGTATGACGAGGGCGTGTCCAAGATCAATGCGGCGGAGAACGCCGAAGCAATAGAAACAGCCTTGAGCGATGCCCTCAATGCGATGAAAGCCGTTGAGACGCGCGTTTCCAGCGGAGAGTTCGGCAGTGTGCATGTGACCGTTGAGAACACCACTTACGCGGACGGCTCTTTCTATCAAAATGGCGGCGCCTTTGTAGAGGCGGAGGTCGAGCTTTACAGTGATACCACTATGATGACTGCTGTGTTGGAAGCCCTGTCCGAGAACGGTTATGGTTGGAACAACGGGAATGACACGAGCGTCACTTACATCGAAAACATCTATAAAGATGTAAATCAGAATGGGCAGTGGGACAATGGCGAAGCCAAACTTGCGGCATTTGACGGCAGTGTGAGTTCCGGCTGGATGGGCGTGCTCAACGATTGGTTCACCAACTACGGATTTTCTTCCTATGCTGTTTCAAATACGGATCGCGATTACCGCCTGGTTGACGGAGACGAGATCCGCGTGATGTTCACGATGGACGGGTACGGAGACGATCTGGGCGGAACCTGGGGCAACGGAGACACCAGCCTCAAGGAACTAGAGGTCACCGGCGGTACGCTGTCGCCATCCTTCGACGGGGAGACCACCAGTTATGCCCTGACCCTGGACGGCGGAGATGTGTCGGTCACACCTACAGCGGCAAACAAAAATTTCCTGGTCAAGACATTTATCAATAACAAAACCACGGCCAACAATGTGGAGTACTATCGCCGTGGTGAAAATCTACCGGTCCAGCCAGGAGACACCATTTACATCGGTGTGGGCGAATACAAGTGGCCGTCCATGAACAACCAGTCCGGCAACACGCTCCGCTATACCGGCACCTGGTACACCATCCAGGTCTGCGAGAGCGGAGCGAAGGGAATCCAGGCCAGGATCGACGACCTGCCGGATAAGTCAGAAATCACATATAGCAACTATAAAAGCTTCCAACAGACGGTCAGTGCGCTACAAGCGGATTATAATGCACTGCCGGACAAATCACAGGTTTCTGCTGCTAAACTGACAGCAGCGGCGGAGCAGATCCAGTTCTTTGCGGCTATTGACAGCGTAAAAACTCAGATCGCCGACCTTCCCACTGCCGTAGAAATTACGGAGAATCCTGAGGCGCACCGTTCAAAAGTTGAAGCTGCAAAAACGGCTTACGAGGCATTGGGTATCAGCGGCCAACTTTATCTGAAGGCAGCGGAGGTCGCCCGTCTCAACGAGGCGGTGGAGGCCCTGGGCGGGAGCATATCGCCGGACGACGTGGCCGCAGTACAGGCGTTTAACGATCTGGTGGAAGCGATTGGGGAAAAAGTCAGCGCCGGGAGCAAGGATGCCATTGTAGCCGCCAGGACGGCATATGAGAACCTGACGGATGCGCAAAAAGCCCTGGTTGCAACCGCGCCGGATTCCTACAACACCCTCCTCAATGCGGAGGCCGCCCTGCCTGTGGTAGAACGGATCGCCGGAATCGGCACGGTTACGCTGGAGAGCGAGGCGGCCATCACCGCTGCCCGGCAGGCGTACACGGACTATGCCGGCAAGTTCAGCGGCAAGGACATGGTGTCCAACCTGAACGTGTTGGAGGCTGCCGAGGCCGCGCTGGAGATCCTCCAGGGCGGCGGACAGGACACCTCCGGCTACCGGGAGGTCATGAACGGCGTTCTGGAATATTTGGAGCAGAACGTCAAAAATCCGATTGTCGGCTCCACAAAAGGCGAGTGGGCCGTCCTGGCCCAGGCCCGGGCCGGCACCCTGTCCGAAGACGTCCGGGCGGCATATCTGGCCAACCTGGCGGATTATGTGGAGACCCATGACGGCATACTGGACACCTCCAAGAATGGAACCATGCACACAGAGTACGCCCGTGTCGTAGTAACCCTAACCGCTTTGGGCATGGACGCCACACAGTTCCAGGTCAGTGACGGTAAAACCTACAATCTGGTGAAGCCGTTGCTGGACGAGGCCGCCGAAGGCAGCAGCTACACCTATCAGGTCTCTGAGCAGGGCAACAACGGCACCATCTGGGCTCTCATTGCCTTGAATTCCGGCGATTATTACCGGGATGAAGCGGGCAACACGGCCCGGGCCGCATGGATTGACCTGCTGATTGACAAGCAGCAGTCCAACGGCAACTGGCCCATCTATAACCCGGACCAGGAGAATGACGGCTCCGGAAGCCAACTGGGCGGCGTGGACGTCTGCGCCATGGCACTCCAGGCGCTTGCACCCTACTATCTCGACGCAGGTGAGTTCAACCGTCTGGGCACAGCGCACAGCCATGAAGATCTGCAGAGCGCTGTAAAAAAAGCTTTGGATTTCCTGTCCACCTCGCAGAACAGCACCGGCGGATACGGCAGTTCGGAGTCCAGCGCGCAGGTCATTGTGGCCCTAGCTGCGCTCAAGAAGGATGCGGGGAGCTTTGCCAAGGGCAGCATCAGCGTTCTGGCGGACCTGCTGGGCTACCGGAAGACGGATGGCGGATTCAGCCACACCTCTGATGGTCCCATCGACCAAATGTCCACCGAGCAGGCAGCCTATGCCCTGGTGGCTTACGACCGCTACAAGAACAACAAGAAACCCCTCTATGACATGAGCGACGTGTTTGACGGTCCGACGGACGGTACTGATACCGACCACACCATCCACGCCTCGGCAGATGCCGGTGGCACCATCTCTCCCGTCGGTGATGTCACGGTGCCGGATGGGGCGAAGCAGTCCTTTACCGTCACGCCAAACGAGGGCTACCAGATTGAGGACATCCTCGTGGACGGGAAATCCGTCTGGGCCGGCGGTGCAACCGTGGCGCAGAAACTAGAACCGCCCGAATACCAGCTACCCACAGTTCCCGTTGAGGACGTGGAGCCGGAGGCCTGCGCCGACGGCATCCATGTGGGTGAGAACGTCGTCATCGGCCAGCGAGCGGCCACCTGCACAGAGCCTGGATACACTGGAGATACGATCTGCGGTGCCTGCGGCGAAGTGCTGGAGCAGGGCGCGGAAACCAGAACGGTTCCGCATCAGTACGGCGGCGCGTGGCAGATGGACGAGACGAGCCATTGGCAGGTGTGCCAGATCTGCGGCGCCAAAAGTAGCGCAGAACCCCATGTGTTCGAGCAGACGGAGGAGCCCGCTCCACCGGAGCTGGAGTTCCCGGAGCAGGGAGGCGCCACTCAGAAACCCACTACCGGCGAGGAAACCGAAGCGCCCGGGGCCGAACCGGAGATGCCCGATGCCGACGGACAACAGCCGGAGGAGACCGAGGGGCAAGATCCCGACACAATTCCTCCAGAAGGAGAATCCGATCCTGAAGTACCTGCCCCCGGAGAGGAAACCGGAGAAGACTCTGCCAACGAAAACGAGCCCCCGGCAGAGGAGCAGACCAAAATTCCGGAATCCGCCGAAGCCCCGGCCAGTGATGAGAGCCAGCCGGATATAAACCCCGGCAGCACGGGCGGGGAACTGGTCAGTGTTGTGGGAATCCACCCGATGCTCCTGATGAGCGTGGGCGCCGGTCTGCCCCAGACGGACGGGACAGCGGAGCCCCATGCAGAGGGGAGCGCCTGCCAGGTGTGCGGCTACAGCCCGGAGACGGGCGGCACGGCGGCGTGCAGCCACAGCGGCGGCACAGCCACCTGCACGGCCCTGGCGAGCTGCGACCTCTGCGGCCAGTCCTATGGCGATTACGCACAGCACGCCTTCACAGAGACAGCCCACAGCAGCGGGGTGCACTGGAACGTATGCGCCGCCTGCGGCCTGGAGGAGCTGTCCTCTCTGGCCCCCCACAGCTGGGAGCTGGACGCGGCGGCCTCCACGGAGACAATTTCCGTCTATGTGTGCCCGGACTGCGGCGCGGAGCGGACGGAGGCGGAATCTGCCGCCCCGACCACAGCCGCCAACGCCCTGGTCACCAGCGCGGACAGCAAATCCTACACCTACACCTTTGAGAACGTCACCGAGGACCACGCCATATCCGTCACCTTTGAGAAGCCCTCCCCTGTGATCGTGCAGGAGGTGACAATAAATGGCAATACTCAGACCGCGGTCATCGACGAAGCGGCGGTGCAGAAAGCGGTAGAAGCGGTGACTGCATCAGCGGCGGATACCATCACCATCATTCCCACGGCGGACAGCAGCAGCATTTCCTCGGTCAGCGTGGAACTGCCCGCGGGCGCGGCCCAGACCATCTCGGAGGCCAATGCCGGTGTGGAGATCCAGACGTCCAGGGGAACCGTCACCCTCCCCGCAAATGTCCTGGGCTCCATTGCCCAAAAAGAGACTGACGGGGAGAAGCTGTCCATCCATGTGGAGGAGAAGAGTCACAGCGCAATGGAGGACATAGTTCCCGATGGGACGAACCTCGCCGGTAGCGTGGCGGTGGAAGTGTCGGTCAGGGTGGGCAGCACAGAACTTACCTCTTTCGGTGGTCACGACCTTACCCTCACCATCCCCGTGGACAACAGCTTTACCCTGAGTAGAGAGTACAAAGTGCTGGTTATCAGCGATAACGGTAGCCATGAGATTCTTACCGGCACATGCCGCGTTTCTGACAGTGGCCGGGTGGTCAGCATCAGCGTGAACCACCTGAGCACCTTCATCGTCCTGGCAGAGACCACAGCGCAGACCTTTACCATCACGGCGACGGCTGGCGGCAATGGAGATATTGATCCGTTTGGCTCTGTCGAAGTGGATGCCGGCGAAGATCAGATCTTCCACATCACGCCGGACAACGGTTACGAGATCGCCACTCTGCGCGTAGACGGAAAGACGGTCGATCTGGACGAGCTGTACATCCGTTCGGACGGAAGCGCTTCCTATACCTTCTACGATGTGGATGCGAGCCACAGCATCCGCGCCACCTTCCAGCGTGGCACGGAGATCCCGGACTTTGGCCCCGTGGTAGGCGAGGTGTATATCAGCATTGAGAATAACACCTACTGGGGCGGAGACTTCACCGGCACCCTGGCGTCTGGCTGGTATGACTTGTGCGCCGAGGACACCATGATGACCATCGTACTCAAGGCCCTGGCCCTGGACGGCTACTCCTGGTGGGGTACCGGGGCCAGCGATACCGGAGGCTATGATATCACCTACCTGTCCGGCATCTATATGGATAAAAACGGAAATGGCCGGCGGGACAACAGCGAGCCCAGCTTGGCCGAGTTCGACGGTTCCCGGGGTGCCGGCTGGATGGGCACCCTCAACGACTGGTTTGTCAACGAAGGTTTCCAGTCCTTCCGGGTCGGAGGCCGCGGCACCTACGAGCTGGCAGACGGCGACTACCTGAACATCGTGTTCACCCAGAACCTGGGCGAAGATGTGGGGAGTCTCTGGGGCAATTCGGACACTAGTCTGGAGGACCTGCACATTAGCGGCGGGAGTCTCGCCCCCCGTTTTGACGGCGATACCTTGGAGTATACCCTGAGCATTACCGGGAACAGTGCGCGGGTCACCGTGACGCCCACCGCGGTCAACAAGAACTACATGGTTAAGACCTTCCTGAACCGCTACAACCGCGACTCTGCCTTCTACAAGCGCACGGAGAGCATCACAGTCAAGCCCGGCGACATCCTTTACATCGGCGTAGGCGACCCATCGTGGCCTTCTATGAACAACCAGAGCACGGAGGCCATTGACTACGAGGGTACCAAGTATACCATTACCGTGGTGAACGGCAACAGCGCGGAAGCGGTCATTGGGATGATCAAGGCAGTGCCGGAGATTACCTATGCCAACTACAAGACCCAGGCATCTAAGGTGTCGGCGGCGCGGGCGGCCTATGACGCGCTGACCCAAAAGGCGAAGGCTGAGATCAGCCAGACCCTCTTGAATAAGCTGGAGGCCGCCGAGGAGAAAATCGAGTTCTATGAGAAGATCGACGCAGCCAAAAAGCTCCTAAAGGAGCTGCCGGCGGTTAACAAGAACAAAGTCCCGACCAGTAGCCTGATCCGTCAGGTGCGGAAAGCCGCAGACGCATATGAGAAGCTGAACAGCAAGCAGCGGGAGTACATTACAGCAGAGGACGCAGGGCGGTATGAGGCCCTGCGGCTGTGGCTGATAGAGTCCGGTGCGGTCGGGCAGAATGAGCTGCCTGTCATTGACGGTAGCCTGACACTGCCAGAGCAGGACGGCGTTGAAGTTGTCCTGGAGCCCAAAGCGTCTGTGGATAATAGCGGAAACGCTTCTGCGGCAGTGACTGCGGCGGATCTCAACAAGCTCCTGGACGAGGCTCTCGAGGCCGAGGCCAGCGTGCTGGTCATCGCCCCGACGGGGGCGGAACAGGCGTCCGCTATCTCTGTGGAATTGCCCCGATGCACCCTGGACAACGCCCTTGACGAGACGAACGCGGATCTGGCTGTACGGACGCCGCTGGGCGAGCTGTCCATGCCAAATCTCACCCTTGCCAGAATCCTGAGTGGGGCAGGCGGGAAGGATCTGACCGTCAATATGGCACGGCGCACCATCTCCCAGGCAGAGGCTCTGCTGAACGGCAGGGCGGACGTTACGGAAGAGCAGATGAGCGGTGCCTCTGTGGTGGAGGTGTCCCTTACCTCCGGCAACAAGTCCATCACCAGCTTTGGCGGCCGGTCCATTACCCTGCTTCTGCCCGTGAATGCCGGTGCATTCCAGGCGGGCCAGGCCTGCACCGTATACCAGATCAGCGGAGGCGGCGCGGTAGAGAAGTTGGCTGGCGTCTGCCTGAGCCGGAACGGCGGGCTTTGGGTAAAGGTCAGCACGACCCAATTGGGCACCTTTGTTGCAGTACCGCCGGAACAGCCGGTGCAGCTCCCCTTCACCGACGTGCGTGAGGGAGACTGGTTCTACGACGCAGTGGCCTATGCCTATACCAACGAGCTCTTTAACGGCACCAGCGCCACCACCTTCTCTCCCAACGGCACCATGACCCGCGCCATGCTGGTTACGGCGCTGTGGCGGCTGGAGGGCGAGCCTGCGGCGGCTGGCACATCCGGTTTCCCGGATGTGAAGCCGGATGCGTGGTACACCGAGGCTGTGGATTGGGCCAGCCAGACTGATATCGTCAGCGGCACAGGTGCGGGCTTTGACCCGGAGGGCAGCGTGACCCGTGAGCAGATTGCCTCCATCCTGTATCGCTATGCGAAGCTCAAGGGCTGGGATGTAAGCAAAACGGCCAATCTGCAGGATTTTGCCGACGGTACGGATACCTCCGCTTGGGCAACCCGGGCTATGGAGTGGGCCTATGCGGAGAAGCTGATTACCGGAAAGGATGGAAAGTGTTTAGACCCGCAGGGCCAGGCCAGCCGCGCTGAGGTTGCCACCATTTTGATGCGCCTTCTGGAGAGTAAGGCAAAGAACGCCTGAGATGCCGGAAGAAACTATGAAACCCCCGTTCGGCTCCGGTCTGTAAACCCAGGCCGAGCCGCATGGGTGCTCCCCCTATCCACCCAGTAAGGATGGAGGGAGCACCTTCTTACTTGAGCAGGAGCCCGGCAGACCGAATTTGGTCTGCCGGGCGGCCCAGCCCACAATTAAACAGAGATGCAGTCAGGTGAAACTCCGGGAAACCGGTACGGGCCTGCCCCCGCCGTCTAGTCGGCAAGACCTGATTGTGAAGAAATGGGTGGGATATACAAATGTAAGGCACGCTCACCCAAGGGGAGGGCGTGCCTTTTACTTGTTGAGGTGAGCGGTATCATGCTCAAAGAGCAAAAGCTGACGGAAAAAGAGCTGCGGGGATACCGCCAGTGGCTCTCAGAACTGGACGTGGAAAGCCGGGAAGAACAAGAAAGTTCAAGACAAACGGTGGATCCGGACATCTGGCGGGTATTTAATCCCGAAGGGAATATCGGCCGGCAGATTTATGAGAGCTATACGGATGAGGCGCTTTTGGAGGCCGTGGTTGGGACAATGGATCATCCAGGCCATAAGCCACGGCTGTATCAGCTCAGCCTAATACGTCAGGTTTATTTGAAACGGCGCTTTGGAAGTACCAATAAAGCGTGCTGGGCAGCCAAAGGATTTCGAAAAAGGCTGGAAGAGCAAAAGCGGTGGCCGCCAGACTGGCCGGAGCGGGTGTCCGCAGACAGATTCAGGGCGTATTGCGAACGGATTGGTTCTCCCTTGACGGAGCGGGAGTCAGAACTGGTAGAACGCATGTGCAAGTCTGTCAAAGAAAGCTGGCGGCCGCCGGGAGAAGAAGAAATCACACCAGAGCTTAAGAAGCTGTTTCAAAAAAAGCGATGTACCAATAAAAGGGCCATGGAGCTGATGGGCATACCTGTCCTTAGCAAGCTGGCCATGAAGCATTTGTGGAGCTATTGGCTCAGTGCCTGGAGGGAACCTGCAGGGCCTTCCGAAAGAAAAACAGGAGGAGACGCGGTCATATGAAGAAATGGAAACAGCGTGGATTCGCATTTGTGCTTGCCCTGTCCCTGACCACGGGTATGTTGACGGGAGCGCAGGCGGCCGTATCCAAAGAGACCTTGAACGAGGCGGTGCAGGATACCGCAGAATATATGTACCGCACCGTTCAGAACCCGCAGGTAGGGTCTATCGGCGGTGAATGGGCTGTGCTGGGGCTGGCCCGAAGTGGGTACGATGTACCGGACAGCTATTATCAGGACTACTATGCCACTGTGGAGGCCTATGTAACGGCCTGCGACGGCAAGCTGCACGATAAGAAATATACGGAGTATTCCCGTGTGATAGTTGCTCTCAGCTCAATCGGGAAAGATGCCAGAAATGTGGCTGGATATGACCTGACCAAACCGCTGGGCGACTACGAAAAAACGATTTGGCAGGGGCTTAACGGCCCAATTTGGGCGTTGATTGCACTGGATAGCGCAGGCTATCCCATGCCGGAGAACCCGGAGGCAAATGTACAGGCGACCCGTCAAATGTATATCGACCGCATTTTGGAGTGCCAGCTGCCCGATGGAGGGTGGAGCCTGTTCGGAGGAACAGAGGCAGCCAGTTCTGGCGATGGAATATCCGATCCAGACATCACCGGTATGGCTCTGCAGGCACTGGCCAAGTATCAAGATCAGCCGGAGGTAGCGCGGGCTACTAAGGAAGCACTGACGTGCATGTCGGAACAGCAGAGCGACGATGGCGGTTTTGCGTCCTGGGGGACGGCTAACTCCGAGAGTTGTGTGCAGATGATCGTGGCTCTGTGTGAGCTGGGCATCGAACTGGATGATCCTCGGTTTGTAAAGAACGGAAACACCATGCTGGACAATTTGATGACCTTCTACCGGCAGGGGGAGGGCTTCCTGCACACCCAGTCCGGCTCCGGGTCCAACCAGATGGCGACGGAGCAGGGCTTCTACGGCCTGGTGGCCGCCCAGCGGGCGGCGGAGGGGCGCAGCAGCCTCTACCGCATGTCCGACGCCCTCTCCATCCCCGACGCCGTGGAGACAGAGATGAGCGGGCAGGGACAGGGCTTGGAGGGCAAGGATCCCGCCGTGACCGCCCAGCCTATCACGTCACCGGGTAAGACCTTCCCGGACATCGCCTTCAGTGACCAGATCACCGCCATCGAGGCCTTGGCCGCCCGAGGCATCATTGACGGCAAGTCCGACGGAAATTTTGACCCGGATGGAAGCATGACCCGGGCAGAGTTTGCAACCATCGTGGTACGGGCCCTGGGGCTGACACCAGCGGACACCGGCGCCTTCGTGGACGTGGCCTCCACTGCCTGGTATTCCCCCTATGTGGGCGCGGCCAGCACATACGGCCTTATCAACGGCGTGGGCGAGGGCCGGTTCAGCCCGGACGGGACTATCACCCGGCAGGAGGCGGCCGTCATGGTGTCCCGCGCGGCGGAGCTGTGCGGACTCGAGACGGAGATGGATACCGCAGCTGTGCGGAATATGCTGGCGCAGTTCCCGGACTATATGAGCTCCGCGGAGTGGGCCAGGGCCCAGCTGGCCTTCTGCTACCAGGAGGGGATCCTGAGCCAAACGGAGTTGAACGTCCGGCCCCAGGACGCTGTGACCCGAGCAGAGGTTGCTCAGATGCTTTTCAACCTTCTGAGTAGCGCTGAGCTGCTCTGACGATTACAGAAAGGGGACGAAACAGTATGATGAACGTAGCTTGGTTCAAGAATCCGGATCATGTGGCTTACTGTAAGGAGGAGGAGATACTTCCAAAGCTCTCCCGGGAGCTGGGCATCAACGACCTGGCCCAGCGGGTGGAGGCGTTCCGGAAGGAGCCCTCACCTGAAGGGGAAAATATCAAGGGCCGTAAGCGCACCACTCTCAAGCTGATGATCCCCAATCTGACATTCTCCGAGCCCGTCGACATGGGAGAGAACGTGTGGATCTATATGGGCGACCTGTGCCCGGCCTACTGCCTGTACACGCCGTGGGAAGACAGTGAGGCGGCCGAATGAAGCTGACAAAAGGGAAAATCATTGCCGCTGTGGCCGTGATCGCGGTCCTGGCAGGGGCGTTCTGGTATGGCGGCAACGCGCCAGGTCTTCAGGGCTGGACGGTGCAGGAGCAGGAGAGCAGCGCAGTGCTGGAGGCCGCGCCGCCCGCCTCCGGTCCGGAGGAATCCATAGCGCCTATCGTGACACCTGGCGGGGAGGCGGAAAGCCCCCCGCCGACGGTGAGCGGTAGTCCGGTGCCGTCCGAGACAGAGGCCAACGGCATGGAGATCAATCCGGAGACTGGAAAGGACAAGTATCTTACGGATCCAGTGCCGGAAGGAAAGCCTCTGCCGGTGGAGCCGCAGGATGTGGAGTTCTCCGATGTGACCCATACCTGTACGCTCTCTGTCCGCTGTGACACCATTCTGGACAACATGGACTGGCTGGATCCAGAGAAGGTGGAGCTGGTACCGGAAGACGGAGTCATATTCCCTACGACGACTGTTACGTTCTACGAGGGGGAGAGTGTGTTCAATGTGCTCCAGCGCGAGATGCGGAAGGCTGGCATCCACATGGAGTTCGAGGACACCCCCATGTATAACTCCGCTTATATTGAGGGGATTAACAACCTCTATGAGTTTGACTGCGGCGAGCTGTCCGGCTGGATGTATAAAGTGAACGGGTGGTTCCCCAATTATGGCTGCTCACGCTATCAGCTCAAAGAGGGGGATGTAATAGAGTGGGTCTACACCTGCGACCTGGGTGTGGATGTGGGCGGTTTTTATTCGACTGGAGAGTGATCTGAAATTCTTTCAGAGGGATAATGCTCATGCCGTATACGGTAGAGGCAAATGCAGTTGCCGTTCCTGTAAGAACCTATCTGAACGAGTGCGTGGTTGCGGGACGATTCCTGCACTACTGCAGGGAGTGTAGCAACTGCAATACCGGGAAGGCAGGACGTTTTCTTTCTCCTCCAATAAGGCGTGGGAACGCTATCCCTGCCGCTCCATGCGGAAGGGATGGAACTCAGCCGCCTGTTCCGCTATCGTCCGATGTATATGCTGGGCAGAACGTGCGGAGATGCTTCACCATTTGGAGAACGGCGTTAAGGATTGCAGCAAATGCCTGATACCGCACCAAAGGGACAACTATGGCTATCTTGCTGGCCGCTTTCAAGAGATTGCCGGCGAGATAGCGAGGCATGAACAGGAGCCGCGGGCAGAGTAGGCCGAGTAGCGTGCATACCGGGAATGCCTCGCAACAGAAATGCACACCGGGTACGGCTGACTGCCGTACCCGGTGTTTAGAGGGGATGCCTTATCCGAAATAGAGATACCTTTTCCAGCTATCACCCAATAATAAATTTTCTGTATTTTGGAATGGTGATAGCCTTTACAATGTTTTTCATGCACCCGGTCAGCCTCGGCATTTCCCTTGGGTCGGCGCTGGCCTATGCGGTCTATCTGAGGGGGCGGAAGGCGATACGCTTCTCGCTTGTCTTTATGCTCCCCATGATGGCGATGGCCGCCCTGATCAACCCGGCCTTCAACCATGAGGGGGCGACCCTGCTTACATACCTGCCTTCGGGAAATCCGCTCACATTGGAGAGTATCCTGTATGGATTAGCGGCGGCAGCCATGCTGGCCGCAGTGGTGACATGGTTTTCCTGTTACACAGCGGTGATGACCTCGGACAAATTTGTCTACCTGTTTGGAAGGCTCATACCGGCTCTCTCGCTGGTGCTGAGCATGGCACTGCGGTTTGTCCCAAAGTTCCAGGCCCAATTCCACGTTGTGTCGGAGGCGCAGCGATGCATCGGACGGGATGTCTCCGATGGTGGGGTTATCCGGCGGATTCGAAACGCTGTCACGATTTTCTCCATCATGCTTACCTGGAGCCTGGAAAATGCAATTGAGACAGCTGACAGCATGAAGAGCCGGGGGTATGGGCTTCCGGGGCGGACGGCCTTCTCCATTTACCGCTTTGATGACCGGGACAAGATGGCGCTGGGATGGCTGCTCTATTGCGGGTTCTTCCTCTGCTGCGGAGCGGCGGTGGGCGGCTTTTCCTGGAGATACTACCCGACGGCCAAGGGAGCGCCTGCGGCGCCGCTGACAGTCTGCCTACAGGCGGTCTATTTGGCATTATGCCTGACGCCGGTGTTCCTGAATATCCACGCGGACCGTACCTGGAGCAGACTGGACGCCCGAAATGAGGTGAAGCCATGTATCAAATGATGAGCCTGCCTCTGTACTCCGGGACTCTTGGGGAGTACAACAGTTGGCGTGATCTAGGCCAGGAATTGGAACGGCTGGGCTGCGACGGCATCGAGGGCGTCTGGGGCGGAGAGGATCTGCCAAAGGATTTGCCTGCCGAGCTTATTCTTGGGTACCACCTGATTTTTTACCCGGACTGGCTGGACTTCTATCGAGATGACCGGGCGGCACTGAAACAAAAATTCGGCTCACTGGAGGTTACGGCCAGCTTCTATGGCGGGCTGGGGCCAGATACGCTGCTGGAGCAATACCGCGCGGATTTACGGCGGGCGGTGAACCTGGGCGCCCGTTATGTGGTCTTCCATGTGTCGGACGTATCGCTGGAGGAGGGATATACCTACCGCTGGCTGCACACCAACCAGGAGGTCATTGACGCGGCGGTAGAGGTGGTGAACCTCATTCTTGGCGAGGAGAGATGGCCGTTTGAATTCCTGGTGGAAAATCAGTGGTGGCCAGGCTTTACCTTTACGGAACCGGAGGAGACGGCCCGGCTGCTGGAGGGAATCCGCTTTGCGGGGAAAGGGATTCTGCTGGACACCGGACATCTGATGAATGCTTGTACTGAGTTGAAAACTGAGGCAGAGGGAGCAGACTACATCCGGCGTATGCTGAACCGGCATGGCAGCCTGGCAAAGTGGGTGCGGGGCGTCCATCTACACCAGTCCCTGAGTGGGGCCTATGTGAAGGCGCACACTGGTTCACTGCCAGCGGGGCTGCCGGAGGACTATATGGAGCGGTTTGGAGTGAGCTATCAGCACATCCTCCAGATTGATCAGCATCGCCCCTGGACAGACCCCGCCATCCTGTCAGTTCTGGAGCAGATTGAACCGCGCTACCTGACCCACGAGCTGTCCTCTCGCGGGCGCATGGCCCGGGCGGAGGCCGTGAGCGTACAGACAAGATTATTACAGCAGGGAGGACGGATGCGTGTCTGAGCAGAAGAAGCCAAGTATTGAAATTGAACACTTTTCCTTCTATTACCCGGAGCAGGCGGAGAAGACGCTGGACGATTTAACGCTGACCGTGGAGCGGGGGGAATTCCTGGTGTTGTGCGGCCCGTCAGGCTGTGGGAAATCCACGTTGCTGCGTCAGCTCAAGACCGTACTGGCCCCCCATGGCCGCCGGATGGGTCACATCCGCTTTGAGGGACGGCCGCTGGAGGAGCTGGATCAGCGCGAGCAGAGCGCAAGAATCGGCTTTGTGCAGCAGAGCCCGGAGAACCAGATTGTCACCGACAAGGTGTGGCATGAGCTGGCCTTCGGCTTGGAGAGCCTGGGATATGATACGCCCACCATCCGGCGCCGGGTGGCCGAGATGGCCTCCTTTTTCGGCATTCAGACATGGTTCTACAAGAATGTCACAGAGCTGTCCGGCGGGCAGAAACAGCTCCTGAATTTGGCGTCTATCATGGCGATGCAGCCCAGTGTGCTCATTCTGGACGAACCGACCAGTCAGCTTGATC
>PPYF01027623.1_pt1 | contig 20383 bp, 12 predicted proteins | sample 1559871 | NCBI WGS metagenome assembly PPYF01 (sample SAMN08240021, study PRJNA423297) | Human gut metagenome, whole genome shotgun sequencing project. | reverse complement strand
GATGCCCTTTACTGAGCTTACCGCGGATACGGCGCTGTGCGCCTAAATCCGCGGCTAACCGGATTTTACCCGCCATTCGACGGGTAATCACCGATGAATAGGGTTTGTATAGAGGTTAACGCATAATATAACGCATAATATATTGTATCTTATAATGTTTTACCGGACAACAATAATTAAAAATCAGGGCTGATCCCATTTGCAGGATTCAGCCCTAAATTTTTCCTGTCTCAAAAATTTTTAGCAGACAGTAATACCTCGAAATGTTAGGCCACTGTCTTGTTTCGGTGCTCCGCAGTCGGCGGTTTGCGATGCGGCCGCGGCGTCACAGGACGATGCTTACGGGTGAGCCGTCGTAGCTTACGGTGCGCGTGGCCGTTGCGGGCGTGTCGCCCGGCTCCGTGCCGTCGCTTACCAGCACCACGCGGAACTCGCGTCCGGCGAGCATTCCGGGATAGCTGCCTCGGCGCGTGCCGATTTCCAGAGTGCGCGTGGCTTCGTTCCAGTGGAACGGTATTTCGGTGAACTGCCCTTTCTCGTAGTCGTAGCTCACGCCGTCGTCCTCGTAGAGGATGAAGTCGGCGTCGGCGCCGGGATAGACGCGCAGCTCCAGCGAGTCCCAGGGCTTCTCGGAGGAGAACTGCACCTCCGGTCCGAACGGGATTATGCTGCCGGCTTTCACGTACACAGGCATGCGGTGGATGGGTGCCGTTGTCAGCACGTCGTCGCCTCCGTCCAGGAGCTCGTTGCTCCAGAAGTCGTACCACTTGCTTCCGGCGGGCAGGTAGACGCCTGCGGGAGCAGCCGCTGCCGCCACGTCGGGGTATATCAGGTGGCCCTTCTTGTCCTTGTCGAGATAGGTGTACATGGGGTCTGTCACGGGCTTGACAAGCAGCGAACGGCCGAACATGTACTGATCGTTGAGGCATATGGCTTTCTTGTCGGCGGCGAAGTCCATCACCAGCGGACGCATGATGGTGCCTGCGCGCTGCGTGGCGTCGCCGGCGAGGCTGTAGATGTAGGGCAGCAGGCGGTAGCGCAGCTCTATGGCCTTTTTCTGTGCGTCGAAGGCCCAGTCGCCCGGCTGTCCGAACTCGTAGATTTCGTTGAGCATGGGGCCGGAGCAGTGGTTGCGCATCATGGGCATGAACGTGCCCCACTGCATCCACCTAACCTGCAGCTCCTGCAGGGCCGGATTGGCGTGGTCGTTGTCGTAGTCCCAGCCGAAGAATCCGCCTATGTCGTTGTTCCAGTAGGGCATGCCGCAGATTACGTAGTTGAGGCCCGAGGGAATCTGGTTTTTCATCACGTTCCAGTTTGACACCACGTCGCCACTCCAGCTCAGCGTGGCGTAGTGCTGTAGGCCGAATGTGCCGCAGCGTGTCATCTGCATGGAGCGCCTGTTGTTGCCTTTCATCTTGCGCTGATGCTCGTAGATGCCTTTGTTGGTGACGAGTGCGAAGGCGTTCTTGACGCTGCGCCAGGAGCCGTCGTGCGTCATGTAGTCAGAGTCGCCGGGCTTCTCGAAGTGGTCGGGCTCGGTGGAGTCGGTCCACCATGCGTCGAATCCCATGTCGTAGAGATGCGAGAGGTACTTCCAGTAGATGTCGCGCGCCTTGGGATTGAATGCGTCGTAGGGCATTACGCCGCTGTTGCGCGGCCATGTCTCGAAGGGCAGCAGGGCGCCGATGCGGTCAAGCTCGCGGTACTGGTCGGTCCAGGGGCCGAAGCTGGCCCATATGGAGATCATGATGGCGGCATCGCGGCCGTGCACGTAGTCCACCATTTCGCGCGGGGTCTTGATGCGCGCCTCGGTGTAGCCTGCCTCGGGGTTCTCGCCGTTGGGGAGGTAGCGCATCCACTTCTTGTCGCCGGTCTTGTTGATGTAGCGGGGGTTCATGAAGCGCATCGCGTTCCAGTTGGAGTCGCAGCCCCAGTACTGCCAGTCCTGCACGATGCCGTCGATGGGCACGCGCAGCTCGCGGTAGCGGTCGAGCACGCCGCAGAGCTCGTCGCTGCTCTTGTAGCGCTCGCGGCTCTGCCAGTAGCCCATCATGCGCCTGGGAAACATGGTGGCGTCGCCCGTGAGGCTGCGTATGCCTGCTATGACGCCGTCCTGAGTCCCGTCGCGGTAGATGAAATAGTAGTCGATGGCCGGTGCCACCTCGGAGGTGAATGTGGCCGTGTTGTCGCGGTCGGTGAAGCGGGAGTCGCCGGCGTTGTCCCAGTAGAGTCCGTAGCCTTTGTCGGAGCTGAAGTAGGGTATGGTGATGTTGGTGTTGCCGGTCCAGATGCGCACGTCCCTGCCGCGCTGATTGAGCGACGGGTCCTGACGCTGGCCCAGACCGAAGATTATTTCCGATGGCTCGAGGGCGTAGCTCTGGCTCACTCTGTAGCGTCCGGCGTCCACCTTGTTCTCGCAGGGAGAGTGGCCGGAGGCGGTTTCGGCAAGCAGCGGGGCGCTGCCTTGGGCGGCCGTGAAGCTGACACTTCCGTCAGGGCTGATGCTTGCGGCGATGCACTGCGAAGCGAGGCTGACCCTTCCGTCCGCCTCATGTTTTATCGCGGGCTCCACCTGTCCGGGAGTCATGATTACGGAGTAGCTTTTCTTCTCCGGTGCTTTGTCGCCGGGATATTTCATCACACGTACGACGGAGGGGGAGTAGAACGTCACGGCGGTGGTCCAGCCGTCCGGCCCGGTCACTGCGGCGTCGGGCGCGGCGGCATCGGCGGTAGCGAACGCCGGAAGCACTGCGAGCGCCAGAATGGTTTTGCGGATGATATTCTTCATGATAAGACAAGTTGGTTTAAAATCTGCTGCAAAGGTACGGCGGGAGGCGCGACACATGGCAACACATATGTTGAAACTGCCGACACATATGTTGAAAACCGCCTGTGTAAGGGCGTTTATCGGTATTCCGAGGGGCGGCAGCCGTATCGCTCCTGAAAGCATTTGCTCATGTAGGAGGTGGAGCTGAATCCGCTTTGTTCGGCAATCTCGGTGATGGAAAGCTTGCCCTCGCGGATGAGGCGCGCTGCGTTGCGCAGGCGAATGTCGCGTATGAAGAGCGACGGGCTTTTGTCGAGCATGGCGGTGAGCTTTCGGTAGAGGCCGGTGCGGTCCATGCACAGGTCGGCGCTCAGCTGCGTCACGGAGTAGCCGGGCGTGTTGAGGTTGCGCTCCACCGCCTCGACGGCTTTGGCGATGAAAGCGTTGTCGGCTTCGGCCTCGTTGTCGGCTTCTGCCGCCTCCGGTGCCTGCGGTCTGTAGCGGTCCACCTCTTCTATGAGTGTCCTGATTCGTTGCAGCAGATACGCCTCTCTCTGCTCGCGGGCGATGCGCCGGCGTGTGGCGCGGGTGTAGGCTGTGGCGGCCGCAGCGGCGGCAAGGACGGCAAGGAGGCAACAGGCGGCGTAGAACCATCCCGTCTGCCACCAGTGGGGCAGTACGGTTACGGATATTTCCGCCGCGGGCGCGTCGGCGGCCGTCCGCGCACGGAATGTATAGCTGCCCGGCGGCAGGGCTGTGTAGCTCGCCGTCACGGACTTCTGCATGTCGCCCTGCCCCCGGACGGTGTGCCACTCGCGGTCGAGGCCGTCGAGCATGTAGGAAATGGTGGCCGTTGCGGCGGAGGCGTCAGGGTCGCTGATGCGGAAGGCGAGGAAGTTCTGGTCCGGGCCGAGCTCAATGCCGGAAGCGCGTGCGGCGGCTTTCGGCAGTATTATCCTGCCGTCGTACTGCTGCTGCGGGACTATTTTCTCGCCGTTGACGTATAAGGCGCTGATGACGGGGCGTACGGGCGCGGCGCCGCCTGCCTGTGCGGCAGGAATGAATATGCGGTAGCTGTCGGGGTCGTCGAAGGCTATTGCGCCGCTGCCGCCGATGAATGCCGCGGAGCTGCCGTACTCTCCCGTAAGGGCGCCGGGAGTTGCAGCTTGCGTAGAGATGCGGCCGGAGGGTATGTCGACGCGCCTGCCGGTGGCGCCTTCGCACAGGATGCTGATGGAGCCGTCGGGGTTTTCGGAGAATACTCCCGCCGCCCGTGGCGGCTGCTGGGCTTTGCTGCGTTCTTTGGGGATGCTGACGAGCCTGTAGTGCGTCGGGTGGTAATGGAAAATGCCGCGGTTGAGAAATCCGAGCCATATGCCGCCGTCGGAGTCGGCGGCTACGGAGCTGATTTCGGAGGCGAGAAGATTGCCTGAGCGAGTCCGCACCATGGGTATGTGCGTGGCGCTCCCGGTGCGGAGGTCGACGGCGAGCAGACCGTCGTTGGTGGATATATAGGCCGCGGAGCCGGCAACGGCGAGTGTGTTCAGACGCAGTCCCGATTGCAGAATCTTCTCCCAGCGGCCTGTGGCGGGGTCGCGCCGGAAGAATCCTCCGGCCGTGCCGTTGCGTATCTGGTAGAGGATGCCGTCGCTCTCCGTCACGAGCGAGGTGGCTCCGAACAGAGCCTCCTCGACTGCGGCAAACACGCGGCTGCCTCCTGCGGGCGCGCCGTCGGGGAGCGCGTAGTCCCGAACGGTGCCGTCGCGGAAGAACAGATGAAGGCGCGAGTCATCGGCCGCGAGGTCGAGCAGCGGCCCGTGGACGGCAGGAAGAATAATGTCGGTCGGTGAGCCGGCCGACCGCAGGGTGTCGGCGTTTACGGTCCAGATGTGTCCGCGGCTGTCGCCGAAAAAGTCGTCGGGAGGCGTCGACGCGCCGAGCCGGCGGAGCAAAGACTCCGTGTCGGGCACATAGGTCTCCGTGTCCAGATCGATGCATTGCAGCGTGCCCAGGTTCTTTATCCACAGATAGCGGCCGGCATGAGAAATATAGAGGTGGTGGTAGCCCCTGTAGGCCGGCAGCGGTGCCGGCGTGCTGCCGTGAGGGTCGATGCGGGTGAAGTCCGAGCCGTCGAAGAGTTCCATGCCCGCCATGGTGGCGAAGGCCATGCGGCCGTCGTCGAGCCGGAGTATGCTGCGTATGTATGGATTGCCCTCGCGGTTCGCCACGGGAGAGAACAGCAGGTCTTCCACGGCCGGAGCCGCAGGTGCGATTGCCGGGAGGAGCAGCGCGAGCAGAAGTAGAACCGTCCTGTGCATAGGCTACCGGATATCGAGACTGCCGCTTTCAAAGCGGGCTATCGCGTCGATGAACAGTCGGCCGAAGCGCTGAGTCTTTACCTCGCCGGCACCGTTTACTTGGCCGAATTCCTCCAGGGTGGCGGGCCGCAGACGCGCCATGTCCTCCAGCGACGCGTCGGAGAAAATGAGGTAGGGCGGCATGCCCAGGCGGCGTGCCTCGGCGAGGCGCACTTTCTTCAGCGCGGCCACGAGGTCGGCGGCCGCGCGGCGGCCGGGTGCGGCGGCAGGACGACGCGGCGTGCGCGCCTGCGACTGGAACAGGGCCAGCATCACGCGCTCCTCGCCGCGCAGCAGGCGCATGCCGTAGGGGGTGGGCCGCAGATGGCTGTGGTCGTCGTAAGCGACGTCGAGAATGCCGAGCTGTATCATCTGCGAGATATAGTAGTTCCACTCGGCGGCGCTGAGGTCGGCGCCGACGCCGAAGGTGGGAAGACGGTCGAAGCCGCGCGCCACAATGTCGCGTTGGCGCAGTCCGCGCAGGATGTCGCGCAGCATGTAGGCGCCGGTGCGGCATCCGGTGCGCACCACGGCGCTGAGGGCTTTCTGCACGGGGATGGTGCCGTCGAAGCGAACGGGCGCCGAACGGCACACATCGCAGTTGCCGCAGTCACGGGTCTTCTCCTCGTTGAAATAGCTCAGGAGCATGCGTCGGCGGCACACCGAGGCGTCCACGAAGGCCTGCATACGCGCCAGCTTCTCGGTGTTGATGGAACGGCGCGAGCTGTCGGTGTCGTCGATGAAGCGCCTGAGGGTGATGATGTCGCCCACGCTGTGGAACATCAGTGCCTCGGCGGGGAGGCCGTCGCGCCCGGCGCGGCCTATCTCCTGGTAGTAGCTCTCGATGTTGGCCGGCATGTTGTTGTGCACCACCCAGCGGATGTTGCTCTTGTCGATGCCCATGCCGAAGGCCACCGTAGCGCAGATGACGCTGACCTCGCTGTTGATGAACGCGCGCTGGGCGGCCTCGCGGACGGAAGCCGGCAGGCCGGCGTGGTAGCATGCGGCGCTGACGCCGGCGGCACGCAGGGCGGCGGTCATCTCCTCGGCCTTGCTGCGGCTGAGGCAGTAGACGATGCCGGAGTCGGAGGGGTAGGCTGCGGCGAGCTCGCGGATGCGGCGCACGCGCTCCTTCTTGCCCGGGTCGGGACACACGTCGATGCTGATGTTGGGCCTGTCGAAGCTGCCTATCCACACGAAGGGGTCGCGCAGGTCGAGCTGGCGCAGTATGTCGTCGCGGGTGAGGCGGTCGGCGGTGGCGGTGAGGGCGATGACCGGTACCTGCGGCAGACGCGCCTTTATGCCTGCAAGCTCGGTGTAGACGGGGCGGAAGTCGTGGCCCCACTGCGAGATGCAGTGCGCCTCGTCGATGGCTACCATGCGTATGGGGAGCGCCCGGCTCCAGGCGTCGAGGTCCTGCACGAAGCGCTCGGGCGACGTGTAGAGCAGTTTTACGCGGCCCAGGCGTGCCTGCTCCAGCCCCTCGCGCTGCTCGGCGTCGGGACGGTTGGAGTGTATGGCGACGGCGGGTATGCCGTTGGCCATGAGGGCCGTCACCTGGTCGTCCATAAGCGCTATCAGGGGCGACACCACGACGCAGAGGCCGTCGCTGAGCAGGGCGGGTAGCTGATAGCAGAGCGACTTGCCGCCGCCCGTGGGCATCAGCACCAGGGCGTCGCGGCCCGAGGCCACGGCGCCGATAATTTCGGCCTGCCCCGGGCGCAGGCTGTCGTAGCCGTAGAAGCGGCGCAGGAGTGCCAGCGCCTGACTGCGGAGGGTGGCGTCCATAGTCATCGGCGCATAAGGATGTAGCGCGCGAGGCGTGCCAGAATGAACATGGCGGCGAGGATAATCACTATCATGGCCGAGCACGGCACGTCGGTGGCCGCGCCGGCAAAGAGTCCTGCCGTGCCGGCAGCGACGGCTATGGCCGCCGAGGCGAAGACCATGGGACGGAAGCGGTGGCAGAACACCTCGGCCGTCATCATAGGCAGCGACATCATGGACATGAGCAGCATGACGCCCACGAGGCGGATGGTGAGCACGATGCACACGGCCACGAGCACCGTCATGGCATAGGATATGAAGCGCACGGGCAGCCCCTGCACGCGAGCGAAGTCGCGGTCGAAGGCCACGGCCACTATCTGGCGGAAGCGCATAGCGAAGAATCCGCACACCACCGCGGTGAAGACCGCGAAGGCCGCGAGGTCGGCGGCGCTGATGGTGAGTATGTTGCCGAAGAGGAAACTGTTCAGCTCCGGCACATAGCCTGGCGTGAGGAAGATGAAGAGGACGCCGACGGCCATGCCGAGCGACCAGACGACGGCCACGGCCGAGTCCTCGCGCAGCCGCATGCGCTGCGACATCCATTCCACGCCGGCGGCGGAGGCAATGGCGAAGCCGGCGGCAGTCAGCACGGGGCTGATGCCTAAGAAATAGCCCAGACCGAGGCCGCCGAAGCAGGCGTGGGTGATGCCTCCGGCTATGGCCGTGAGACGGCGCGTGACGATGTAGCTGCCCACCACGGCGGCCGAGAGGCTGATGAGCACCACGCCCGCGAGCGCGTATCGGAAGAAGGTATAATCAAGGAAATCCATTGGCGTATCAGGTGTTAGAGTCGGCTCGGCTCGCACGGTTCTCGCTTACCATGAGCAGCAGCTCGTCGCGCACGGCCTGCGGCAGCTCGATGCCGCGCAGCTGGAGCGAGCGCGCCCAGGGGGCGACGTCGTCGGGCAGGAGCGAGAGCAGTATGTCGCGGAACTGCTCCTCCTCGGCGCCGGTGTAGGCGTCGGCGGCGCGGCCCGCGTAGGCGTCCAGCTCCTCGTCGTCGAAGTATTCCACGGCCTCGCTCACGCCGGCCAGCAGCGAGTCCTTCTCGCACACCTCGTGCTGCCCGCAGCAGCCTTCGGGGCGCGGCGGGGCGGGAGGTCCGGCGATGCCCCGGCGGCGGCAGTACAGCTCGTAGAGCAGGCACAGGGCGCCTACGACAACTATTGCAGAGAGAATGACGAGCGCGGCTTCCATCACTCCGCATCCACCTCCTCAGTGGTGAATCCGGCGGCGCGCAGGTCGTCCCAGTAGGCCGGATAAGACTTTGCGACGCACTCGGCGCCGTCTATGACTATGCCCGGGGCGAAAACGGCCACGGGGGCCAGGGCCATAGCCATGCGGTGGTCGGCGTGCGCGTCGAAGACGGGCATCTCCGTGACGGGCACGCGGCGGCCCTCCCAGGAGAGGACGCCGCGGTCGTAGCCGGCGACGACACCCATGCGGGCCAGCTCGGCGATGAGGGCGTCGACGCGGTCGCATTCCTTGTCGCGTAGGGCGGCGCAGCCGTGCAGCTCGAAGGGTACGCCCAGCATGGCGCAGGTGACGGCCAGGGCCGGCACGAGGTCGGGCGTGGGCGCGCAGTCCAGATCGAGGCGGGCGTGCATCTCCGGGTCGGCGCAGAGGTGGGCGCCGTCGGCGTCGAAGGTCGTCACGACGCCGAGGCGAGTGAAGATGTCGGCGACGGCGCTGTCGCCCTGCTGCGAGGGCATGGAGAGGCCCGGCAGGTCGATGAATCCGGCCGTGAGGGCACCTATCTCGTACCAGAAGGCGGCGGCGCTCCAGTCGGCCTCGACGTCGGGCGCCTCGGGCGCCGAGTAGGCGCCGGGGCTCACGTGTATGGCGATGCCCTCGCGGGCGCAACCGATGCCGCGGCGGCGCATCATGGCGAGGGTCATGTCGATGTAGGGCAGCGAGGGCTGGTTCCAGTCGATGGTGAGGTCGAGTCCGTTCTCCATAAGCGGTGCAGCCATGAGCAGTGCCGAGACGAACTGCGAGGAGGCTGCGGGGCCGAGCGTGAGGGCTCCGCCGGGCAGGCGGCGTCCGCGCACGGCCACGCCTGCGGCCGTCGGCTCCACGTCGGCGCCGAGGGTGCGCAGCATGTCGAGCAGCGGCGCAACGGGGCGTCGCATCAGGGCGTCGCTGCCCGTGAGGGTGACGTCGGCGCCGGGGGTGGCGGCGAGCAGGGCCACGCCGAAGCGCAGGGCGGCGGCGCTGTCGCCGGCGTCGGCCCTGCCGCTGCGTGCGGAGGCCAAGCGGCGCATGGCCTCCGTGTCGGCACATTCGGCCAGAGGGGCGTCATAGCGCGCGCCGAAGGCAGCGAGGGCGACGGCGCGCACGCTCATGCTCTTGCTCAGGGGCAGGGCCACGGTGGCCTCGAGCATCTCTTCGGGAGGGAATATGCGGAGTCTCATGGGCAGACCTCCTTGGCTACGGCGTCGCGTATGTGGTCGAGGGCCTCGGTGAGGACGCAGCGCGGGGTGCCGACGTTGAGGCGCGTGAAGCCCTTGCCCTGCTCGCCGAACATGGTGCCGTCGTTGACGGCCAGGCGGGCGTCCTCGAGCAGCATGCGCATGAGCTCCTTCTGGTCGAGGCCCAGGCGGTTGAAGTCGAGCCAGACCAGGAACGAGGCCTGCGGGCGGATGACGCGCACGCCGGGGATGTGGCGCGCCACATAGTCGGCGGCGAAGTCGATGTTGTCCTCCACGTAGCGGAGCATCTGGTCGAGCCAGGGCTCGCCGGCGGTGTAGGCGGCCTCGGCGCCTATGGTGCTGAACACTACGGGCGCGGAGAACTCGTTGACCTCCATCCAGTGATAGAAACCGCTGCGGAGGGCGGGGTTCTTGACGACCATCCAGGAGCTGACGAGGCCGGGGATGTTGAAGGTCTTGCTGGGCGCGCCGAGCATGACGCCGACGGCCCGGGCGTCCTCGCCTACGCTGAGGAAGGGTATGTGGCGGCGTCCGTGCAGCATGAGGTCGCCGTGAATCTCGTCGCTGACGACGACGGTGCCCGTCTCGCGGGCGAGGGCTGCCACGCTGCGGAGGGTGTCCTCGTCCCACTGTATGCCTATGGGGTTGTGGGGATTGCAGAGAATGAGCATGCGCGGACGTTCGCGGCGCAGGAGGTCGGCGAGGCCGGTCAGATCCATGGTATAGCTTTCGCCGTCGAAGGCGAGTGGATTCTCGAGCACGCGTCGTCCGTTGCCCTCTATAACCATGCGGAAGGGATGATAGACGGGCGGCTGAATGACGACGCTGTCGCCGCGGTTGGTGAAGTAGTTGACGCACAGCGCAATGCCCTTGACTACGCCGGGGATGAAGGCGAGTTCCTCGCGCGAGATGTCGAAGCCGTGGCGGCGGTGCTGCCAGTCGATGATACTCTGCCAGTAGGCGTCGGGCGCGGCGGAATAGCCGAGGACGGGGTGCTCCAGGCGGTGGCCCAGCGCGGCGATGATGTCGGGACAGACGGCGAAGTCGAGGTCGGCAATCCACAGGGGCGTCACGTCGTGGCGCCCGAACATGGCGTCGAGCCCCTCGTACTTCACGGCGCCGGTGTGGCGGCGGTCGATGACGCAGTCGAAATCGTATTTCTTCATTTTGCTGATTGTGTTTTCCTGCACAAATTTACTACTTTCGGGGCATTCGGCCAAAAAGATTTGCCTATGTGGCTCGAAATCGTTAACTTTGCAGCCAAATATATAGTTATAAAAAAATTAAAAGCATTTTATGAATCCAATCAAGAAAACCATCACGCTTGCCGACGGCCGCGAGATCACACTCGAGACCGGCAAACTTGCCAAGCAGGCTGATGGAGCTGTGGAGCTCCGCATGGGCAACACGATGCTTCTTGCCACTATCGTTTCCGCCAAGGAGGCAGGCGAGGGCGTCGACTTCATGCCCCTGACCGTGGAGTACAAGGAGAAATTCTCCGCAGCAGGCCGTTTCCCCGGCGGCTTCCTCAAGCGTGAGGGCCGTGCCGGCGACTATGAAATCCTGACAGCACGCCTCGTTGACCGCGTGCTCCGCCCGCTTTTCCCCGACAATTATCATGCAGACACGTTCGTGAACGTGACTCTGTACAGCGCCGACGGCGTTGACATGCCCGACGCTCTGGCCGGCCTGGCCGCCAGCGCCGCGCTCACCGTCAGCGACATACCCTTCAACGGCCCCATCGCCGAGGTGCGTGTGGCCCGTATCGACGGCAAGTTCGTCATCGACCCCACTTTCGAGCAGCTCGAAAAAGCCGACATGGAACTGATGGTCGGCGCCACCGCCGAGAACATCATGATGGTGGAAGGCGAGATGGACGAGGCCAGCGAGGCTGACCTTCTGGCCGCCCTCAAAACGGCTCACGAAGCCATCAAGGACATGTGCCGCGTGCAGCTGGAGTTGGCCGAGGCAGTAGGCGTGGTCAAGCGCGAGTACTGCCACGAGGTCAACGACGATGACCTGCGCAAGGACGTGCACGAGAAGTGCTACGACAAGGCCTACGCCATAGCCAAGGCCGGTTGCGCCGACAAGCACTGGCGCCAGGACAGCTTCGACGCCATCTGCCAGGAGTACATCGACGCCCTCCCCGAGGAGGAGCGCGAGGCCAAGGAGGCTCTGGTGCGCCGCTACTACCACGACGTGGAGAAAGAGGCCATGCGCCGCTGCGTGCTCGACGAGGGCATACGCCTGGACGGCCGCAAGACCAACGAGATACGCCCCATCTGGTGCGAGACCGACTATATCCCCGGCCCTCACGGATCGGCCGTGTTCACCCGCGGCGAGACGCAGGCCCTGGCTACCGTCACCCTTGGCACGAAACTCGACGAGAAAATCCTCGACGAGGTGCTGATACAGGGTCACGAGCGCTTCCTGCTGCACTACAACTTCCCGCCCTTCTCGACCGGCGAGGCCAAGCCGCAGCGCGGCGTGGGACGCCGCGAGATAGGCCACGGCAACCTGGCCCACCGCGCGCTGAAGCGTATGTTCCCGGACAACTTCCCCTATGTGTGCCGCATCGTCAGCGACATCCTCGAGAGCAACGGCTCGTCGTCGATGGCTACCGTATGCGCCGGCACGCTGGCTCTGCTTGACGCCGGCGTGAAGATGAAGAAGCCCGTGGCCGGCATCGCAATGGGCCTCATCAGCGACGAGGGCTGCACCAAATATGCCGTGCTCAGCGACATCCTGGGCGACGAGGACCACCTCGGCGACATGGACTTCAAGGTGACGGGCACCGCCGACGGCATCACGGCCACGCAGATGGACATCAAGTGCGACGGCCTGAGCTACGAAATCCTGGAGAAAGCCCTGATGCAGGCCCGCGAGGGACGTCTGCACATCCTGGGCAAAATCCACGATACCATCGCGGAGCCGCGCCACGACTACAAGGCACACGTGCCCCGCATCGTCACGATGCTCATTCCCAAGGAGCTCATCGGCGCCGTCATCGGCCCGGGCGGAAAAATCATCCAGGGCATCCAGGAGGCCAGCGGCGCTACCGTCAGCATCGACGAAATCGACGAAGGCGGATTCATCGAGGTGGCTGCACCGAACCGCGACAGCATCGACAAGGCGCTTGAGCTTATCAACGCTATCGTGGAACTGCCCGAGGAGGGCAAGGTGTACACCGGCACCGTGCGCAACATCATGGACTTCGGCGCATTCGTGGAGTTCATGCCCCACCGCGACGGTCTGCTGCACATCAGCGAAATCTCGTGGAACCGTCTGGAGAACATGGAGGCCAGCGGCCTGAAGGAAGGTGACACCGTTGAGGTGAAACTCATAGAGATAGACAAGAAGACGGGCAAGTACCGTCTGTCAATGCGCGCCCTCCAGCCCAAGCCGGAAGGCTATGTGGAGCCCCAGCGCCGCGAGCGTGGTCCGCGCCGCGAGGGTGGAGAAGGCCGTGGTCCGCGCCGTGAACGCGGTCCGCGCCGCGACGGCGGCGACAGGCAGTAAGTCCTGACCCAATTCTGAATACAGCGGGGGAGCATCGGATTTTCCGATGCTCCCCCGCTGAGTTTGTATTATCTGTCCTAAAGACCTGACTATCTGATTGCAGTCATGGCATCAATCAGGTCCTGATAACAAGTGACTTTATGATAGCGAACATTGGCCGATGACATCTCGTCGAAAAGCCTGGCGCAGCAGTCTATTTTGGCGTTCTCTATGGCGTTGAGCTGCATTGACTGGAGCGAGCCTTTGGTTTCGGCAATAAAGAAAATGTGTTTTACATTTCCGCGTTCCATCGCTATCGCCCAGTCAGGAGCGTAGTTGCCGACAGGAGTGGGAATTTTGAAAGAGCGCGGCAGCTTTGCATAGACGACAACTTCGTTTGATTCGTCAAGGTCGTGGGCGAAGTTGCGCTCACCGATACTGTCGGAAACGACATAATCGGTGACGTGTTTGGTTGCCTGATATGCTTTATCGAACTCAGCTTTGCTTGATGCAGTAAAGATGTTTGAATCGAAGGTGCCATCAGTGAGGTGGTAATGAATATGATCTACAATCATTGTAGCTTTCTGCTCGCGGATAATCTGAATGACCTTGCGGATAAACTCCTCGGGATTATTGCGGAACAAGTCAAGTTTAGACGGACGCAAGCCCTGAAGAATTTTGGCAGTAGTTCGACGTGTCAAATTGACACCTTTGGCAATCTGCCCTACGAGGTCATACTTGACCGAGGACGTGCTGACATCTGTAAGTTCCTGAGAAGTGGATTTGGTGTCGCCAAATTCAGCAACATCTTCAGCGTCTTGTTGACCTTCGATCTTTATGTAGCGCAGAGTGCGGACCTGCAGTTCGTCAGTATTGAGATGGAGTATGGATTTCTCAATCAACTCGTGGGAGTTGTAGCTGACGGTATAGACATACTTATGGTTGATAGCATTCCAAAGCGCCTGAAACTCGTTGCGGTAGAAATTGGCGTTGAGCCTTGTCTCAGGCAATTTCGTTTTGGCTCCGTTCTCGGTCATGCCGTCAAGTTGCGACGGGTCGAAGATTGAATTGATTAGTCTTGTTATACCTTTCGCCATAGGGGCAAGGTGTGAGCCATAGGGCGCAAGAGAATCGGCAGCAAGGGCGGCATGATACTTGGGCGTTATGTTACCCGCATCGTCAATATATCCGTTATCTTCGAGATAAATCATAATTCGGCTCGCCTCGCGGTCATTGATGATATGTGGCTGTCCGTCGAGCGTAACGGTCTTGCCCTCGAAGTAACCCGAAGTTGCTTTAGTGGCGCGTTCACGCAGAGCCTCGCGGGTTTCGCGTTGGAGAGCCGAGGTAAAGTCGGAATAGCTCTCATTGGCAATGACGGTCAACACATTTATGTTGTGGACTTCCTCGCCCAAAAGTTCTTTGTCCTGACGAACGCCGTTGCGGTCAACACAAATACGCAAGCCACGTCCGACTTCCTGACGTTTGGCAGTAGTTGAATTGCTATGGCGCAGCATACAAATCTGGAATACATTCGGGTTATCCCAGCCCTCACGGAGCGCAGAATGCGAGAAAATGAAGCGTGTAGGCTCGTCAAAACTCAACAGACGCTCCTTGTCGCGCAGAATGAGGTCGTAGTCCGATGCGTCTTCCGATACGTCGGAGCCTCGCTTCGTCTTAGTCTCGACCATCTTACCTTTCTTATCTATCGAGAAGTAGCCGCGATGCGTCTGATACGGGAAAAACCGACGAAGATATTGGTTATAGTCCTCGTCCCAAATGTGAAACTCGTTATTGACAAGACGTGCGTACTCTTCCTCGAAAATCTGTTGAAACACACCTTTAACCTCTTTACCGTCGGCGTCGTAGGAACGATATTTTGCCACCTCGTCAATAAAGAAAAGCGAGAGGCACTTAATTCCTTTTCTGAAAAGTTCACGTTCCTTCTCGAAATGAGCCTTGATGGTTTCACGTATCTGGACGCGCTGCATGTACAATTCGTTCCGCGCTCCCGCGACCTGTCCTTTCAGGATAGTCTGACCGTTAGTAAAAACCACATAGCCGACGGGCTGACGGTCAGTACCGGGACATATTTCCGATATTACATAACCCTTATATTCGAGTAATTCGCTTGATTCTATAAAAAGAGAATCGCCTACGCCAAAATTCTTAACGCGACGTCGCGGTTCGCCGGCAGCGTTTCTGACCTCAATCTCCATACGAGCCATCGGAGGCTTGTCGGGCGAGAGCAAAATATTGTCGAGATACATGTAACCGTCAGTGCCACGCAGATTTTTCAGTTCGAAGCCTACAACCTTGATGCGCTTGACAAGTCTCTCGCGGTATGCGTCGAGAGCGTCGAGGGCGTATACCGTATCATGCTTTGTCTTATGAGTAGCGGAATAGTTGAGTACGAAAAGCGGGTTGAACTTTTTGAGGGCTGACTGTGTGGCAGCGCCTTCCATCTTCTGCGGCTCGTCCATGATGATAATCGGACGGTTGGCCGCTATCACATCAATAGGACGGCGGGAAGCGAACTCGTCGCGCCTGGAATAAATTATTCGACTTTCCTTGCTTCGACCGCCCTCTTTGAGGGAAGCGGCGAAAGCCTGGGTGTTTATAATCATAACATTCAGCCCGGCGTCCTGGGAGAATTGGTCGAGCTGATTGAGGTTCGAGCTGTTGTAGACAAACCAACGGGCTTTCTTTCCGTAATGCTCCATGAAATGCTCTTCAAGCATACGGAAAGACTTGGCGACACCCTCGCGGATAGCAATGCTCGGTACAACAATGATGAACTTCGACCAGCCGTAGAGCTTGTTGAGTTCAAACATCGTCTTGATATAGACATAAGTCTTACCGGTGCCGGTTTCCATCTCGACATCGAGGTTGACGGCACCGAGGCCGTCGATCCTCGAAAGAGATTTAGAAAGAGGAACACCTGCGGAAGTCTGCACTGAGTGGAGATTTTCGAGAAGCTGCTTAGCCGAAAGCTCAACGTCAGCATTACGGTAGCCGTCATCGTCACCATCGAAATGTAGGGACATTCCTTTGGGATGTAAGCCTAAGTCTCGGCGATAGTGGTTAGCATCGCGATTTGGTTGCCCGGTGAAGATGGCGGTAGTATTCTCGACCGCCTCTGTCTGGTATGTCTGTATTTTAAATTTGAATTTCATTATAATTCAGACCTTCTCTTTTGAACAATATGAGTTTTTATAACTCTGCCGGTCCCGTTACATATATTACACAATAAACGACATCTGCCAGACCCATTACAATGACTGCAAGTAGTATATCCATAGTTAGATACATTTTCTTGTCCATAATATCCGCTTCCCCAACAAACGGGACAAGTTTCAGTGGGATTGCACTCCATCCGACCTTTGCCTCCACACATCAAACAGTCCGCATATCCCGTTCCCCTACAATTATTACATCTAACCCATGTGTCAGGGTCATTTCTATCATATACTATTATACCATAACCATGACACACTGTACATTGTGATGAACCACGCCCTCCACAATACTCACATTCTATATATCCTTTCGCTCCACATTTCTGACAACGAATATATCCGGCGCCATAGCAATTATAACATTCTTTGCGACGCGTTTCGGTAGAATATTGATATTTTTGGCCCGTTCCTCCACAGAAATTGCATGAATAATAGACGAGACCAGTTCCATCGCAGCCATCGCAGTCGTCTTCATATTCTTCCTCTACTTCCACTATTTCATCCTCGGGAACAGCAGAATTTTCTTCGGAATTATTTGAGGAAGTTTGGGAATCGCAAGACCATAGCAATAAAGCTGATAAGAATAGCAAGACGATAGAAAATTTTGTATTCATAATCTAAAGGCTTAGATAATTTTACGGATAGTTTCGGGAGAGTAGTGACGAAAGATTTGCTCGAAGTTGTCAAGGACGTTATCGTTGGCGACGGAAGCATCGCGCATAACGAAGTATTGCGGCTTCATCTTCGCAATCTCCGTCACGGTGGATTCGTTCACTTCGGTGTCGAAGATGGCAATAAGATAATTGCCGTCAACGAAGAATACCTTTTTGCCGTTGACGGCCTTTTCCTCTATCTTAGCCGACAACTCTATGTTGAGTTCAGGAAGGACTTGGAAAAGTAAGTCAAGCGGAGTACGGTCAGACTTGACATTATCGACAAGTTCTGTGATTTGGCTCGGATCAAAGTCTTCGGGAGTATAGAAAACATCCTCCATGTTAGACGAGTCGAGTTTGAGCACACGGAAGCCGGTGTCTATTGTAGGGACATCGCTTTGCGATGTTTCATCTGCAAACAATGATTTGCCATTACTACATGCCAAAGGCATGTCCCTACAAAGTTCTTCACGTATTTTCTTACCGGCGCGGCGGATACGTTCCTCACCGATTTGGCAGATGGTTTCGTAACCGGCCTTACGCGCCTCGCTCTTTTCGTCGGTCACTTCCGGAAACTGCACCATGATGAACCTACGCTTGCCTCCGTCCTCTGCGTTAAGCTTCATAACTGCATGGGCAGTAGTGGCGCTACCGCTGAAAAAGTCGAGGATAATATCTGTCGGCGAAAATTCCGACAATTTGATCAATTCAGCAATTAAAGACCGGTTTTTGGGATTATCGAAAGGTAAGTCTATCTCTTTGATAATTTGGGATACCTCAATATCCGTCCAGTTACTTGTACGTAATGTCGTATCTGTTGGAGGAACCCAGTGATACACACCACCATTTTTCCCTTTACCGTTAAAGTCTCGTTTAATAAAATCAACTATGCCGGTTTTCGCCGAGTATTCTTCCAATGACATCTGCGAAGCATATTCATTTTGATATTTTATGTAATTAGCCACAGAGATGTCAGCCTTTTCTTTTGAGCTACGCCATTGACCTGTTTCAGGCGTGAATCCCAAAACATCATAGCGCATTGTAGGTCTGTCAGCATTACTCCAAAATCCTTGCCATTGCCCCTCCATTTTAGCAACTACCTTTTTTTGTCGTAGTGCTTTCATGACAAAGCCTTTTGATTTGGTATACACGAGAACATATTCAAAACCGACATTAAGTGTTTGAAGACCATCATCCGCGAACTGTGAGTTTAGGCTTTTAACTCGTCTACGAGTAAGTATAGTATTTCTAAAATTAGAAGCACCGAAAATCTCATCACAGACGCGACGGAGATTGTCTAACTCATTATCATCAATCGAAATAAAAATAACGCCATCGTCAGAAAGAAGATCGCGGGCAACTTTCAGTCGAGGGTATATCATATTGAGCCAATCGGTATGAAAGCGTCCGTTACTTTCAGTATTGCGTTGCATTGGGTCAATCAGTTGGTTGCCGTCTTCATCAAAGGCTCCGCTTGTAGCCTCGAAATCACCACGCGACTGTGTAAAATCGTCGTTATAAACGAAATCATTTCCTGTGTTATAGGGAGGGTCTATATAAATCATCTTGACCTTTCCGAGATAATTTTCTCGGAGAACTTTCAGTACGTCAAGGTTGTCACCCTCGATATAGAGATTTTTGGTGTTCCAAAAATCTTCGGAAGCATCCAAATCAGGGCGAAGTGTCTTATCGGTGGACTCATTGGCGAGACGTGAAGCGGCACGCTTATCAGGCCAAGTGAACTGATAGCGTTCCTCTGCCCCGTCGAGCAAGTCCTTCGACAACTCATCGCGGAGCTTGTCGAAGTCGATTGCTAATTCCGGCTTGTGGTCTTTATTCAACCGTTCAGTTAAGCATTGCGGAAAAAGGGCGGCTATCTTCGCCACATTATTCTCCACAGCGTCAGGGCTTTTCATCCTCAATTTTTCCATGTGGGTAACAATTATTTGTCGCTCACTTTCGCAGCCACTGACTCCATAATGGCAATTAGATTGGTTTGGATAAAAGAAAAGCGGGAGCCACACCATTGCTCATTCCGCTTCTTGGGGCATTTGGCCTCGCCCACTATAGTAGAATGAGCAAGGTAGAATCACCCGCGAAGTATGCATATGCAAACACTCAGTCCGAAACCAACGTAGTTTGGACTAAGATAACATAAACTTACCCGGGGCATCCACCATTGCTTCACTCTTGACTATAGTTACGAAAATGGCCAAATTTTCAAGAAGCCAAGAAATAAAGCGCAGTAAACGCCTTTCGTATGTAAACGAACCTCCCAATGCCCGGTGTTGACCCTCCTCCGAGGCACCACGTATCGCGGGGTTCACGTGCAAATTTAGCGATTAATTCTGAGAATGCAATCGAATGTGCGGAGAATTATTTGGCAAAAATGGGGCTTCCCGCGCGGGCGGGTGCTGAGCACTGCGGGCGCGGGAAGCCGGTTTCTGATGAGTGTTGATAACGGGGGTCAGTAACGGACGGTGCGGGAGGCGAGGAGGCGGCCTTTGTGCCAGATTTCGAAGCGGTAGCCGTTGCAACTCCAGCCGTCGCTGTTGCCCCAGCCGGTGAGCTGCTGGGTGCCGTAGTTGTTCCAGGGGGTGAAGGTGTACTGGTAGCTGTAGCCTGCGGGCGAGCTGCTTTCGCGCTGTAGCTCGCCGTCGGCGCTGATTACCTTGACCTGGAGGGTGGTGTTGAATCCGGTGCTCTTGGTGCGATAGCGGATCTTGGGGGTGACGTACTTGGACCGGTTGTTGATGGTGTGGCTGATGATGTTGCAGTTTCGGTCGGTGTTGACGAAGTCGAAGCCGGTGATGGCGATGTCGTCGCCGTCGACCGTGACGTCGGTTTTCTTGCCGGTGATGACGTCGCCGTAGACGAATACGGGCTGGTAAGTGCCGAGGCGGCTCTTGCGGACGTCGGAGAGCATTTTGCCGGCGGGGACGTCGCCGTTGTCGACGCGCTCGACGGTGCCGTCGGGCTTCAGCTCGTAGACGCCGTAGATGCTACGGTCGCCGCGTGAGATGATGAAGGCGAGTCCTTCGCCGCCGTCGGCCTTACTGCGCACGACGGAGTTAGGCGACAGGCGCTCGGGGATGTCGCGTATCTGCCAGTCGCTGAAGTCGATGTCGGGGTTGGCCTGAATGAGGTCAAGGACGGCCATGCGTGAGGGCTGGTCCTGGAGCAGGCGGTTGTCGCCGATGATGCGTACGACCTGCTGGTAGGTGTTCTCGCTGATGAGCTGGTCGCGGCGGACGTAGCACTCGGGGGAGCCGTCGGCCTTGACGCGGGCGAGGTTGCCTTCGTTGGCGAGGAGCTTGAATTCTACGCCGGAGCCGGCCCGGGAGAACGGCTGCTTCGTTTCTTTGTCGAGCAGGTCTACGGGGGCGATGTTGCGCATGGAGGGTGAGTTCTTCACCATCTGATAGTAGTTGTAGCTGCTGACGCCCCAGCCTATGAGGGCGAGGAGGATGACGCCGACGATGGAGCCTACGATGAGGTTGCGGCGACGGCGTTTCTTCCTTTCCCAGGGTTTCTCGATGATGGTGCGCGGCGTGGGCGTGGGACGGGGCGTGGGCGTGGGACGGGGCGTTGGCGTGGGCCGCGGGGT
>PPYF01525536.1_pt1 | contig 20388 bp, 18 predicted proteins | sample 1559871 | NCBI WGS metagenome assembly PPYF01 (sample SAMN08240021, study PRJNA423297) | Human gut metagenome, whole genome shotgun sequencing project. | reverse complement strand
GGCGCAGTCCCGCGCACACCCTTTACCCGCAAGGGGTATGCAGCATCCGTAAAGCGGCAAAGCCGCTAACGGCTGCCCTACCTTACCGTCGCGGAGAATTTACTACTTTATCGACAGCCTCTTTCCTTTTCATTCAGCCCTTATTCTACACGAAATCTTCCCCTACGGCAAGAGGGCCGTCAGTGAGTTGTAAACTTTTTCGATTTCTCACGCTTTTTGTGGAACACCTGCGGCCTTTGTGCTATACTGGAAACTGTAATATTGTGTATTGCGTCCCAACGCAGGACGTACATAAAAAAGGAGGATGCGCAAATGGCAAACCGTGTTGTCATCACCATCTGCGGAGAGGAATACACCTTGGTAGCGGACGAAACCTCCGCCTACATGCAGAAGGTAGGAAGCTGTGTCAGCGACAAAATGACCGAGGTCATGAACGATGCCAAGGTGGGCCGCACCGACGCCGCCGTGCTCACTGCCGTCAACCTGACGGATGAGCTGTTCAAATCTCAGGCTGCCGCCGAGCAGCTTCGGAGCCAGATCAAAGGCTATCTGGACGAGGCTTCCAAGGCTCAGGCCGAGGTCAGCGAGCTGAAACGGGAGATTTTTCGTCTTCAGCAGCGTCTGGACAACCGCAAGTAATGGCTCTGGAACTGCTCTCCCCCGCCGGGTCTCCGGAAGCCCTCCGGGCCGCCGTCCAGAGCGGCTGCGGCGCCGTCTATCTGGGTTGGGGGAATTTCAACGCCCGCCGGAGCGCCAAAAACTTTTCTGACGAAGAATTTGCCGATGCCATCCGGTACTGCCATCTCCGGGGCATCCGGGTCTTTCTGACCCTGAACACCCTGCTGACGGACCGGGAGCTGCCTCTGGCCTTAGATGCCGCCCGGACGGCCTGCCGTCTCGGGGTGGACTCCGTGCTGGTGCAGGACTGGGGCCTGTTTGCCCTGCTGCGGGAGGCCTTGCCGGACCTCCCCCTTCACGCCAGCACTCAGATGAGCGTCTTTACCGCCGGCGGCGCCAACGAGGTCTATGTGGACGGCTGCGAGCGGGTGGTCCTCGCCCGGGAGTGCTCCCGGGAGGACACCGCCGCCATCTGCAAGGCCTGTCCCGCCGAGATCGAGATCTTCGGCCATGGTGCTCTCTGCATGTGCTACTCCGGCCAGTGCGAAATGAGCGCCCTCATTGGCGGACGCAGCGGCAACCGGGGCACCTGCGCCCAGCCCTGCCGCCTGCCCTACGGCTTCAACGGCCCCGCCAAAAACACCTACCCCCTCAGTTTGAAGGACAGCTGCCTTGCTGACCGCATTTCCGACATGGAGCGAATGGATGTCAGCTGCCTGAAGCTGGAAGGCCGCATGAAGCGCCCGGAATATGTGGCGGTCATCACGGACATTTACGCCCGTCTGATCCGGGAGGGCCGCAAGCCCACCGCTGCCGAAAAAAAGGATCTGGAGCTGGCCTTCTCCCGCTCAGGCTTTACAGCGGACTACTGGCAGGGCCGTCACGGTCCCGCCATGTTTGGCACCCGCCCTGAAAACACCCCGGAGCCGAAGGAATTGTTTGCCGCCGCCCGAGCCAAATACGAAAAGGATGACGCCCGCACCGTTCCCATCCATTTCTCCTGCTCCTGTCAGGCCGGACAGCCGGTTTCCCTGACAGTTTGGGACGATGACGGCCATGTGGCCGCCGCCGAAGGCCCCATCCCGGAGCCGGCTCAGAACAAGGCACTGACGGCTACCGATCTGGAATTCCGTCTGCAAAAGACAGGCGGCACCGCCTTCCGCTGTACGGACGGCTCCGCCGATGTAGCAGACGGCCTGTTTCTCTCCGCCGGGGCGGTAAACGCCCTGCGCCGGGATGCGCTGGCCGCCTTGGAGAACGCCCGTTGTGCCGTTCCGGTCCGCCGGGAACAGGACTTCTCCCCCCTGCCGAATCTGGACTGCACCGCCGATACCCCGACCCTGACCGTTTCCGTTACAACCTGGGCGCAGGCGGAAGCGCTGCTGCCCCTGGCCCCCGCTCGCATCGACCTCCCTCTGGAACTGCTGGCGGAGCGGGACGCGCTGCCGGACTTTGCCGGGGAGTGGTGCGCCATTCTTCCCCGTGTCTGGCGGGACCGAAATGAACCCCAGCTCCGGACGTGGCTGGCTCACGCCAAAAAGCTGGGCGTCACCTCCGCTCTGGCGGGGAACATCGGCCATCTGCCTCTTTTGCGGGACGCGGGGCTGACTATCCGCGGTGACTTCGGCCTCAACGTGTTCAACAGCCGCTCTCTGGACTATCTCCGGCGCAAGGAGCTCTCCTCCGCCTGCCTGTCCTTCGAGCTGCGGTTCCCACAGATGCGGGACATCCAAAAGCTGATCCCGGCAGAGGCCATCGTCTACGGCCGACTGCCCCTGATGATCACGGAAAACTGTCTGGTGCAGAATGAAACCGGCTGTCACCTGTCCGAAGCTGGTGACGCCGTCCCCCAGCAGGCCCCCTGCCGCAAGCCAAACGATCTTCAGGACCGCACCGGGGCAAAGTTCCCGCTGCTCCCGGCCTACGGCCATCGGACGGAGATCCAGAACAGTACGCCGGTGTGGCTGGCGGACAAGCCCGAGTGGAAGCACTGTGGCCTGACCTATGCCCGCCTGCGGTTCACCACGGAAGCACCTGCGGAATGTGCGGACATTTTCCGGGCCTACCAGACCGGTGCCCCCGCCTCCGGCCCCTTCACCCGGGGACTCTACTACCGCGGTGTGGATTGACCCGACGGCAGAATCTCACCGGGAATCCCCCGCTTTTTCAGGCGATTTTCAGTTCTATTTGTATAATAGAAACCATATAATACAATTTGTTTTTAATTTTGGAGTTTTACATGGAAGAGATCAAGGTAAAATATTTTGTGGACGGCATCGACGAGCTGTGCTATGTGGCAGGCAAATCCGACTGGATCGACCTCCACGCCGCCGAGGATGTGGACATGAAGGCCGGAGAATTCCGCCTGATCCCCTTGGGCGTCGCCATCGAGCTGCCGGAGGGCTATGAGGCCCATGTGGTGCCCCGCAGCTCCACCTTTAAGAACTACGGTCTGCTGCAAGCCAACTCCATGGGTGTGGTGGACTACACCTACCGGGGAGACAATGACCAGTGGCGCGTTCCCATGTACGCCACACGGGATGTCCATATCGACAAGAACACCCGCATTTCCCAGTTCCGCATTATGAAGAACCAGCCCCCTCTCGTCTTTACCCGTGTGGAGCACCTCACCGGTCCCGACCGGGGCGGCTTCGGCTCCACCGGCAAGTAAGGAGGGCCGCCATGTCTCGCATCGTTTTGGCCTCCGGGTCTCCCCGGCGGCAGGAATTATTGAACCGCATCGGCATCACGGATTTTGACATCCGTGTGCCCCAAACGGACGAACACTACCCAGCGGGTCTCACCCCGGCGCAGATCGTGGAATACATCTCCCGGGAAAAGGCGGATGCCGCCGCCAAGCTCTGCACCCCGGAGGAGATCGTCATCACCGCCGACACCATGGTGTTTCTGGATGACCAGCGTCTGGGCAAGCCCCAGGATGAGGCCGACGCGCTGCGGATGCTCACCGCGCTGCAGGGCCGCCGCCACACTGTCTGCACCGGCGTCACCGTCCGTCAGGGAGACCGTGTACTGACGGAAAGCGAAGCCACCGGCGTTATCTTCCGCCCCGCTGAGGAATCCGAGCTGCGGGCCTATATTGCCACCGGTGAGCCTATGGACAAAGCCGGGTCCTACGGTGTTCAGGGCAAGGGCGCGTTACTGGTGGAGCGTCTGGAGGGCGACTTCTTCAACGTCATGGGCCTGCCTGTCCTGCGTCTGAGCCGGATGCTGGCTCAGTTTGGCATTAAGCTATTGTAATCGATTGCGTTTTAACTTTTTAGAAGGAGAACTTCCTTGAAGGATTTTCTGAAGAATCACGGATTATGGATCCTCTTCGCCGGGGCGGTGATCGCCGTGGCGCTGGCTCTGCTGTCCTATTTCAGCACCAACGCCTCCCCGCTGGTGGATCTGGCCAACACCATTACCAGTCCTTTTCGGGCAGTCTGCACCTCCGTATCCGGCTGGTTCACCGACAAGCAGAATTACTATGAGGACGTCACCGCCCTGAAAGCGGAAAATGAGGCCCTGAAAAAGCAGATCGCGGAAATGGAGGCCACCGTCCGTCAAGGCGAGGCCGCCAGTCAGGAAAATGTATTTCTCCGGGACCTGCTGGATCTGCGTCAGCAGCGCCGGGACCTCAGCGACTTCGAGACCGCTACCGTCACGGAGCGGGGTGTCACCAACTGGACCGCCTCCCTGACTCTGAACAAGGGCACGGCCCACGGCGTGGAGGTGGGCGACTGCGTCATCGACGGAAACGGCAACCTGGTGGGCCGCATCAGCAAAGCGGGCCACGACTGGTCCACGGTTTTGACCGTGATCGACACCGACACCTCCTTGGGTGCCCGTGTCTACCGGACCAAGGACATCGGCATTGCCGGCGGCGATTTCGCCCTGATGGGTGACGGCAAGCTGAAGCTGGATTCCCTCCCCGCCTCCTGCCAGCTGTTGGAGGGCGACCTGGTAGTTACCTCCGGTCTGGGCGGCTATCTGCCCCCGGATCTGGTCATTGGCTCTGTCTCCGAGCTTCGGGCCGACGATTCCGACACCTCTAATTATGCCATCCTCACCCCCGTTGCGGACCTGAACGGTCTCACGGAGGTGTGCATCATCAAATCCTTTGAGATCGTAAGCTGACCGCTTACCGTTCATTCACCATTACAGAAGGGAGGGATTCCCCTTGCTGGCCCGCAGCGCCACGATTTTCAAATGGACTCTGTACACTTTGGCCGGGCTGGTCTGGGCCGTTGTTCAGGCCGCCTTTCTCCAGCGTGTAACCATCTGGGGCGTCATTCCCTTTCTCTATCCCCTGATTGCCGCCCTCCCCGCCACCTTTGAGGGTCCCGCCGCCGGCACGGTCTACGCCCTTGCCTGTGGCGTTTTCTGCGACCTGCTGCTCCCTTCCCCCATTCCCTGCTTTTATACTCTGATCCTCCCCCTTGTGGGCCTCGCCGCCGGACTGCTGTCCCAGAGCCTGATCCCAGCCGGGTATCTCTGCTCTGCCGCCGCGGCTCTGCCCGCCTATCTGCTGACAGGCATCTTCCACTGCATCGTCCTTTGGGCTCAGGGCCATCCCGCGTGGGGTGCGGCCATGTCCGTCACCCTGCGGGAGCTGTGCGCCTCCCTGCTGTGGAGCCTGCCTATGACCTGGCTGTTCCGCCGGGTCTATCTCCGCGTTCATGTTGACGATTAAGGACTTTCCACGGAGGTAATCATGAACCAACGCCCCTCCCAACTCACCAGATTCCGCGTCATGGCTGCCATGGCGCTGGCAGTGCTGGCCATTTATCTGGTGGTCCTTTTCAATACCCAGGTTGTTCACCACGAGGAATATCTGGCCAAATCCATTCAGACCATCACCCGCATGGAAAATGTGGAGGCCTCCCGGGGCATCATCACTGACCGCTCCGGCCGGACCCTTGTGACCAACCAATCCACTTACAGCCTGACCTTTGACGCCTCTCTTTTGAAGCCCGGTGAAAACCAGAATGACGCCATCCTCCGTCTGGTCACCCTCTGCCGGGATCAGGGGGTCGCTTGGGAGGATAACCTCCCCCTCTCCCTGGATGGCGCGGCCCATTTCACCGTAGATACCCTTACCGACACGCAGAAGAGCCGCTTTTTCTCCTACCTTCGGGACCTGAAGCCCACCCGGGAGCTGCTGGCCGCCTATGTCCGCCAGCACCCGGAGCTGCTGAAGCCCCCCAAGGAGGGGGAAACCGCTCTGGACCCGGCCACCGCCAAGGATACGGAGCTTTTGAAGCAGACCAACAGCGCCGCGCTGACCAATTCCCTCCTGCTGAACGCCGGCGTCACGCCCGCCAAGCTATTCGACTGGATGCGGGAGGATATGAAGCTCTCCGACGATTATTCCGACAGCGACGCCCGCCTGATCTTGGGTGTCCGGTACGAATTGAAGCTGCGGAAGCTGGGCGCCAACAACAACGCCTACGTTCTGGCGCAGAATGTAGACGTGGCTTTCTGCTCCCTCATCAGCGACGGCCAGTTTCAGGGGGCCAAGATCATCCGCTCCTCCGCCCGGCAGTACGCCACCACCTACGCCACCCATATTTTAGGCACCGTGGGCCGTATCCCCGACTATACCGATGAATGGGAAGATCGGGGCTATCTAATGGATGACACCATCGGCCTCTCTGGTGCAGAAGCCGCCTTTGAGGACTACCTCCGGGGTACGGATGGCAAGCGGATGATCTCTGTCAACAGCGACGGAAAGATCACCGGTGAATATTATAGTGTAGAGCCCCGCTCCGGCTATACCGTGGAGCTGACAGTGGATCTCAAGCTCCAGCAGGCGGTGGAGGATACTTTGGCCGTCAAGGTAGCCCAGTTAAACCAGAAAGACCATCTGGACAGCCGGGGTGCCGCCGCCGCTGTGATCAAGGTCGGCACCGGCGAAATTCTGGCACTGGCCTCCTGCCCTTCCTATGACCTCTCCACCTGGCGAAAGGACTTTGCGGAGCTGCGGGACGATCCCGCCAAGCCCCTGACCAACCGCGCCACCAACAGCACCTACGCCCCCGGCTCTACCTTGAAGCCCGCTACCGCTGTGGCGGCGCTGGAATCCGGTGTCACCACCGTATCGGAAACGGTTTTCGACCCCGGCTACTGGATGTATCCCAGTGCCACTTGGGAAAATCAAACGAATTGCTGGAAGCGCAGCGGACACGGCAAAATGAATGTCACCAGCGCCATCACCAATTCCTGCAACACCTATTTTATGGAAATGGGCTACCGCATGGGACTGGACACACTGAACGAATACTATTCCGCTCTGGGCCTCGGCGAGCCCACCGGCATTGAGGTCGGTGAAAGCACAGGCCGACAGGCCGTCAACGAAAGCGGCCAGGATCAGGCCCCGTGGGCAGCTTTCGGCCAGGCCAATCAGGAATATACCCCGTTGCAGCTTGCCAACTACATTGCTACTCTTGTCTCTGGTGGCAAGCATTACCCCGCCCATTTGTTGAAAAACGTCAAGTCCTACGATAACTCTGAGATCATCGCCACCGGCGACACAGAACCCCTCAACGCCCTGAACATCAGCGATTCCACCCTGCAAGCTGTGAAAAAAGGTATGCTGGGCTACACCACCAACGGCGGCTCCGTGGCCGGTCCCTTCCAGAACTGCGTGGTCTCCGCCGGTGCGAAAACCGGTACCGCCCAGATCGGCGGCTCCATGAAAAACGGCGTGTTCGTAGCCTTCGCGCCCTATGACGAGCCGGAGATCGCCGTAGCTTTGGTATTGGAAAAGGCTGACGCCGGCGCGGTTCTGGCCACCACCGCTGTGGACATTATCAACGCTTACTTTGACCGGGAGGACACTGCGTCCATTCTCCCGGAAAATCAACTGATTCCTTGATTCGGAGGTCTCTCCCATGCGTGATCCCTTTGTGTTTGACTCCCGCAGTGAGTTCTGTAAAAAGCCCTTTGGAGCTGTCCCTTGCGGCAGCGAGGTCATGTTTCATGTCCGTCCCCTCACCCGGGATGGCTATTCCCGCTGTGTCCTGGTGGCGCGGCGGGAATTTTCCGGTGAAGAGATCCGGATAGAGCTGCTGCCGGAGGCTGTGGACGGTGAGCGTACCCGCTTCACCGGCATCCTCACCGCCCCCACAGAGCCGGAGCTGCTCTGGTATCATTTCCGCCTGATCCGCTCTGATGGCTCCACGGCCTTGTTGGATCAATCCGGCTGGCAGGAGACCGGGGAGATCCAAAGCTGGCAGCTCACCGTCTACGAGAAAACGGCCACCCCTCTGTGGTTTGGCGGCGGTGTGGTCTATCAGATCTTCCCGGACCGCTTCTGCCGTCTTTCCCTCCCGGACCCCACCGGTCTGGTGGGAAACCGTTGGGTCCATGAGAATTGGAACGACCAGCCCGTTTGGGCACCGGACCCGGACGGCGAGGTACGAAACCGGGACTTTTTCGGCGGCTCTCTCAATGGCATCACCGCCAAGCTGGATGATCTGGCCGCTCTGGGCGTCACCGTGCTGTACCTGAATCCTATTTTTGAATCCGCCTCCAACCACCGCTACAACACAGCCGACTACCTTCGCATCGACCCCATGCTGGGCACCGAGGAGGATTTCCGCCGCCTTTGCCGGGAAGCAAAACAGCGTGGCATCCGGGTGATTTTAGACGGTGTATTCAACCACACCGGCTCTCAAAGCCGCTACTTCAACGCCGACGGCTTCTATCCCGGCGTAGGCGCGGCCCAAAGCACCGATTCCCCTTATTTCAACTGGTTTTCCTTCCATCCCTGGCCTACGGATTATGACGCCTGGTGGGGGATCATGACGCTGCCTGCTGTTCAGGAGAACGAGCCGGACTACCGGGACTTCATCATCCGGGGACAGGACTCCGTGGTGCGCCACTGGCTCCGGGCCGGGGCCTCCGGCTGGCGGCTGGACGTAGCCGATGAGCTGCCGGATGACTTTATTGCCGAAATTCGTACCGCTATGGAGGAAACCGCCCCGGACAGCTTCCTTTTGGGCGAGGTCTGGGAGGACGCCACCACCAAGGTGGCCTACTCCCAGCGGCGGCGCCATCTGCTTGGCCACGAGCTGCACGGCGTGATGAACTACCCCTTCCGCACGGCGCTCATCGCCTACCTGCGAGGCGGGGATGCCGACGATTTCCGGGAAACACTGGAAGCCCTCCGGGAAAACTACCCGCCGGAGGCATTCCTCTCCCTGATGAACTTCCTTGGCACCCACGATACCCCTCGCATCCTTACCGTTTTAGGCGCAGACAACGTACCGGACAGCAAGGCAGACCGGGCAGCGTACTGCCTCTCCCCCGCCCAGCGCCAGATTGGCCTGGAGCGGCTGCGGCTGGCAGCACTGATCCTCTTTACCTTCCCCGGCGCGCCCACCGTCTATTACGGAGATGAAGCCGCTATGGAGGGTTGGGAAGATCCCTTTAACCGGGCCGGCTATCCTTGGGCACAGGAAGGTACTGATCTCAAAGCGCACTTTGCGGAACTGGCCCGGTTCCGGCGCTCCTTTCCGGCATTGCAAGCTGGCGTTCTGCATTGGATCTGGACCTCCGGTCCCCTGTTGATCTTTGCACGGGAGCTGGATGGTCAGCTTCTGACCACCGTGGTCAATGCCGCTGATGTGTCTCAGGCCTTATCGCTGCCCTGGTCTGCTCCGCCTGCCCGGGATCTGCTTACCAGTCAGCGCTTCATCCCAACTGACAATGCAATTCCCTTGACATTGCCGCCCCGCAGCGGATTGCTGCTGCAAACCGATCTGCCGTGAAGCGCTCTCGCTTCCGCTTCATGTTTCACGTGAAACAACTCCGCTGACTTTTGTCAGCGGAGTTTCCTTTACAGCCGCCGCCAACAAAATGTTTCACGTGAAACCAGTAGAATCTGAGTTTTCTAAAAATTGTTTTTATAAAAAATGCTGCAAAACCGCATTTTTTTACAGGAACGCCTTGAAACACCGCAGGCTCCTTGTTATAATACTATTTACTGAGTCATTGCACCGCAATGCTCCACGGCACTTATGCCGTGCATCAAACAGGGCTGTGGCCCGGAAAGCAGGTGGCCTGTGGCAAAAATCATTTCCATCGTAAACCAAAAAGGCGGCGTGGGCAAAACCACCACCTGTGTCAATCTGGCGGCAGCACTGGCGGAGCAGGGCAAGCGCGTCTTGCTTTGCGACTTTGACCCACAGGCCAATTCCACTTCCGGCATGGGCGTGGACAAAACCGTTTCCAAAGGCATTTACGAGGTGCTGGTCTCCGATGTGCCCGCCGCAGACGCGGTGGTGCACACCCGATACGGAGACGTACTCCCCTCCAACAAGGCACTGGCCGGCGCCGGCATTGAGCTCATCGGCATGGACCGCCGCGAATTTCTTCTGAAGGACGCGCTGGACCAGCTGGCGGCGGAATATGACTTCATTTTCATTGACTGCCCGCCGTCTTTGGAGCTTTTGACGCTGAACGCCCTCTGTGCTGCTGACAGCATTTTGGTTCCGGTTCAGGGCGAGTATTTCGCTCTGGAAGGACTCAGCGACCTGATGAACACGGTTCGCATCGTGCGGCGCTCTCTGAATCCGAAGCTGGCGCTGGAAGGCGTTCTGCTGACCATGTTCGACGGGCGCACCAATCTGGCCATGCAGGTGGCGGAAGAGGTCAAGCACTACTTCCCCGGCAAGGTCTACGCCACAGTGATCCCCCGGAACGTCCGGCTCTCTGAGGCGCCCAGCCACGGAAAGCCCATCACGGCCTATGACCGCACCTCCCGCGGTGCGGAGGCCTATCAGGCACTCGCAGTCGAGTTCCTGAAAAAACAGTAGAAAGGAGCGTTTCTATGGCATCAAAAAAGCCCTCTGGTCTCGGCAGAGGACTCGGCGCCCTCTTAGGCGACGATGTGATGAAAACCGAGTCCAGCGGCAGTCTGTCACTTCCCATTTCACAGGTGGAGACCTGCTCATCACAGCCCCGGAAGCGCTTTGATGATGAATCTCTCCAGGAACTGGCGGATTCCATTTCCCAGCACGGCATTATTCAACCGTTGACCGTGCGAAAGCTGTCATCCGGCTACTATCAGATCATTGCCGGAGAACGCCGCTGGCGGGCAGCCCGGCTGGCGGGCTTACAGGAGATTCCGGTCATCGTGATCGAGGCCGATGACCGCAAGGCGGCCGAGCTGGCCATGATCGAAAACCTCCAGCGAGAAGACCTGAATCCCATGGAAGAAGCCGCCGGTTTTCAGTCATTGATCGAATCCTACCACATGACGCAGGAGGAAGCCGCCCAGCGGGTAGGCAAATCCCGCAGCGCCGTGACCAATGCCCTGCGGCTGCTGGGACTGACGCCCTCCGTCCGAAAGCTGGTGGAGGAGGGCAAACTCTCCGCCGGTCACGCCCGGGCTTTGGTTCCCCTCTCCCCTTCCCTGCAGGAAAGCGCAGCCAACGCCATTGTCAGCGGCGGACTTTCCGTCCGGCAGACAGAGGCTCTGGTCAAACGGCTTTCCGCTGAGAAGAAAGAGGCGCAGGTCAAAGATCCTGACGAGGTGGATTATCTGGCAGAGGCCCAAAATGAGTTGAAGGCCCGGCTGTGCCGCGGTGTGAAGATCGTTCCCGGCCGTAAAAAAGGTCGGATTGAGCTGGAATATTACGGCGTGGACGATCTGAATGACCTGCTGGACGCTTTGGCCGTCATCAAGGTCTCACAATTAAAGAAAGGACCTCAGGTATGAAATTTGAAAAACGAGCTGACGGAGGCGAGGTGACGCCCGCATCCTCAGAAACGCCGGAAACCGGCAAGAAGCCCGTTATCATCTATATTCTGATCCTGTTCCTGGCGGCATTTCTGCTGATGTTTCTCTCCATGCTGTCCCATCAGCGGAGCAACACGGAGGCACTGGGACAATTACAGAATTCCGTCTCCGCCATTCAGGAGATCCAGGCAACACAGGAGCAGATCATCGAGCTGCAGAAGCGGCTGGATAAAACAGAAACAGAACGGGATGAGGCCAAGGAGGAGCTGAAGGTCATTTCTGACAGCATCTCCGATCTGGAGAAAACGTCTCAGGCGCTGCTGGCCCTCTACAATCTTCAGCAGGAGTATCTCACCGGAAATCTGGACGGCTGCCTCCTGACCCTTCAGGAGATCAGCGACCAGCATCTGGACGAACTTCTGCCCAGCACCAATACGGAAGGCGTTACGCCTCCGGCCCAGCGGTATCAGGAATTAAAAGAAGCGATCTTAAACAAGTAAACATTATCATTACAATTATTTCGATCAAATCGATCAAGGAGAATGAACTATGCTCGACATTAAGTTTATCCGGGAAAATCCCAACATTGTGAAGGAAAACATCAAGAAGAAGTTCCAGGACGAGAAGCTGCCTCTGGTGGATGAGGTCATCGAGCTGGACAGCCAGCGCCGGGCCAACATTCAGGAGGCAGACCAGCTCCGTTCCGACCGCAACCGCCTGAGCAAGCAGGTCGGTATGCTGATGGGTCAGGCCAAGAAGGACCCCAGCAAGCTGGCTGAGGCCGAGGCTGTGAAGAAGCAGGTCACCGATGAGGCTGAGCGGCTGGCCGCTCTGGAAAAGCTGGAAGCTGAGCTGGACGAGAAGGTCCACCACATCATGCTCCAGATCCCCCAGATCATTGACCCCTCCGTGCCCATCGGCCCGGACGATTCCGCCAACGTAGAGGTCCAGCGCTTCGGCGAGGCCAAGGTGCCTGACTTCCCCATCCCCTATCACACGGACATTATGGAGAGCTTTGACGGCATTGATATGGACGCCGCCGGCCGTGTCTCCGGCTCCGGCTTCTACTACCTGCTGGGTGACATTGCCCGTCTCCACGAGGCTGTGCTGGCTTATGGCCGGGACTTCATGATCTCCAAAGGCTTCACCTACTGCATCCCCCCCTTCATGATCCACGGCAACGTGGTGGAGGGCGTTATGAGCCAGACGGATATGGACGCCATGATGTATAAAATTGAGGGCGAGGACCTGTATCTGATCGGCACCAGCGAGCACTCCATGATCGGCCGGTTCATCGACCAAATCATTCCCTCCGACAAACTGCCCCAGACGCTGACCTCCTACTCCCCCTGCTTCCGCAAGGAGAAGGGTTCTCATGGTATTGAGGAACGCGGCGTGTACCGCATCCACCAGTTTGAGAAGCAGGAGATGATCGTGGTCTGCAAGCCCGAGGACTCCAAGGCGTGGTACGATAAGCTGTGGAACTTCTCCGTGGAGCTGTTCCGCTCCATGGACATCCCCGTGCGGCAGTTGGAGTGCTGCTCCGGCGATCTGGCCGACCTGAAGGTGAAGTCCTGCGACATTGAGGCTTGGTCCCCCCGTCAGCAGAAGTACTTTGAGGTGTGCTCCTGCTCCAACCTGGGTGACGCCCAGGCCCGCCGTCTGCGCATCCGCTACAAGGATGAAAACGGCAAGATGCAGCTCTGCCACACGCTGAACAACACCTGCGTGGCACCTCCCCGTATGCTGATCGCATTTCTGGAAAACAACCTTCAGGCGGACGGCACCGTGAAGATTCCCGAGGTCCTGTGGCCCTACATGGGCGGCACCAAGGTCCTGGTCCCGACCAAGAAGTAAATTCTTCACGCAGCCCTGTAAAAACAAAAAATCGGTCAGAGGCTACGAATTGTATTATTTGAATAGAATAATACAATTCGTAGCAGGCCGATACAGCTTATAGCAGACCGCAGAGACCACCGTGGGATCATTTTGGTCCTGAAAACGGCCCTATTCCGGTCTGCGCTCTGAAGCCATTGCGGCGCAACGGTTTCAGCCTTCAAGATTTTTCGACCAAAAGGAGGTCCTTCCTGTGTCCGCACCCGAAAAGAAAAAAAGCTTCATGGGAGAGTTCAAAACCTTTATCGCCCGAGGCAATGTGATGGATATGGCCGTCGGCGTCATCATCGGCGGTGCGTTCGGTAAGATCTCCACTTCCCTTGTGAATGACGTCATCATGCCCCTGATCTCCGTACTCACCGGCGGCGTTGATTTTTCCAATTGGAAGATCGTGCTGAAGGCCGCTGTTGCCGGAGTCGACGGGGAGATCGATCCCGCTACGGAGGTTGCCATCAAATACGGCAGCTTCCTGGCCACCATTCTGGATTTCCTCATCATCGCCTTTGCGGTGTTCCTGATGATCAAGGCCATCAACGGCTTCCATGACAAGCTGAAAAAGCAGGAGGTCCCTGCCGAAAAGCCCGCCCCGCCGGAGCCCTCCAATGAGGAAAAGCTGCTGACGGAGATCCGGGATCTGCTGAAAGAGAAGAAATGATGGAAACACATCTGCGAAAAGGCCTGGCGGAATTAGGGCTGGGCGATGACGCCGCCCCCTCCCTGCTGCGGTTCGGAGAACTGCTGCTGGAAAAAAACAAGGTGATGAATCTCACCGCCATCACGGACCCGGAGGATGTGGCTTCCCTCCACTTTTTGGACAGCGCCGCGCTGCTGACGCTGGCGGACCTCAAGGACAAAACCGTGGTGGATGTAGGCACCGGTGCGGGTTTTCCCGGTATGCCCCTGAAAATTTTGGAGCCGTCCATCCGCATGACGCTGCTGGACTCCTTGGGCAAGCGGATCACCTTCTTACAGGAGGTCTGCGACGAGCTGGGATTGCAGAACGTGCAGTGTGTTCACGCCCGGGCGGAGGAATTCGCGGCAGAGCACCGGCAGAGCTTTGACTTCGCCGTGTCCCGGGCCGTGGCGAATCTCAGCGTATTGTGTGAGTTGTGCCTGCCACTGGTGAAGGCGGGCGGATACTTCCTGTCCATGAAGTCCGTGGAGTCCGATGAGGAACTGGAATCCGCCAAAAAGGCTATCAAGACCTTAGGCGGACAGGTGGAGCGGACGGCCGACTACCAGATCCCCGGCACAGAGGTGGTCCATCGGGTGATTTTTATAAAAAAAATTGCTGAAACACCAAAAAAATATCCCAGACCATTTGCAAAAATCAAAAAGAATCCGTTATAATAAGGATACTGGCATTTGAAAGTGAGGTGGTGTCATGAGCGGACAATGTATCGCGGTAGTGTCCGGCAAAGGCGGCACCGGTAAGACCTCCCTGACTGCCGGAGTTGGCACCGCGCTGGCCCAGAGCGGCAAGCGGGTGCTGTGCGTGGACTGCGACATCGGACTGCGAAATCTGGATCTGGCCTTGGGACTGACGGACCAGGCGCTGATGGATTTCTCCGATGTGGCGCTGGACCGCTGCCCGCTGGAAGCGGCTGTGGTGGCGCATCCCAGTATTCCCAATCTCTATCTGCTGACGGCGCCTGTGCGAATGCGGGGGCCTGCTGTGACAGAGGAGGACTTTCGGCGGATGCTGCAAAAGATCCGGCAGCAGTTTGACTTCTGTCTGCTGGACGCACCGGCAGGGCTGGGACTGGGATTCCGACTGGCAGTCTGCGGTGCAGACCGCTGCGTGGTAGTGACCACGCAGGATGCCTCTTCCCTGCGGGACGCCCAGCATACCGTGATGGAGCTGCGGCAGTTCGGCTCCGGCCGGCTGCATCTGGTGGTGAACCGGGTGCGGAAGAAGCTGCTGCACAGTATGCACGCCACCATTGACGATGCCATGGACAAGGCAGGCCTGCCTCTCATCGGCGTGGTACCGGAGGATGACGCGCTGCCTGTGTCCCTAAATCAAGGAACTCCCCTTTTGCTGCGCTCTTACAATGGAGCGGCCAGCGCATACCGAAATATCGCAATTCGACTGCAGGGCGGTAAAGCGCCGCTGCTGCGGATCAGATAAGAACCCCAGAAAGGAGATCGACAGATGAATATTGCTATTATGTCGCATGACAACCGGAAGGACCTGATGGTACAGTTCTGTACCGCCTACGCCGGCATTCTCTCTCAGCATAACCTGTACGCTACCAACACCACCGGACACATGGTAGCGGAAGCCACGGGTCTGAAGGTACACTGCTTCCTGTCCTATGCCCACGGCGGCAGCCAGCAGATCGGCGCCCGCATCGCCTACAATGAATTCGATCTGGTACTGTTTTTCAACGACCCCAGTAACGAAAAGATGGCCGGTGAGATCAGTTACATCTCCCGCCTGTGCGACCAGAACAATGTGCCCTTCGCCAGCAACATTGCCACGGCGGAAATGCTGGTACTGGGTCTGGCTCGGGGTGATCTGGACTGGCGTATGATCGTCAATCCCGCCAGCAACCGGCCCATCGCTTGACAAATCGCCGGAAAACGGCTACTATCAAATGAATACACCGCTATGACGCCGCAGCAGTAGGCCGGAACGCAGTCTCACAGAGAGGGGTGCAATGCTGAAAGCATCCCGTCTGCCCCGGAGGAAGGACAGCGGCGGAGCGGGGACGGAAACGTCCACGGTCCCCTTCCCGTACCAGAAGGCCAAAGGGGGCAGTCTGCCCCGAATTTGGGTGGCACCACGAAGCATTGCGCTCTCGTCCCAAAACACAGGGACGGGAGCGTTTTTTTGCGGTTTTTCCGCGGCGAGGCCGCCTGTTCAGAAAAAATTCCGTACTATTTATCCGAAAAGGAGCATGATTATGGCTAAAATGACCCCCCGGACCCTGTCCGGCTTCATGGAGCTCCTCCCCGCCCCCCAGCAGCAGGTGGAGCGCATTATGGATGTCCTCCGCAAGACCTATTCCCTGTACGGCTTCACGCCTCTGGATACCCCCGTTATCGAATCCAGCGAGGTGCTGCTGGCCAAGGCCGGCGGCGAGACGGAAAAGCAGATCTACCGCTTCCAGAAGGGCGACAGCGACCTCTCCCTCCGCTTTGACCTGACGGTGCCCCTAGCCAAGTATGTGGCCCTCCACTACAACGAGCTGTCCTTCCCCTTCCGCCGGTATCAGATCGGCAAGGTGTACCGGGGCGAGCGTGCCCAGCGGGGCCGCTTCCGGGAATTCTATCAGGCGGATATCGACATCATCGGTGACGGTAAGCTGGACATCACCAACGAGGCGGAGATCCCCTCCATCATCTATCAGACCTTCTCCACTCTGGGACTGAAGCGGTTCCAGATCCGGGTGAACAACCGGAAGATCCTGAACGGCTTCTACGCTATGCTGGGCCTGACGGAGAAATCCGCCGACGTGATGCGGACGGTAGACAAGCTGGATAAGATCGGTCCCGAAAAGGTAAAAACCATTCTGGTAGAGGATTTCGCCGTCAGCGAGAGCGACGCCGACGAGATTCTGAAATTCATCGTCATCAAGGGCAGCAATGCGGAAGTGCTGGCGGCTCTGGAAGGCTACACCGGGAAAAACGAGATGTTCGATCAGGGGCTCAGCGAACTGAACACCGTGGTGAAGTATCTGGCGGACTTTGGCGTACCTGCGGAGAATTTCGCCGTGGATCTCACCATTGCCCGGGGCCTGGATTACTACACCGGCACGGTCTATGAGACCACGCTGCTGGATCACCCGGAGATCGGCTCCGTGTGCTCCGGCGGACGGTATGACAATCTGGCGGAGTTTTACACCGACAAGCAGCTGCCCGGCGTGGGCATCTCCATCGGTCTGACCCGGCTGTTCTACGTGCTGGGCGAGCAGGGGATGCTGAATCCCGAACTGCCCACCGCCCCGGCGGATGTGCTGATCCTGCCTATGACGGAGGACCTCTCCCCCGCCATCGCGCTGGCCACCCAGCTGCGGCAGGCGGGCATCCGCACCCAGCTCCACTGCGAGCAGAAGAAGTTCAAGGCCAAAATCAGCTATGCCGACAAGCTGTCCATCCCCTATGTGATCTTTCTGGGCGAGGACGAGATCAACGCCGGCGTGGTGGCCTGCAAGGACATGAAGTCCGGCGAGCAGACCAAACTGAATACGCAGGAGACCATCGACCGGATCAAGGCCGGTCTTGCTGAACTGGAAAAAGGAAGCGTGATCGTGGAATAACCACAGAAAGGAGCCTGTTATGAAGCTGACTCTGAAGCGTGACCTGCCGCTGCTGCTGGCGGCGCTGCTGGTGATCTGGGGGCTTTGGTATGCCCGGCCCATCGGTGTGGACACCCTGTATCCGGAACTGGAGCCGGACATCATTGAGGTGTATTTGTCGGATTTCACCACATACCGCCATGAGGATCGGCGCTTGAAACTCACCGCCGGGACAGAGGAATTTGACGATCTCTGGTCGGAGATTCGGGAATTGCGGTTCCGGCGCTCCCCCTTCAACGTGGTGGTGCAGGCCCTCCCCTTCCTGGAAGGGATCGTGGATACCTACGTCAAATACCCGGAAACCGATGATTTAGATACCATGTCTATCAGCTTCGCGCAGGACAACGGAACTGATATCTGGCGATCTGAGCATCTGCAATTCGATGTGGACGCATGGAGTTACCGGGACTTTGACCACGGGGTCACACTGCCGCTGTTGATGAAGAACGGCCACGAGATCGGGCAGAAAATGGCCCACGCGCTGTGGGAACAGGCGGCCGAATAAATACAATTCGTTATTTCTGATTTTAATTGTACAATTTTAAATCACTTTTCATGGAAAGGAAGCAACAATATGATGCAGAATCGAACCCATACCTGTGGAGAGCTGCGCCTCAGTGACGCAGGCAAGCAGGTGAAAATTTCCGGCTGGATGGAAAACGTCCGCGTGGTCAGCGCCAATCTGGCCTTCGTGGTGGTCCGGGACTTCTACGGCACTACCCAGGTGGTGGCAGAGACCGAGGACATGGTGAACACCTTCAAGGCCATCACCAAGGAGTCCACCATTTCCGTGGAGGGCACCGTCCGGGAGCGTGACAGCAAGACCGACAAGATGGCCACCGGCGACATTGAGATTGTCCCCGCCAAGGTGGAGGTGCTGGGCCGCTGCCAGCACAGCGAGCTGCCCTTCCAGATCAACCGCAGCCGGGAGGCCGACGAAGCCCAGCGGCTGAAGTACCGCTATCTGGATCTGCGGAACCCCGCCGTGAAGAAGAACATCATTCTGCGGTGCAACGTGGTGGCCGCCCTGCGGAAGTCCATGACCGAGCACGGCTTTTTGGAGATCACCACGCCCATTCTGACGGCCTCCTCCCCCGAGGGCGCCCGTGACTATCTGGTGCCTGCCCGGAACCATCCCGGCAAGTTTTACGCGCTGCCTCAGGCTCCCCAGCAGTTCAAGCAGCTGCTGATGACCTCCGGCTTCGACCGTTACTTCCAGATCGCCCCCTGCTTCCGTGACGAGGACGCCCGGGCCGACCGTTCCCCCGGCGAGTTCTATCAGCTGGATATGGAGATGGCCTTCGCCACGCAGGAGGACGTGTTTGCCGTTCTGGAGGACGTGCTGCCCCCGATTTTTGCCCAGTACGGCACCTATGACCGAGCCAGCAGCGCCCCCTTCACCCGCATCCCCTACACCGAGGCTATGGAGAATTACGGCTCCGACAAGCCTGACCTGCGGATCGACCTGCGGGTGCAGGACGTCACTTCTGTTCTGGGCAGCTGCGGCTTTGAGCCCTTTGCCGAGGGCAATCTGGTGAAGGCCGTGAAGGTCAGCGATTTCCACGAGACCCGGAAATTCATCGACAAGACGCTAACGGACGTGGAGACTGTGTCCGGCGGCAAGGCCTATTGGTTCCGCATGGACGAAAACGGCGAGCTGGTGGGCGGTATTTCCAAGTTCGTCACCCCCATCAAGGAGAAGGTCGTCGAGGCCCTGGGGCTAAAGGCCAACGACTTCGTGGCTCTGTCCGCCGGTAAGCGGGACGCCGCCCTCAAGACCGCCGGTGTGCTGGTCAAGACCCTGGGCGCTGCCGTTCCCGGTCACATGGACAAGGAGCAGTACGCCTTCTGCTGGATCGTGGACTTCCCCATGTACGAGATTGGTGACGAGTCCGGCGAGCTGGAATTCTGCCACAACCCGTTCTCCATGCCCTCCGGCGGTCTGGACGTGCTGCTGAAGGCCGAAAAGGGCGAGATCGACCCTCTGAGCATCACCGCCGACCAGTACGATCTGGTGTGCAACGGCGTGGAACTCAGCTCCGGCGCTGTGCGGAACCACGATCCCGAGATCATGATCAAGGCCTTTGAGCTGGTCCGGCTGGGCGAGGAGGATGTGAAGGCCAAGTTCCCCGCCATGTACAATGCCTTTACCTACGGTGCACCCCCCCATGCCGGTATCGCGCCGGGCGTGGACCGCATGGTGATGCTGCTGGCCGGCGAGGACAGCATCCGGGAGATCATCCCCTTCCCCATGAACAAGAACGCCCAGGACGTGATGATGAGCGCCCCCAGCGAGGTCACCCAGAAGCAGCTGGATGAGCTGCATATCCAGATCACCAAACTGGAGAACTAAGCATATCTGCCGCTTTGCGGCACGGAAAAGCATGGTGATACCATGCGGGATGGAATCCCCATTTTCTTTTCCTCTTGCGGAAAAGAAAACGGCCATTCATGGTCAAAAGAAAAGGCGCTGAGGGATGAGTTGACCGGCAAAGCGGTCAACTCACCCCAAACGGGGACTGGCCGTCACGCACTGCCGACAAAATCCGGAAGTCGCCTGCCGACTGCGCTATACCCGAATATCAAATCAGCATATCCCCGCATTTGAGAGTGCGGAGTACAACGGGGCGGAAAACCGAATCGGCGTATTTCTACTCCCGTGCGTTCCGCTTCGCTACGCACTACCCGGTCCGTTTCCGGTTTTATCCTCGTCTCTCGCCCTTCGTCCCCTTGGGGGTTGGTTTTTCCTGCCCCATCCCTCGTCTCCGGGAGGGGTTTCCAAAGGGGAGGGACCGCAGTCCCGCCCCTTTGTGCCACGAGGGG